>Ga0209403_10002344_pt1 | contig 22765 bp, 24 predicted proteins | sample ArcticOcean_MG_C_8_FD_187440 | JGI IMG/M metagenome (GOLD analysis project Ga0209403, IMG submission 187440) | Marine microbial communities from western Arctic Ocean - ArcticOcean_MG_CB11_86 (SPAdes) (version 2) | ecosystem: Environmental > Aquatic > Marine > Oceanic | place: Arctic Ocean... | reverse complement strand
AATGTTGATTTTAGATATAAATATTTTCCAAAAAGTGATATTTTTCAGACTGATTATTATGGTAGTAAAATTGAAATAAAACCTAATTCCAAAGCTGAAATATTATCACGAGCTTTTGCAGGAGCCAAAAGATTGGTTTTGCTTGATGATTATGAAGAGAAATTCAATATAAAATATTTTGATAAAGCCATTGATTTTGGTTGGTTTTATTTTCTTACAAAGCCTTTTTTCTATGCTTTATCGTGGGCAAATGATTATTTAGGTAACTTTGGATTAGCTATACTGGCTATTACTGTTTTAGTTAAACTTGTGTTTTTTCCTTTAGCCAATAATCATATAAGAGCATGGCAAAAATGAGGAATCTAGCTCCTGAGATAAAAAAATTAAGAGAAAGAGTTGGTGATGATAGGCAAAAACTAAATCAAGAAATGATGAATTTATATAAGAAAGAGAAAGTTAATCCTGCTGCTGGATGTTTGCCAATTTTAGTGCAAATACCAGTTTTCTTCGCTCTTTATAAAGTTTTATTTGTTTCTATAGAAATGAGACAGACCCCTTTCTTTGGGTGGATAAAAGATCTTTCTGTAGCAGATCCAACTAGTATATTGAATCTATTTGGATTGTTACCTTACAGCACATCAATGTTGCCTGATTTTTTAAACCTTGGTGTTTGGCCATTGCTAATGGGCGTAACAATGTTCTTACAACAACGATTAAATCCAACTCCTCCTGATCCCATTCAAGCTAAAATATTTGCATGGATGCCAGTTGCATTTACGTTCTTACTAGCAACTTTCCCTGCTGGTCTTGTTATATATTGGACATGGAATAATTTACTTTCTATTTGTCAGCAATGGTTAATAATGAATGGCATGAAAAAAAGACTAAATAAGAAAGTTTAAATCTTTGTTATATGAAGATGTTCAAATTGAAAAAGCTCGGAAACTATTTTCTGGAGAATGTAAATTTATAGCTGCGGCATTAAATTCAAATGCTGTTCCTGATGAGGAATGTTATGAAATAGCTTTTGCAGGCCGTTCTAATGTTGGAAAAAGCTCTCTCGTGAATGCATTAACTAATAGAAAAACTTTAGCTAGAACTAGTCAAACTCCTGGAAGAACAAGGCAATTAATTTTTTTTGAACTTCAACATAATGTTACAAAGCTTAGATTAGTTGATTTGCCTGGGTATGGATATGCTAAAGCTCCTAAAAAAGATATACAGTCATGGACATCTTTAACACTTAAATATTTAAAAGGTAGGCCTTCATTAAGAACTATTTGTCTTTTAATTGATTCTAGGCGTGGGATAGGTGTTTATGATGAGTTAATAATGAAAGAACTTGATAAAGCAGCTGTCAGTTGGATTGTTATACTAACTAAAGCTGATAAATTAACTAATGAAGAAATAGAAAAAATTAAAGACAGCACAAGTAAAAATATATCTAAGCATCCAGCGGCATATCCTGAAATTATTGTGACCTCAAGTCTAAACAGTGATGGTATTCCAATGCTACGAGCTTATTTAGCAAGTCTATCTTAAAAAATGATTAATAAAAAAATGATGTTTTTTATTATTATGTGATATTATTTATTAAATTTAATTATCAAAATGGGTTAAATTATTGAATAAAAATAAAGAACAAATCCAATCGGAATGGCTCAAAAAAGCTGATCTTCTTACTGAAACCCTACCTTTTATGAAAAGGTATGCCAATAAAGTAATAGTAGTGAAGTTTGGTGGAAACGCCATGGGGAAAAAAGAATATGTTTCTAGTTTTGCTGAAGATATTGTTCTATTACAGCAAGTAGGAATGTTACCAATTGTGGTTCATGGTGGAGGTCCACAAATAGGTGAAATGCTATCAAAGTTAAAGATAAGGACTGAATTCATAGATGGGCTTCGAGTAACGGATTCTGCAACTATAGACGTGGTTGAAATGGTCTTAAGTGGTGTAACAAATAAATCTATTGTAACGGCAATTTCAAACGCAGGTGCAAAAGCGGTAGGTATTTCAGGAAAAGATGGAAACCTTATTACTGCTAAGAGACTAATGAAGATGGATAAAAACTCTGACTCAAACGTAGAAAGAGCAATTGATTTAGGTTTTGTAGGCGTGCCAGAAAAAATTGATCCCCAAGTTATTAAAGCTTTGATTAATGAAAAAATGATACCCGTAATAGCCCCTGTTGGAATGGGAGAAGATGGCCTAACATATAATATCAATGCCGATACTGCTGCGGGTGCTATTTCAGCTTCGATGAAAGCATCTCGAATGATAATGCTAACAGATGTTGCTGGCGTTCTTGATAAAAATGGGAAATTAATTCCTGAATTAACTATAAATGAAGCATTGGCTCTAATTAAAAATAAAGTTGTTGTTGGTGGGATGATACCTAAGCTAAGAACATGTATTGATGCAGTTGATGGTGGAGCTGAAGCTTCAGTGATAATGGACGGCACAATACCGCATTCACTTTTATTAGAGCTGTTTACAGAGCATGGAGTAGGTACTATTATAAGAAAAAATCATAATTAAAGATGTCTTCTTTCCATATAAAATCAAAAAATAATATTAATTATAATTATAAAAATTTTATATCAAAATTTGATTATTGGATATTTGACCTAGATAACACTATATATGATATAAATCTTGGTTTGTTTAGAAGTATCTCACAAAGAATGACAGATTATATTAAAGCTTTTTTTAATATTGAATATGATGAAGCTCTATATTTACAAAAAAATATGTATAAAAAATATGGGCTAACTTTAAGAGGTTTAATGATTGAAAAAAAAATGGATCCTGAGCCTTATCTTAAGTACGTTCATGATGTTCATTTTGACGATTTAAAAATAGATAATGAATTAAAAGTTTTATTAAAAAAACTTAAGGGCCATAAATTTATTTATACAAACGCATCTTATGATCATGCTAAGAATATCCTCCAGGCTATGGGAATATTTAAAGAGTTTGAAATGATTTTTGATATTAAAGATGCAAATTATATAGCTAAACCAGATTACAAGTCATATGATATGATGATATCAAAATTTGGAATAAGTAATAAGAATATTAAACGAAGTATTTTCTTTGAAGATACAGCTAAAAACTTAAAACCTGCTAGTGAGTTAGATATAAGTACAGTTTGGATTGAAAATGAATTTAATAAAGAAGAGGCAGAAATCCATAAGCAATATATTGATTTTACCGGATCAGATATTAAAACTATTTTAAGTGATATGACGAAAAATTAAGATTAAAAAATTAATTAAATTAATAAAAGGAAATATGATGAGCTTTGAAGATATTAAGTTAGTAATTGAGAGAGTTTTTGATAATAATGAAGTCGTTAATCCAAGTACTTCCGGAGAGGTAAGAGAAGCAATTGATTTAGCTTTGAGCTGTTTAGATAAAGGAGAGTTAAGAGTTGCTGAACCTACTGGAAACAGTCAATGGAAAGTAAATCAATGGCTAAAAAAAGCTGTCTTATTATCTTTTAAAGTAAATGATATGAACATTATTACTGGGGGACCACATAGTTTAAACAATAGTCCGGCTAATTGGTGGGATAAAATTCCTTCTAAATTTTCTGGATGGAACAAAGAAGAATTTAAATCAGCAGGATTTAGAGCAGTTCCAGGTTGTGTAGTAAGGCATTCTGCTTATATATCTCCGAGTGTTGTTTTGATGCCTTCCTTTGTAAACTTAGGTGCATATGTAGACTCAGGAAGTATGATTGATACTTGGGCAACAGTTGGATCTTGTGCACAAATTGGTAAAAACGTTCACATATCAGGAGGCGCAGGAATAGGTGGAGTGTTAGAGCCCATTCAGGCCGGTCCAGTTATAATTGAAGATAATTGTTTTATTGGAGCAAGGTCTGAGGTTGCTGAAGGTGTAGTGATAGAAACAGGAGCTGTTTTATCTATGGGTGTTTTTATTGGAGCTTCAACTAAAATTATTGATAGAAATACTGGAGAAATTTTTATTGGAAGAGTTCCTGCGTATTCAGTTGTTGTTCCAGGTTCTCTTCCAGGAAAACCATTGCCAGATGGCTCACAAGGTCCAAGTCTTTATTGTGCAGTTATCGTAAAAAAAGTAGATGCACAAACACGCTCTAAAACATCTGTTAATGAACTATTAAGAGACTAGATAAGGCGTTTTATGTCTAAAAAAATAAATCCAATCGATTTAACTTCAGAGTTAATTAGATGTGAAAGCATAACTCCAAAATCGGCAGGAGCTCTGGAAGTTATAATATCATATTTAGAACCTTTAGGTTTCGACTGTAGATGCATTAATTTTGGAGAAGGTCTCGACAAAGTAGAAAACTTATATGCTAGACTTGGTGATTTAGAGCCAAATATTTGTTTTGCAGGTCATGTTGATGTTGTGCCGACCGGTGACGTTAATAATTGGACGGTAGATCCATTTGGAGGAGAGATAAAAGACGGAAAAATATGGGGAAGAGGAGCTGCTGATATGAAATCTGGAATTGCAGCTTTCATTGCCGCAGTCTCTGATTTCTTAGAAGCCAAAAAGACAATGCAAGGTATGGGAAGCATTTCTTTCATTATAACAAGTGATGAAGAAGGAAAGGCTCTAAACGGAACTAAAAAAGTTGTTGAGTGGCTTAGCGCTAACTCTGAAATCATTAATGGTTGTATTGTTGGTGAACCTACAAATGTTGATAAAATCGGAGATACTATAAAGATTGGAAGAAGAGGAAGCTTTTCTGGTTCATTAACAGTTAGAGGAATACAAGGGCATGTTGGATATCCTCATTTAGCAGATAATCCAATAAATACCTTATTAAAAATGGTGGAGCCTATATCAAAAATATATTTAGATAAAGGCACAAAGGATTTCCAGCCAAGTTCAGCTATGATTACAACCATTGATGTAAATAATCCAGCCACTAATGTTATTCCTGGATTAGCAAAAGCTCAATTTAATATTAGATTTAATACGTTGCACTCCAAAGAATCATTAAAAGTAATGTTAGAAAAACATTTTAATTCAGTAACAGATAATTATGAATTCGATTTTTTTTGTAATGCAGAACCATTTTTAACCAGTGACGATTTTCTTAAATCAACTTTACAAAGCGCAATTAAAGAAATTGTTAAGTTAGATCCAGATAAATCCACTTCTGGAGGAACCTCAGATGCTAGGTTTATAACTAAAATATCTCCTGTCATCGAGTTTGGTTTAGTAGGAAAAACTATGCACAAAATAGATGAGAATGTTGAAGTAAATGATATTTTAGACTTAACAAAAATCTATAATCAATTTCTATTTAATTATTTTGGAGTAAAGGCTAGTGATTAATCCCCCACCTCATCCTGCTGCTTTTAAAGCAGGGATTATTTCTGCTTTTAGATTTATGTCTAAGAAAGATAATGTAAGCAATGTATTTTCACTAAATATAAATGGCTTTTGGGATAGCTGCTGGATGGTATTTTTTATAAATGCTGTTGTTGCAATATTAGCTTCATATGGGATCAAAGCTAACCTTGACAGTGATATGCAAAACGGGATTCTTCCACGGTTACTTTTAATTACAGTTATTGATATTTGTTTGTTTTCGATTTTAGTTAATTTGATTTTTGAAAAAATTGGAAAGCCAGATGCTTTTTTTAAATTTATTATACCGTTTAATTGGATACAGTCATTTCAAGCAATTGTAATGCTCTCTTTTGCTGTATTAGGTTTAATTCTACCTCCTTCTATTTTTGTTTTTTTTAGTATAGGGCTTATTATATGGGTCACTTTTTCTTTGTGGAGAATTGGAAAAGAAGAAATTGGTTTAACTGGTTGGGGAGCCACTGGTATGATATTTTTATCAGTTGCTACAGAAGCTGGTTTAGGCATGCTTTCTAGATCTTTATCTATAGCATTTTAATAATTATCTGATTTTTTTGAATCATAGATAATTGGCCAGTTATGATTTAATAATTTCTCAGGGTAATCAACTCTTTCTAGATATAAACCTTCAGGTGGAGCCGTAGGGCCAGCTACAGTTCTATCTTTAGCATTAAGTATACTCTTCATTATTTCTGGTTCCCAGGTGCCATCTCCTATTTTAATAATAGTCCCTGCTATTATTCTTACTTGGCTATGCAAGAAACTAGGTGCTTTAACTTTCATAATTATTTCTTTATTTTCATGAGAAAAAGTAATTTCATCAAGAGTTCTGATTGGAGATTTGGCCTGACATTTTGATGTTCTAAAGCTAGTGAAATCATGCTTCCCAATGATATATTTTACAGCATGCTCCATGGCTTTTATATTTAAATTTCTTCTGCAATGCCAAACCTTACCTTGATCTAATCCAGGTGGAGCTGCTCGACATAGAATTCTATATTTGTAATAACGTTTTATAGCACTAAAACGTGCATTAAATTCAGAGTTCACAGGCTTAACAGAGATAATTCTTATATTAGTATCTCTTAGTAATGAATTAAAAGCAGAAATTATATAAAATGGATGTTTCTGAGTAAGTGGATGATCTAAGGGCAAATTTATATGAGCAACTTGACCTAAAGCATGAACACCGGCATCTGTTCTTCCTGCACCTTGAATTTTAAAATCATCATTAAATATTTTTTTAGCAGCATTTTCAATACTACCTTGAACAGAGATACCATCGATTTGTTTCTGCCAACCAACTAAACTATTGCCATTGTATTCAATTAATAAAGCATACTTGGATTTATTTTCACTTTCCAAGTAGGTCTCCAATATCAAGTTTGGTGCCATTTAAATAAGCTGAAACAGAAACAATACTTTTGCCTGGTTTTTGTACTTCAGTAATTTCTATGCTTGATTTTTTCCCGCAAGCAACAATAAGTTTATTCTTATTATCAATAATTGTACCAGGTACAAGGTTATGATCTTTGTTAATAACATGAGCCTTAATTATTTTTAATAATCCAACAGGTCCACTTGTATAAGTTCCAGGAAATGGATGTAATGCTCTTATTTTATTACAATTAACTTTTGAAGATAAAGTCCAATCTAAATGGCTGTCATGTTTTGTGATTTTTTGAGCATATGTAATACCATCTACAATTTGTCTTTTAGGTAACAGAAGACCTTGTGTATAACCCTTCACAGCTTGAATAAGAGAACGTGCTGTTAAAATTGATAATTTATCATGAAGTGTCAAGGACGTATCATATTGGTCAATGTTTATTTTATTAGATAAAATCAATGGCCCAGTGTCCATACCTTTTTCCATTAAAATAATACATGATCCGGTTTCAGTGTCTCCAGCTTCAATTGCTCTTTGGATAGGAGCAGCTCCTCTCCATCTAGGGAGCAAGCTTGCATGACCATTAATACATCCATACTTAGGTATAGTTAAATAATTTTCAGGAAGTATTAACCCATAAGCTACTACTACTACAATATCTGGTTTAAGGTTCTTAAATTCTGAAAGTGCATTGTCAGTCTTTAATGATGATGGTGTAATAGTTTTAATATTGAGTTGCTTAGCTAATCTTTGTACGGGTGATTCTTTTATCATCATTCCTCTACCATTAGGACGTGGAGGTTGAGAGTAAACCGCTAAGATATTATGGTGTTCAGCCAACAATTTTAAACTAGGAACTGCAAAATCTGGGGTTCCCATAAATACAATATTCAATTAATCCTCATATGGTTACACTAATTTATTAGTAGTAAATTCTTTAATCGCTTTTCTTAAAATAACTTCTCTTTTCAATCTTGAAATATGATCAATAAAAAGGACTCCATTTAAATGATCTATCTCGTGTTGAATGCAGGTAGCAAGAAGGCCATTTGCTTCTAATGTGATATTGTTTTTACTCGTATCTATATAATTAACAGTGATTGAATCTGGTCTTTTTACTTGAGCGTTGTAACCAGGTATAGATAAACAACCTTCTTCTCTTTCTGTAATATTGGAGCTGAAATAAATAATTTCAGGGTTTATCATTTTTATTGGACATGGCTCAATTTTATTGCTTTGAATATTTTCATTATATTCTTCTTCTGACATATCGTCATGTTCTAAATTTATTAAGCCACAATCCATTACAATTAATCTTTTGTCTTCAGAAATTTGAGTGGCTGCAAGGCCAATTCCATTCGCGTTATACATTGTATCTAGCATATTATCTAGAAGCACTAAAATATTTTGATCAATATCAAGAACAGTTTTAGCAACAATTTTAAGAAATGGGTTGGGGACTTTAATAATTTCTTTAATGCTCATCTATTTGTATTACCCTAATTAATATTTTTTTAAATCCTAGTGAATTTATAATCAATTTGTCATATTATACTTAAATGCAAATGGAGTTGAAATGGATTTTCAATATATTCTAATATTTTTTCTATCTTTTATTATATTGTTAATACTAGTGTATGTAATATGTAAAATGTATTTTGAAAATAAAAATAATAATAATATTACTAATAATAAAGAAAAAGATGAAATAAATCAGATTTTAGAATTAAAAGGTGCTTTATTTCAATTAAGCAAAACAATGGAAGAAAGACTAGGTAATTTTGGGTCTTCTATAGGTAATAGTTTAAGCCAGCAAACAGAAACTACACAAAAATCTTTAACTGAAATGCATCAAAGATTAGCGATTATTGATCGTGCTCAAGACAATATAAATGCTCTATCAAACCAAGTTAGTGATTTACAAAATATATTATCAAATAAACAGTTAAGAGGTGCTTTTGGAGAAGTTCAACTTGAAAATATTGTTAAAGATGCTCTTCCGCAAAATGCATATCAGTTTCAACACACTCTTAAGTCTAGTAACAGAGTAGATTGTATAGTAAAAATGCCAGAGCCTCCTGGTCCCATTTGCATTGATTCAAAGTTTCCACTTGAAGATTATAAAAATTTTGTAGGCTCTTCCAATGAATATGACAAAAAGAATAATCTAAAATTATTTCATAATGCAGTCCAAAAACATATCAGAGATATTTCTGATAAGTATATTTTGCCTGGTGAAACTGCTGATTCGGCTATAATGTTTCTTCCCAGCGAGTCTATATATGCAGAAATTAATATAAGATTTCCTAAACTTGTTAATGAGAGTAGAAATAAAAAAGTTTATATGGCAGGACCTGATAATCTAATGCTTTTATTACATACCGTTAGAGCAATTTTAAGAGATGCAACAATGAGCCAAACTGCAGGAAAGATTCAGGTAGAAGTTAGTAAGTTAGTAAATGATTTAAATTTATTAGCAGATAGAATACTGAAATTAGATAAACATTTTGATTTAGCAAGAAAAGATTTAGATGATATTAAAATATCGCATAGAAAAATTGAGAATAGGGGTGAGACTATTACGTCTATAGATGTTGACGAAAAAATAATAGATCTTAAAAATAAAAAAATATTAGAGTAGATTCATATTTTTTCTACATTACATTTCGGGCTTTTAAAGCTTGTGCAATTGTTCCGTCATCAAGAAAATCTAATTCGCCACCAACAGGCACACCATGAGCTAATCTTGTTACTTTAATCATAAGAGGATTTAATCTCTCAGCAATATAATGAGCTGTAGTTTGTCCATCAAGTGTAGCTGAAATTGCAATTATTACTTCAGAATAAGTTTGTTTTTGTAATCTTTTTTCTAAAGAAATTATATTTAATTGCTCTGGGTTTATACCGTCTATTGCAGATAAAACTCCACCTAATATATGATATTTACCATTATATACTTTTGTTCGTTCTAATGCCCATAAATCTGCAACTGTTTCTACAACACAAATTAAGTTACTGTTTCTTGATGAATTTTTACAGATTCCACAGATTTCATCTTGATCTAAATTTCCGCATTCAATACAAGTTCTAATATTGTTAGCTACTTCTGTAAGATCATTAATGAGAGGAAGAAGGTATTTATCCTTATTTTTTAATAAATGTAACACAGCTCTTCTAGATGATCTAGGGCCTAGGCCAGGGAGTTTAGACACTTTTTTTATTAATTTTTCAAGAATTTGTTCAGACATTTTTTTGCTTCATTAATCCTTATATCTATTGATATCAACTATTTTTAATAGACGTTATTGTAGCTTCAGGAAATTGTTTAAAAACTTCTGCAACATTTGGGTTTAGTTTTATATCTTCTTTCGTTTTATCCCGCTGAATATTTTGTTTTTCTATAATTGTTTTATCACCCTCTTCATTTGATAATATTATAATCCATTTAGTCTGAGTAATTTTTTCTAAAGCAAAAGATAATTTTTTAAGAATTTCATTATCAGAATTATCTTTTAATCTTATTTCAATAAAACCTTCTTTATAAGATATTAGATGGACATTATTAACTATTTGAGCATGTAGCAACGCTTCTTTATGTTGTAATAATATTGTTAACATTTCTTCAAAGTTTTTTGGGTTTTCGGTTCTTATGTTTTTATTAGCATTGTTATCAGAAGGTTTAGTTTCTACATTTAAGATTTCAGGGTTTTTAATCGTATTAATATTTGATTCATTGTAATTTCGTTTATTTATAGCTTTTTCGCTTGAGATTTTATCCATTAAATCACTGGGATCTGGCAATGAAGTGGCGTAACATAACTTAATTATTATCATTGAGCCTGCTTGGGTTTCGCTTGGAGCATATCTTAACTCTTCAATACCTTTTATTAAGATCTGCCATAACTTTACGAGTTTTGGAAGACCATATTGAGATATATTTTGGATATTTTTTTGTAGTGATTCTGATAAGCTATCATCAACTTTTATTATATTAAGTTTAGAAGCATGATGGCATACTTCAAGTAAATTGTTTATTAATTGAATAGGTTGAATGCCGTTATTTAATAGCTCGTCATAAACCTTCAATGCTTCACTGCAATTACTTAATAGGCATAGTTCTATTAACTTTATGTTATTTTCATATCCATTTAATCCTAACATATTAAGAACTATTTGATCTTTGATATTGTCATGACATAGGGATGCTGCTTGATCTAGTAAAGACAAAGCATCTCTTACAGATCCTTGACTTGCTTTGCATATCTGGTGGATAGCATCATGTTCAAATAAAATATTTTCAAATTTACAAATTTTTTCTAAATGGATGGATAATGTTTTAATATCTACTCTTTGTAAATCAAACCTTTGGCATCTTGAAATAATGGTTGCAGGAATTTTTCTTATTTCAGTAGTTGCAAATATAAATTTTACATTCTCAGGAGGCTCTTCAAGTGTTTTTAATAGTGCATTGAAAGCTGCGTTTGATAACATATGGACTTCGTCAATAATGTATACTTTACATCTTCCGTCATTAGGTGAGTACATAACGGCATCAATAATTTCTCTTATACCATCTACTCCAGTTCTGCTTGCTGCATCTACTTCTATAACATCGAGGAAGTTACCTTTATTGATAGATTTACATGGAGAGCATTGATTGCAAATATCAAAAGTTGGCTCTTTAATATTTCCATCACCAACACAATTCAAAGCCTTTGCTACAATCCTTGCGGTTGTAGTTTTTCCTACGCCTCTAATCCCTGTTAAAAGAAACGCATGTGCTAATCGGCCGTTATTTAGAGAATTTTTAAAAGTTTTGACAAGTGTTTCTTGCCCAATTAATTCTCCAAAATCATTAGGTCTGTATTTTCGTGCTAACACTCTATAATTTTTTTGTTCATTAATATTATTAATTTGAGATCTCGTATTATAACTTTAAAAATATGAAGAGCCCCACAACCCGCTATCATTGTTACGGCTGCTTCCTTTCGGATCTGACCGGATTGGCAAGAATTACGTCCATGGGACCCTCCACCAATATATATGTTATAAATATTTGAAATATGCAAGAGAATCTAGAAATTAAGATTCAAAAATTTATTTTTTATTTCTAGAATAAGTTCCAATGATTTTAACTGAATTAGGCTCACTATAGAAATTCATTTCTTCTAAAGCATTTTTCATAGATTGTGTGTCAGGGTGCCCTTCAGCATCGACATAGAATCTAGCCGCATTCATTTCTTTCCCGCCGATATAACTTTCAAGTTTAGTTAAATTGATTCCATTCGTCGCAAACCCCCCAAGAACTTTATATAAAGCTGCAGGAACAGACCTAACTTCAAATATTATAGTTGTAACTGATGTGCCTGTATTAACAGGCGGCAAAGTAAGTTTTTTAGCCATTATTAGGAATCTTGTAGTATTATGTTCGGCATCCTCAATATTCTCTTTAATTATTTTTAAGCCATATATTTTAGCGGCCATTTTAGATGCAATTGCAGCGATGGAAGGATCAGCCATTCTAGAAATTTCTTCTGCTGCTCCAGCAGTGTCAATATGTTGTATAGGTGTTAAATTTAATTTATTTATAATTTTTCTACATTGAGCTAACCCTTGAGCGTGACTTTTGATAAATTTCAGATTTTCTATTTTTGCATTAGGTAAGCCTAATAATTGATGATTTACCCTTTGAAAATGCTCTCCAATTATATAAAGGCCACTTTCAGGGATTAAATGATGAATATCTGCAACCCTTCCAGCTAAAGAATTTTCCACAGGAACCATGGCGTAATCAGATTGACCATTTTTTGTCGTATTAAGCATGTCTTCAAATGAGTTGCATGGTAAAGTTTTAACGTCAGGGAAATAAGCTTTGCAGGCCATGTTAGAATAAGCTCCAGGCATTCCTTGAAACGCTACAACTAAATTATGTTGGTCTTTTTTCATGATTTAACTCTATTATTTTTTTATTTATTACTTTTATTATTATTATATAAATATTTAAGATAAGTCTTGGAAATACTTTATAGCTTTATTTAAATCTACCTCTGTGTCCACACCGATTGGATGTTCGTAAGTTATAATAGCATGAATATCTATACCTGCTTCGAGGGCTCTGAGTTGCTCTAGCTGTTCTACTTTTTCAAGAGGTGATATTTGTAAATTAATAAATTTTTTAAGTATGTCCCTTTGCCATGCATAAATGCCAATGTGATGCCATATATTAAGGCTTCCATAAGGTATGCAAGCTCTACTAAAATATAGTGCTCTTCCCAAGTCATTTACATCTGGGTTCTCTTTATCAAAAGCTATGGCTGCTTTAACTATGGAGGGGTCATCAAATTCATCAGGTGTTGCTTTAACAACTATTGTGGCCATATCTTTTTTGTCATCATTAATTATTTTTGCTAAATTTTTTATTAATTCACCTGATATATTAGGAAGATCTCCTTGAAGATGGATAATTTTCTTATATTTTTCGCTAGGGTCGTATTTTTCTAAGGCTTCAAAAATTCTATCAGAGCCACTCAAATGGTTGTTAGATGTAATAAGAGCTGTTCCACCATATTCATTTACTGTTTTAGCAATTAATTGATCGTCTGTAGCAACAATAATGGGTATATCAAGATTGGCATTTTGGGCACAGTTATAGACATGAATAATCATAGGTATCCCATTAATTTTTATCATAGGTTTCCCAGGTAAGCGGGAAGATCCCATTCTAGCTGGGATGATTATAATGCTGTCTGAAAAATCCAATTCAAAAATCCTTATAAAGTGACTGCATAATATTTAGCATTTTAAAAAAATGATAAATTATTAATTATTAATATAATTATACTTGAAGAATATTAATCTTGCATGTAAATATTGGTTTGTTATTGAAATGTTATATGATTGGTTAATTTATGGATGCTCTTAAATTTAATAAAATAGCTGCTGCTATATTATGTGGTGTGTTACTAATAATGGTCTTTGGGAAAATAGCTGACTTTTTAGTTCATCCAAACACTAAAGTATCTAACTCATATCCAATAGAAGTCGCTGATAAAGCTCCTGAAAAATCAAAAGAAGATAAAGTTATTAAAATAGAGCCTATTCTTATGCTTCTTGTAGGAGCAAATATTGAAGCTGGACAGAAAATTTCAAAAAAATGTGTCGCTTGTCATGGATTTGAATCTGGGGGAAAAAATAAAGTTGGTCCAAATTTATATAATATTGTCAATAAAGCTCAAGCTAAAGCAGATTTTTCTTATTCAAAAGCTTTATCATCACTTTCAGGTCAATGGTCTTATCAAGAGTTAAATAAATTTTTGTATAAGCCTAAATTATATGCCAAAGGAACAAAAATGAGTTATGTAGGTCTTTCCAAAGTAAAAGACAGAGCTAACCTAATTGCTTGGTTAAGAACTAAAAGTGTTAATCTTGCTCCTCTGCCTTAACAAAGTTGAATGTGAATTATATCCTTATCTTTTATAAAAGGTTTATTTAATGAATGATGCTGAATTAAGTGAAATTTCAGAATTTATTTATTTTTTAGCAGATAATGCCAAACAGATTACAATGAGTGGATTTAAATCTTCTTTAACTACCAAAAGAAAAAAAGATGGAAGTCCTGTAACAAAATTTGACATTAACGCTGAAAAAGTAATTGTTGATTTAATATCAGATAAGTATCCTACTCATAATATAATTGCTGAAGAAAATGGCTCAAAGAATTCAGATTCAGATTACACATGGATTATAGATCCTATTGACGGAACTAGAAGTTACATTGTTGGTCGACCTTTATGGAGTACTTTGATAGGTTTTGCTTTTAAAGGTAACCCAATAGTTGGTTTAGCAGACTTCCCTGCTCTTGATGAAAGATGGTTAGGTTATAAATCAAATTGTTATTTTAACAAACTTGAATTTTTATCACAGAAATCGAATGTAAAAAATTTATCTGAAGCAACTATTGGTTCAACTGATCGAAACCTGTTTTCAAGCGAAGGCATAAAAAAATATGAACAATTACTAAAGAAAACTAAAAGTCATATATGGTCTGGTGATTCTCATAATTACCTTCTTGTGATGAATGGAGGTCTAGATTTAGTTGTTGAAGAAGGTCTTCACTCATATGATATTATTCCTCTTATTCCTATACTTAAATCTCAAAATATAATAATAACCAATTGGGTTGGAAATGAATTATCTTTAGAATTAGGTAATAAAGCTACTTTTTCAACCTTGGTTTCTAATAATAAACACATTTATCAGACAGCATTATCTATTTTGAAATAATAGACCTATCTTGTTTTAATACCCTTACAGTAATTTAATATCATATTTACTATGTTTCTTAATCCCATTGCTTCTCCTCCAATAGGAAACCCTGGTCGCTCAGATGTATTCCATGCCATTAAGTCAATATGAGCCCAATTATTATTGTTATTTACAAACCTTTGTAAGAATAATGCTGCGGTAATCGCTCCTCCTGTGTTTGATGATCCTGTGCTACTTAAAGCATCATATTTATTTTCTAAAAATCTTTCATATGGTTTAAACAAAGGTAATTGCCACATTGGATCAACTTGTTTGATGCCCTCATCAATAATTCTTTTTCCTAAATTTTTATCATTAGTAAAAAGAGCTGGCAACTCAGTTCCTAAGGCAACTCTTGCAGCACCAGTTAAAGTTGCAAAATCAATAATAAAATCATTTTTTACGTTAGATTCTTGGCTAAAAGTAAGAGTGTCAGCCAATAATAATCTTCCTTCTGCATCAGTGTTCCCTATTTCGATTGCTGTTTTATTTCTTGAAAAAATAACATCTAAAGGCCTCATTGAGCGATCAGAAATAGAGTTTTCTGCTAAAGGTAAGAGAACCCTTAAATTGACAGGACAACTTGTAGACATTAATGCATGAGCCACTCCAAGTGCAATGGCGCTTCCACCCATATCTTTTTTCATAAACAGCATACTATTAGAAGGCTTTATATCAAGTCCACCACTATCAAATGTAACGCCTTTACCTATCAAAGTTATGTTTGGGTAATTGTTATTGTTATTTTTACTCCAATTTATATCTAAAAGCATAGGTTTATTTTCTGATGATCGACCAACAAAATCAATTAAAGGAAATTCTTTTGCAAGAGATTTGCCTTTATAAACATCTATATTAGGAGAAAATTCTTTAAAATAACTTTTAATTATTTTCTCATAATTTAAGGGGGTTAAAATATTTGGTGGTAAATTAATTAAGTCTCTTGTAAAGAAAATACTTTTTAATTCAGCTTCGCATTGCTGCCATTTATCTTTTGTTATTATTTTATAAATCTGATTAGTACATAATACATTATTTATATCATGTTTTTTATCTTTATTTTTGATGTTAAATTTATAAAAACTGAGACCCCATCCAAGTAAAAAACTATATTTTTCTTTATCATTTAGGATATCAATAAATTGTACCGCCCATTTTTTATTAGGTAATTTAGAAGGCAGTTTAGCTGCTTGATCAATTATACTTTTTCTAGGTTCGAGAGAGTTTTTAATTAAAGCTATGGCCCCTCCAACATGATTATTGTCATCAGGAAAAAAGCCAACAAGTCCTTTTTTTAGTTCAAAAGCTGATTTTAAAAATATTTTTTGTTTTTCAGAAATTAATTTAGTAGAGCTTAAGCTTTCCAAATCTTTGATAATATATAAAGGAATAGAAGATAAGTTTTTATTTTCACAAAAACCTAATATTTTTTTTTCAATCTTATAATCCATTATATCTCCTATAGTATTTTTATAATTATAAGAAAAATTATAACATTATTTTGAAATTATGTTATTTCTTAATTAACAATTTGAGCACATTTATATATGAAATTTATCAATTTTAAAAAATTATTAAAAGAAATTGGACATTTCAATTTTTTAACTATTTCTGTTTTATTATTTTTAACTCTTAATGCTTTTTTTGCAGGCCAAAATAGTTTGCCACCAATAGATCGTGATGAAGCACGTTTTGCACAAGCCAGTCGACAAATGTTACAAAACAGTGATTATATTAATATTAAATTTCAAGATGAGATAAGAGCCAAAAAACCTGTAGGCATATATTGGATACAGGCACTGTCGGCTAATTTATTTGGAGAAATAAGTATCTCATCTTATAGATTACCTTCTGTAATTAGCTCTATAATATCAATTTTATTTGTTGGGTTATTAGCTCGTCTAATATTCCCCATATATCAATCTTTAATTGTTACATTTTTTTTTGCTTCTAGCATTACATTTGTTGGTGAAGCTCATTTAGCCAAAACTGACGCAACTTTATTAGCTTTGATATGTGTGCAACAGTATTATTTATTAAATTTAATATTAAAAAAAGGCTCTTTAGTACAAAATAAATATCTTTACCCTTCAATTATATGGTTGGTGTTTGCTTTTGGTATTTTAGTCAAAGGTCCATTGTCAATTGCAATATTGTCATTGACTGTCATAGCTTTTTGTTTGCTAAAGAAAGATTTTTCTTTAATTAAATCATTAAATCCTTTGTTAGGAGGTATAATTTGTTTGGTTGTTATTTTGCCATGGGTTTTGGCTATAAATGATGAAACACAGGGATTATTCCTTGAAAAAGCATTTCATGATGATTTTTTTAATAAATTAAAAAGTGGTCAAGAGGGTCATGGTGCATGGCCCGGAGCGCATTTTCTTATGTTATCAATAACATTATGGCCAATAGCAACATTTATTCCAGGATCCTTTCTATTTGTTTTAAAGAATAAAACTAATATTGTTGTTCAGTTTCTTGTTTGTTGGATAGTACCGTTCTGGATTTTAATTGAAATAGTTCCAACTAAATTATTTCATTATTCACTTCCTGTTTTACCAGCTATAGCCATTCTTTCAATAGGTAGTTTATTTCACTTCAAATCTCATGTTAATAATATTAATAATAGTTTTTTTAGAAAGATTATTGTATGTATATCAATATTTTTTGGTTTAGGTGGAGTTATTTTAGGTGGTGCTATTTTATATTTTTCCTCTAAATTCAATTATAATCATGATTTAAGCATTACTATTGGAGCTATTTTAGCATTTATTATTACAATTATAATTTTTTTTCTAAGTGTGATTTTAATAATAAAATCAAGAAGCTATATAAAAAAAACTAATAAATTTATTTATAAGATTCCTTTTTTGATAATATGTTTTGCAACTATATTCAATATTATTAACTTTCAATTTATTTTGCCTAAATTAGACTATTTATATCCTAGTAAATTAATTTTAAATAAAATCGAAGATATTAAGCCAGATGCAATAGCTATTACAGGATATCATGAACCAAGTTTAGTTTTTTTGTTGAATGGAGAGATATTGTTATCTTCTCCTCAAGAAGTTGCTATTTTTATGGCTGAGGGGAAAAACAACATAGGTTTAGTTGAGAATGATACATTAGAAGAATTTTTAGATATATCAAAAGAATTAAATTTATCAATTAAAACAGAAGAAGTAATTAAAGGTTACAATATTGCGAAAGGAAAACATGTTAAAATTCATATTTTTAAAAATCAAACGTTTGACCTTAGATAGTAATAAAGCTATTGGTTTCTTGTAATTTAATATTTTAAAAATGAAAACAAGATGGCATCTATAACTGATATCTCCGTAGTTGTTCCGGTAAAAAATGAATCCGGAAATGTAACTAATTTAATTCAAGAGATTGATAAGGCATTAAAAAAATTAAATTATGAAATAATATATGTTAATGATGGATCTAGTGACAACACTCAAAATGAATTAAATAATACATTAAAAATTAATAAAAGATTAAGAGTTATTAATCATAAAACTAGTCAAGGCCAATCAGCTGCACTGAGAACAGGTGTCTATGCTTCTCGATCTATTTTGATTGCAACTTTAGATGGAGATGGACAAAATAATCCTTCCGATCTACCTGGCATGATAAGTTTAATAAAAAATCAAAAAAAACAGTTCACTTTAATTGGAGGAGTTAGAGTAAATAGAAAAGATAGTAAGTCAAGATTATGGGCATCTTCTTTTGCTAAATTTTGTAGATTTGCCATGCTTAAAGATACTCATTCTGATTCTGGTTGCGGTATTAAGGTCTTTCATAAGGAATTATACATAAGACTTCCATATTTTGATCATATGCACAGATTTTTATCTGCTTTAGCCCTAAGAGAAGGTGCGAATGTCTTAGAATATAAAGTCAATCATAGAGAGAGGACTGAAGGAATATCCAAATACACTAATTTTGGAAGATTATTAGTTGGTATTTCTGATATTCTAGGTGTGATGTGGTTAAGGAAAAGAACGCCTAAAGATGTTACTTCAAAAGAGATATATAAATAATAATAATAAGGAAGTTTAGATGAATTTGATAAAGTATCTCTCTATGCAAATTGAAATTTTTGCAGTACATTTAAATACCTTTTTAATAAGTATCTTTCCTTTTCTAGGTCAATATTTAAATAATTACCCAGAGACAATTATGATAATTATTGGTTTTGGAGGTCAAACTTTGTTTGCTACTCGTTTTATAATTCAATGGTTAAGCAGTGAAAACGCAGGGCGTTCAGTTATACCTGTTGCTTTTTGGTATTTTTCTATATCTGGTGGGTTAGTTTTATTAACATATGCAATTTGGAGACAAGACCCTGTCATTATTGCTGGTCAGTCAATAGGTGTCCTTATCTATGCTAGAAATTTATACTTTATAAACAAAGAAAAATACCAAAAAAAAACTGATTAAGTTTAAATTACTGTTTCACTCAAGCTCTTGATTTACTATAGTTATACATTAAAGCTTTTTGTTTCTTAAATAACTTTCAAACTTAGAATTCATCTTTAATAGGTCTAGATAAAAGTTGAGGAATTATTTCTTTAATATTTCCTTTTTTATTTAAAATTTGATTAATTGCATTAACAATTGGAAGCTCTATTTTTAATTTTTCTGCTAATGTAATTGTTGCTTCTATTGCATTCACACCTTCCACAAGATCTAGTGTATTTGTTGCATTATTTCCTTTAACTAAATTTATACCATATGCCATGTTTCTAGAATGAGGTCCGCTACACGTTAAAGACATGTCTCCAATCCCTGCAAGCCCAAAGGCAGTAGCATAATTGCCTCCTGATATCGTTATTAATCTAGATGTTTCAGAAATACCTCTTGTTATTAAAGCTGCTTTAGCGTTGTCACCAAGGTTTAGACCTTCTATCATGCCTGCTCCTATAGCAATTATGTTTTTAACTGCACCTGCTATTGATGCGCCTACTGGATCATTGCTTTGATAAAGTCTAAGACAAGAATTTTGAAATAAACTACATATTGAATTTGCAAAAGCTATATCATTACTAGCTAAGACAGCAGCTGCAGGGAGGTTGTTTGCTATTTCGTCAGCAAATGTAGGGCCTGTTAAGATCCCTGTTTTTAATATTGGAAATTGAGCTTTAATGATTTCATTAAATGTCTTCCCATCTTTTGTTGCAAAACCTTTTGAGGTTATAACTAAACTAATGTCATCACTTTTTAATAAAAATATTTGTTTAACTACCTCCATTACTCTTTTACTTTCTGTAGTAATAAAAACCAAGTCACTTTCTTTGATTGTTTTATTAGCGTTAACTGATGCCTTGATTAAATGACTTAATTTAATATTTGGAAATTTTTTTGATATATGAGAGTTAATTTCATCAGCTCTTATTTGATCAGAAACTATTAAAGTTGATTTATGCCCTAATGAAGCAAGGGCGATTGCAAGAGCTTGCCCCCAAGCCCCTCCGCCATAAAAACATATGTTTGAAAATGAAAACATTTAAGCTTTTACTCCTTTTTTTCCAACCGTTTTAAATATTGGATTATTGTTATGAGCCTCTGGATCTAAAGGCCAGCGAGGTCTAGGCTGGAAATTTAAATCAGTTTCTCCCTCAAAAATATATTTTTCATAGCCTGCCCAAGCAATCATTGCACCATTGTCAGTGCATAAATGTATTGGAGGAGCAATAAAGTTAGCGTTACTTTCATGAGCAAGCTTTTCTAGTTCATTACGAATATATTTATTAGAGGCTACACCGCCAGCGACAACGAGTTGAATATTTGAATTCGAGTTAATTATTTTTTTAAAGTTAATTAATGCTATTTTGGTTCTATCAACTAAACAGTCAGAAATTGTCTTTTGTAAACTTGCTGATAAATCTTGAATTAAAACTGGGGTTAACTTATTTCTTAATACGGTTTGAGAAAATGCAGTTTTTAAACCAGAAAAAGAGAAGTTAGGATTTTTTGATTTATACATTGGTCTTGGTAATTTAAAGCTATTAGGATCTCCATCTTCAGCCAACTTTTCTATTCGTGGTCCTCCTGGAAACCCTATGTCGAGTATTTTTGCTGCTTTATCAAAAGTTTCTCCTGCGGCATCATCTAAGGTTGTGCTTAACCTTATATATTGACCGAATTTTAAAACCGCTATGATCTGAGTATGACCTCCAGATACAAGAAGAAGTAAATAAGGATAATTAATATTATTGGTTAATCTAGCAGTTAACGCATGCCCTTCAAGATGATTGACAGCAATATAAGGAACATCTAGTGACATAGCTAATGATTTACCAAAAACTGTACCTACAATTACACCTCCAATTAAGCCTGGTCCACCAGTAGCAGAAATCAACTTTATATCATTTATTTTTAATTTAGATGCTGTTAAAGATTCTTTAACAGCATGCTCTATATTAGTTAAATGATCTCTTGCTGCAACTTCTGGAACTATTCCACCATACTTTGATAAATTAGAATTTTGATTGATAACTACGTTAGATAAAATTTCTTTATTTGAGTTAATAATAGCCACAGCTGTATCGTCACAACTAGTTTCTATGCCCATAATGATTTTTTGATTAGTATTTTCCATGATTTTATCCTAAGTTAACCACTTTTTAAGTCTAAAATAGTGTTAAAGTCCAGTAAAGCAAATACAAATTACTATTGTAAGTTTTTAGATTTTCTATATTTGTATTAAAAAATTGATTAAGACCAACTTAAAAAATTATTGATTTTAGTAAAATACGATTGAATTAAAAATGAAATTAAAAATAAGAATCGCTACGCGTAAATCTCAATTAGCACTACGTCAAGTAGATATGGTAACGCAAAATTTAGGTCAAAATGTTACTGTAAATATCTTAGATATAGTAACTTCTGGAGATAAAACGCTAGACAAATCTCTTGCTGATATTGGAGGCAAGGGATTGTTTATAAAAGAATTAGAAAATACAATCCTAAATGACGATGCGGATATAGCTGTACATTCAATGAAAGATATGGAGACAGAAATAGCAAAAAATACAGTCATTGCTGCTGTTTTGCCCAGAGGAGATAGGAGCGATGTGTTGCTAGGTAATTATTCCTCCTTTGATCAACTTCCGAATCGAGCTGTGATTGGAACAAGTTCTGTTAGAAGAGCTGCATTTGCAAAATCATATAGACCTGATTTAATAATTAAACTGCTAAGAGGAAATGTAGGCACTAGAATTGAAAAGCTAAATAATGGAGAATTTGATGGAATTATTTTAGCTAAAGCAGGTCTTGATAGATTAAATATTAACTTAGGATACATTATACCAAAAGAAATAATACCTCCTGCATCTACTCAAGGTGTAATAGCAATTCAATCAACTAATTTTAAAAAAAATAATTTAGAAATAGATATTAATAATTTACTTTCTAATATTAATGATGAAAAAACTTATTATGAAACTTTAGCTGAAAGAAGTTTCTTAGGGTTTTTAGATGGATCTTGTCGTTCACCAATTTCATCAAGTGCTTACATAACTGAAACTAATAACCTAATATTATATGGTGCAATAGCTAAATTAGATGGAACTTTAGTAATAAAATCAAGTATAACCGGTCTAAAAGAAGATGCTGTTTCATTAGGTCAAGAATTAGGCAAAGAAATTATTTCAAAAGGTGGTAACAAAATCTTACATCAATAA
>Ga0209403_10002343_pt1 | contig 22802 bp, 24 predicted proteins | sample ArcticOcean_MG_C_8_FD_187440 | JGI IMG/M metagenome (GOLD analysis project Ga0209403, IMG submission 187440) | Marine microbial communities from western Arctic Ocean - ArcticOcean_MG_CB11_86 (SPAdes) (version 2) | ecosystem: Environmental > Aquatic > Marine > Oceanic | place: Arctic Ocean... | reverse complement strand
GCAGCCGACGACAGCCGATGATCCTCTTCTCTTGCGCGGTCAGCGCGGCGGTGCTGATTGGCGTCGCATTTGCTCCGCCAGTTAATGTTACCGCTGGGGCCGCGCTGATGTTTGCGGGCGGACTATCGATGGGTCTTTCATCCATCAACTCTGTGGCGGTCGATATTGCCGGCCGGCATATGTCCGGCACTGCGACCGGCATTATGAGCGCCCACGGGTATGCCTATGCCGGAGCCCAGGCCCTGATATTTGCCGCCGTTCTAGACATGGCTGGCAGTCCGTGGCCGATAGTGTTCCTGGCCATGGCGGCCACCAGGGTGCTCTCTGCGGTCATGATCTCCCGCGTTAACGTCTAACCCAGCCTATTCCGAGGCTGAATGGCAACCTGACTTAGCTTGAATTGACTTCGCAGACCTTAATGCTAGAATTAGTAATCGCAATTGATTGCAATAACATGTAATCGCACAACAGAAATATTCAGGATTGCAATCGTGTTCCAAGTAATAAACCTATGATTAAGCACGAACAAGCCATTGAGACTCTGCGCCTGAAGGGTCACCGACTAACCCCCCAACGACTTATCGTCCTCTCCATCATATCCTCAAGCGATGGTCATATGGGCGTGGACGAAGTCTTTCAGGCGGCAAAAAAAGCCTATCCGTATATGGATATCGCCACCGTCTACCGCACGCTTCATCTGTTCAAAGATTTGGGTGTGGTGACCGAGGTAGCCATTGGGGACCGGCTGCATTTTGAGCTGACTGATCCAGACGGACACCATCACCATATGGTCTGCCGGGCCTGTAACGGCGCGTTCAACTTGAGCCCACACTACTTGGCTGAATTTCGAGACACATTGAATAAAGAGTTTGGATTTGAGCCTGACTTGGAGCATTTTGCCGTAACCGGTGTTTGCATCGATTGCCAAAGGGCCGAGTTCAAATCCAAAGAGAAACAAAAATAGATGCAGCGTATTTTCACGAACCTCGGGTCGAGCTTCAGATTTTGGGCGGTGCTGATGGCGGCGATGGCTATCGTGGCCTGCGGCAGCGACGGTTCAGATTCATCTCGAAATAGCAACCAACAGGACGGTCGCCTAATCGTCGTGACCACCGTGTCGCCCATCACCAGCATCGTCGAGAACATCGGTGGCTCCAAGATCAGTTTGGAGGGCGTAGTGCCTGAGGGCGTAAATTCCCATACCTTTGAGCCAACTCCGTCGATGGCCAAACTTATGGCCCTGGCCGACTTGATTATCATCAACGGCCTATTTTTGGAGGAGTTGACCTTGGCTTTGGCAGAGTCAAATAAAAGATCAGACGCGGTGATTCTGTCTCTGGGCGAACAGGCCGTGACGCCCGAACAGTGGCGGTTCGATTTCACTTTCCCGGAGTCCGGAGGTCACCCGAACCCGCACCTCTGGCCTGATCCCAATCTGGGACTGAGCTACGCTGAGCTGGTTCACGACCAACTTGTAGCCCTCGACCCTCATAACGCAGCCTATTTCACCGAAAACCTGAGTCGCTTTCGGGAAAGGGTTGCTCAGATGGATAAAGCCATTAGGATTGCCGTGGCCACAGTGCCGGAGCAGAACCGAAAATTGCTGACCTACCATGACTCTTGGGCTTATTTCGCCGAACAATACGGCATGGAAGTCATCGGGGCAGTGCAGCCATCAAACTTCTCCCAGCCCTCGGTCAGAGAGGTTGCTGAGTTGATTGACCAGGTCAAGGACTTGGGCTTGCCAGCCGTGTTTGGCTCTGAAGTTTTTTCCAGCGACGTATTGGAAGCAATCGCCAGTGAAGCCAACGTTGAATTCGTTGATGACTTGGCCGACGACGACCTACCAGGCAAACCCGGAGACCCGGAGCACACCTATTTGGGACTGATGCAAAATAACTTGGCTGCCATGATCCCAGCCTTAGGCGGAGATGCCAGCGCCGTGATGGCGCTGAACATTGAAAACGTGTTTGACGGAGAGAGTGGGGCAATCTACCCGCAATAAACCAGAAAAAGGAATCAACCAAGGGGACTGGCAGTCTCTTTTAAGAACATAGATAAGGAAAATCATGCTACACCCAATACCCCATCACCCCGGGCCCGGAGAGCCCATAGTGGAAATCAACTCAGTCACCTGCGGCTATGAGAAGCAACGGGTACTGACCGACGTAAGCCTGAAGATCATGCCCGGCGACTTTGTTGGCCTTCTTGGCCCTAGTGGCTCTGGCAAAACCACTCTTTTGCGAACGGTTCTAGGAGCAGTCGACGTTTACGAGGGCGAAGTCCTGGTTAAAGGCGTTTCTACGTCCAAGAAACGGCCTAGAGTGGGCTATGTGCCCCAATTGGAGACCATTGACTGGAACTTCCCGGTGACTGTCCAAGAAGCTGTGATGATGGGCCGTACCATGGAGAACCGACTGTTCCCCTGGTACAAAAGAGAAGAGAAAGACCTGGCAGCCGAAATGATGGGCCGTCTGGGAATCTTGAACCTGGCCGACCGGCACATCCGAGAGTTGTCCGGTGGCCAGCAACAGCGGGTGTTTCTAGCCCGTGCGCTAATCAGCAGCCCTGAATTATTGTTGTTGGACGAGCCGACTTCCGGTGTGGACATCAAGACTCGGGACGATGTCATGCATTTGCTCCATGACCTGAACCACGACGGCGTGACCATCATAATCACCACCCACGAAATAAACGCCGTGGCGGTCCACCTGCCCTGGGTTGTGTGCCTGGCCGGGCGGATTCTGGCCGAGGGGCCACCGTCCGAGGTTATAACCACCGAAGTGCTGCGGATGACCTACGGCGCCGAGATGCCAGTCATCCACTACGAAGGCATGACAATTGTGGCGGAGAGTCCCCATTCCTACGGCAGAAACGGTGGAACCAATGGGGCGGCAGATGTACCGCCGGTTCACGTTCACGAGCCTGGAGGAGATCCGCTTGAAGAAGCTGGGCACCTACGCCAACAGGGGTTTGACCCGAATATAGAAGCGCGTCACGTTCGGGTTCACCGGGCCGACGCCAGCGCCCACGCCAATCATGACCATGAACACATGGCTCATCCCCCTGGCGAAGCCGGCCATCCTCATGAGCATGACTCTGATTCAAGCGCTGATACCAATAACGAGGCCAGCAATGTTTGAGCCTTTTGAGTATCAGTTTTTTGTGCGGGGGATAATCGCCGCAACCATGGTCGGTGGCCTCTGCGGTCTGATCGGCGTGTACATCGTGCTGAAACGCATGTCCTACATTGGACACGGCCTTTCCCACGCTGTGCTCGGCGGGGCAGTGGTTAGCTTCGTGCTCTCCATCAACTTTCTGATCGGCGCCACCGTTTGGGGGTTCTTCTGTGCCCAACTGATCGCCCTGACCGCGAAGAAACGCAAGATAGCGGCTGATGCGGCCATTGGCGTTATCACCACGGCCAGCTTTGCCATTGGAATCGTGCTGATCAGTCGTTACAAGTCCTTCACCAGAGACTTTGAGGCCGCACTGTTTGGCAACATACTAGGCGTGAGCGTGGGTGATTTGATGGCCATTGTGGTGGTTGCACTGGCGACCATTGCCGTGTTGTTTGTGGCCTACAAATACTTTTTGTTTGCGACCTTTGACGGTGAGGTGGCCCAGTTCTACGGTGTCCCCACCGGCTGGGTGGAAACCCTGTTCTCGTTGGTGTTGGCAGCCACGATTGTGGTCTCTATGCAAGTCTTGGGCGTACTGCTGATTGCCGGAGCCACGGTCATTCCTCCGGTATCGGCAAGGATGCTGAGTGATCGGTTCCGGTCGGTGTTGCTGCTCTCCACAGGTCTGGGCGCTGCCTGCGGTTTCGTCGGCATCTACCTGAGCTTCTTCATAGATGTCTCATCAGGGGCAGCTGTGGTCTTGGTCGAGGCTGGAGTTTTTGCCCTAATCATGACCTACACCAACCTGCGGTCTAAACGGGTACCAAGCGCAATATTTGATGCCCACCCGGTGAATGTCGGTCAGCCTAGCCCAGGTGAACCCGACTAGCGATTCAGCTCGCCCATTCGTGAAAGAGGAAAATCATGGCTGAAAACCAAACTGCCCTATCGGCCCTTGAGCGTAATTGGGAGATGGTGACACTGGCAGTGGCGGAAGTTGATGAAGCCACCATGGTCGCTCGACCCAACGACGATTCCAACTCCATGAACTGGCTGATCTGGCACATGACGAGGGTGGCCGACCGGTTCATACACTTTCGGCTGACGGATAAACCCCAGTTATGGACTGCCGATGCCTGGCACGATAAATTCAATATGCCCGACGACCCACATGAGTTCGGACTTGGATGGAGCGATAAGCGGGTAGCAGTCTGGCAATCGCCGCCCAAGGCAGTGGTGATGGCCTACTTCCATGCTGTCAACTCTGTGGTAGTAGAGTACTTCAACTCGCTTACAGAGCGAGAATTAAGGCGTGTCATCCCTTTCCCTGCTTTGCCAGACACAATGACGGTGGGTGAGGCGCTAGGGAACCTGGTCTGGGACAACATCGCCCACGGCGGCCAAGTTGCTTACCTGCGGGGTTACTACCGGGGTATTGGCTGGCATAGATAGGCCAAATACATCAACTAGGCCTTTGAAGTAGGGAATACAATAGTTGTTAGCGTTTGGAATTAATACCTGAAAATTACGGGAGTTTGAATTGTCCATCGAATCAGTTGCTATCCTCAGCCCTGGCGATATGGGGCATGCCATAGGTCAACTTCTTAGAGAAAATGAACTGAAAGTTTTTACCTGTCTGACGGGCCGCAGTGACCGCACGCGTGAACTTTCAGAGAAGGCCGGAATCATCGACGTGCCCAACCTGAACGTTTTAGTTGAACAATCAGACGTGGTGATGTCGATAACAGTCTCCGAGGCGGTGCCAGGTCTGTGCCATGAGATAGCGGACGCCGTTAAAGCCACCGGGACCGACCTTCTGTTCGCCGAATGTAACGCCATCGCTCCATCGTTGAGCGCTGAGATGCAAAAGGTGTTGAACGAAGGAGGGGCGCGGTATGTGGATGCCTCGATAATCGGTGGACCGCCCCGCAACGGCAATAGCCCAAGGCTTTACGTTTCGGGCGATAACGCCACCGAGTTTGAGCAACTCAAAGACTTTGGTCTGGACGTGCGAAACCTGGGGACGCAACTAGGTCGGGCGTCGGGCATCAAGATGTGCTACGCGGCCATGACCAAGGGCACCACAGCCCTACACACGGAACTACTAATCGCTGCAGAAAAAATGGGCCTGCGCGAAGAACTCATGGCTGAGTTCGCTGGCGGCCAACAAGCGGTAATCACCCGCATGGAAGGCTGGATTCCCACCATGCCGGCCAAGTCTCGTCGATGGGTCAGTGAGATGGAAGAGATTGAGGCTACGTTCCGGGAACTGGGTCTAACGCCAGACATCTTCAAAGGAGTGGCTGACATGTACCGTATGATCGGCGCAACCCCGCTTGGAGACGAAAACCCTGAGACCAGAAATACAACCCGAGACCTAGCAGAGACCATCCGCATCATAGCCGAGTCTTCAGGCAACTAGCTAGGCGTAAAAAGTTCTCTAGGAGTGGATTCCTCCGTAGATTTCAGCTGTGATAATTTGGAAGACCTTACTTTTCGGACGCGAGGCCTCCTTTTATCTGATCGTCAGAATTTGGAATGCAACCTCGCCAAAATGCATCGACAAGAAAAAGAGCCCCGGAGACAATCACCGTCTTCGGGGCTTCGTTACTTTTCATTGGCTGGGACAAGGGACCTAGGCTTCGGTTTGCTCGGTTACGCTGCCCTTCTTCTGGATAGTGATGTGGGCCATGGAAGTGGCGTTGGGTGCGCCGTGGAAGTGGTTCTCACCGGCGGGAATGATAACGACATCACCTTCGACGACAATCACGGTCTCGTCGTCGGTGCCAACACTGCCTGTACCATCGGTGATGATCAATATCTGGTCGCCAGAATGCTTGTGGAACTTGGTCCTCGTACCGGCATCAAAGTCTCTGATACCGAAGCTAAAATCGCTGCTGTCATCTGACTCCAAAATAGCCTGGGCCCAGACCTGTGCGCCTGTAAACAAACCGCCTGAGCCCAGGGGGCTCATCTCGACTTTTGTCTTCTCTACGCTGCTCATAGTTACTTTCTTCATGGTTTACTCCTGCTATTAACCCGACTGAGGCGGGCAAATTTAACGGACATAATAATACATTCGACCCTCGTGTAAGTCCACTAATCCCAGTCAGGCATTAGCCAGGACTTTGCACATTATATAAGTGCTCGGCGAACTTCAGAGTGACAAATAAAAATAGTCCCGGAGACAGAAAACATCTCCGAGACTATTATCTTGCCTTTGACTGGGCGAAGGGCCCTAGGCTTCGGTCTGCTCAGTTTCGCTTCCCTTCACGGTGACGGTGATGTGGGCCATGGAAGTGGCATCGGGTGCGCCGTGCCAGTGGTTCTCGCCGGCGGGGATGACAATTACGTCGCCCTCGGTGACGGTCAGGGACTCGGTGTCGTTGGCAACGATGCCGGTGCCCTCAGTGACGATTAGTATCTGGTCGCCTGAGTGCTTGTGGAACTTGTTCCTGGAACCAGCGTCAAAAGCCACGATGGCGAAGTTGAAGTTGGTGCTGTCGTCCGGGTTCAAGATGGCCTGACGCCACACCTGTGTTCCAGTCATCAGGCCGCCGGTCATCGGAGCCTTGGTTTTTTCTACGCTGCTCATGGTTACTTTCTTCATGATTTACTCCTGTTGGTGACCCACCTAGCGTGGGCAAGTTTAACGGACATAATAATACATTCCACTACTGAGTAAGTCCACTTACCCTTGTCCGAACCACTCTCTCAGTTGGTAGGCCGCATCCCTTTCAACGCCTCTGAGATGGTGCGGGCTAGGTCGCTAGGGCGGTCGGCGAACTCTGGCGTGGGATACCACTCGTAATCGAAACTTCGGAGCACATTTCCATCGATACTACATCGGAGGTTGGAAACGATGACCTTGAAGCCCAAAACCTGGGTGGCCTTCTCAGCCAGCATTTCCAAGACCACTTCCGGGCAGTCGAAAACGACTAAAAAGCCGCCTTCTTTCTTGCCATTGGTCACACGACTGCGAAAGACCTGGCCGAGCTTTTCCACCTCGACAATAGTGTATTCGCGCTCGGGCACGTTGTGATCCGGCCAACCGATGTTGATCGGCCCGCCTACTTCCCAATGGTGCATCCCGCTAACCCAGCGCCAGGCGTTCTTTTGCGGTGGCAACGATGGCTCCGCTCTTGAATACGGCGGCCACGTCTCGCAGGTGCTCTAGGTCATCGGTTGGGTCTCCATTGACCACCAGCAGGTCGGCTTCTTTGCCAGTTTCCACGGTGCCGATGGAACTGCCGATACCAAGGGCCAGCGCTGGACTGCGGGTCCCAGCGTGTATCGCATCAATGCGAGATAGCCCGGCTTCGTGGAGCGACATGACTTCGCCCTGGAAATCTCCGAAGGGATAATAGCTCCAACCGCAATCAGACCCACCAACCAGCTTCACTCCTGCTTTAACCAGGGCGCTGAACTGGGCCAGGGAGTTGTCGCCGGATACTGTGGAACGCTCTAGTCGTTCTTCCTCGTCTGCCGTGAGGCCGCGTTCGCTCTTGAGGCCGAGTAGTCGGTTTCGGTTGGCGCGGCCCAGTCCCATAGTTGGGTTCAAGAAAACCTCAGAGGCAGCCAGTCGGTCTGCAGTTTTCTGGTCGAACCGGTACAGGCCGTTATTGTCGTAGAAGGAGCAGTGCAAAATCGCATCAACTCCAGCGTCCAGAGCAGCGTTAATGGCGTCGGTACAGCGGCAGTGGGCCAACACCGATCGGCCGCGGTTGTGGGCTTCATCCACTATGGCCGTCAGCTCGGTAAGAGAGTAGGCAGCGCGGTAGGGATCACTCGTCGATGTGCTGCCACCGGACGCGGCAATCTTGATGAAGTCGGCGCCTTGTTTGACTAGGTTGCGGACCATCTTCCGAACTTCAGCCACACCGTCAGCTTCGCCACCCATGTAATAGAGGTGGCCGCCAGTCACCGTAAGGGGCGGGCCGGAGACCAAGACCCTCGGTCCTTCCACCAAGCCTTTTGCCAAACCTTCTTTGAGGGCGAACCCGGTTCGATTCCAAGAGCCGCAGTCGCACATTGTGGTCACACCAGAAGCCACAGCCGCGGTGACGTTTTTGGCTGATCGCAGTAGGCGAACCTCGTCATTGTCATCCAGGTTCACTTGCTCGCCGGTCCTGCCGTCTCCGGGCATGTTGGTGTGGGTGTGGATGTCGAATAACCCCGCCAACAACGTAGCGCCTGGAAACTCAAGCGTCTCTTTGGCGGCTCCGCCATTATCCAGACTTGCTGCCTCTGAAGCCGGGCCGACCCATTTGATGGAATTGCCTTGGATGGCGACCGCCATCCCTTCCTGGGCATTGCTGCCGACTCCGTTGATAAGTTTGCCGGGGATGATGACCTTGAGGGTGTTGTTGTCCAGAGGCAACGCACTACTCCCGAAAAAACGATTTTGGGCGTCCCGCTATGCTGGCTAGTCAGCCTTTCCGGTGAAAGCATGGCCGGGCCGCGTAGATTATAGCCTACCGGCGTTCTCGGAGCATAAGGAAGGCCAGGGGAACGGCAGATGCCGTGATGAGTAACAACGCCGGTAGCGCAGCACGGGCGAAGAACGCCTCTGATGCGTTTGACCAGATGGAGGTTGCAAGAGTGTTGAAACCAATGGGACTCAGGATTAATGTGGCGGGCAGTTCTTTCATCACTAATAGAAACACCAGAGCCCATCCGGCCATCAGTCCAGGTCTGGCTACCGGTAGAGTCACCGATGAAAAAGCCCGCAGCGGGCTGTTGCCCAGTCCACGGGCTGCTTCTTCGATCCGAGGGCTGATCTGTAACAGCGATGTTCGCACTGCTCCCAGCGCCGGGGAGAGATAAAGCACCACGTAGCCCAATAGCAGCAACCCGGTGGTTTGGTACAGCGGAGGTGCGTATCTGGCTCCGAAGAATACTAGCGATAGCGCAATGGCGATCCCCGGCAGAGCAAACCCAATATAACTGAGTCGCTCTAAGAACCCGCTGAGCACACCCGGATAGCGTACTGATAGAGCTGCGACCGGCAGGGCAGCAATCACTGCCGCAGTCGCAGCCAGCGCCGCTACATAGACGGAGTTCCCCACGGCGGTCCAGACCAGATTGAACGGCTCTCCGGCCGAGATTCCCCGGACCACCCAGTAGAACAGGACCGACATGGGGGCCACCAAGGACACCGCCACGACAATGCCACAGAAGGCCAACGCCGGCCACTTCCACCGCCCCAACCGGATAGTTGAGGGAGGGCGCGAGATTGACGTTGTACTGCTGTAATAGCGGGCGCGGCCTCGGCTGAACAACTCAAGCCCTACAATCGCCAAGGCCAGTATCACCAGTGACAAAGACATCCCAGCGCCCAGAGTGCGGTCCAGTGCCGACTCATATTGGATGAAGATAGCCCAGGTGAACGTCTCGTAACGCAGCAAAGATACTGCGCCGAAGTCTGAGAGCGTGTAGAGCGCCACCAGCAACCCGCCAGCGGCAATGCCAGGCCGAAGCATGGGCAACGTAACCGAGAAGAAGGTAGTCCAGTTGCCGCGACCCAGTATGCGAGAGGATTCTTCCAGTGCGGGGTCGATTCTTAGCAACGCGGCACGGACTGTCAGCACAACGTAGGGGAAACTGAGGAAGGTCAGGGTGAGTAGTGCGCCGACAAAGCCGTGTATGTCGGGCAGACGGTCAATGCCGAAGGGGCCGTCCAACGCTTGTTGCAGCATCCCCCTCGGTCCAAGAGCGGCTATCACGATGAAGCCAGCTACATAGCTGGGTATGACCAAGGGTAGAGCGGATAGGACAACCCAGACTCGCCTGAGAGGTAGGTCGGTCCGGGTGGTGAGCCAGGCGATAGGTACCGCTAGGAGGATCGAGGCCCCGGTGACGGTGACCACCAATAAGATCGTCCGGAGCAGGATCGTGCCTATCCGCTGGCGAAAGAGCAGGTCCCAGATGTCTCCGCCAGCGTCAAATGTCCGCACCACCAGGTAAACCAGAGGCAGCAACAGCGCAGCACCTACGAATAACGCAGGAACCCAGATGACTGCCGGAGGGGTTCCTCTGCCTCCGGACAAAGACCTTAGCCCAGCCGCTGCCACGGCACCAATGCTCACGGAATAATTCCAGCCTCACGGAGTAGCGCTTGGGTGCCTTCCAGATCTGACAGGGCTGATGAAGAAAGGTCAGGATTGTTGATCTCGGACAACGGCGACACCCCTTCGGCCACAGGTATGCCGGATGCTAACGGATACTCGTATGTTTCTTCGACGAAGTATTTTTGGGAGATATCAGAGAGCAGATAATCAATGAATTGTTGGGCGTTATCTTTGTTGTCGGATTCCTCGAGGATACCAACGCCCGAGACCATGACAATCGCACCTGGGCCGCCTGCCGGTGGATGGTAGTTTCTGGCACTGAACGAATCGCCCTGCTCAGCCAAAAACCGGTGCAGGTAGTAATGGTTTACAAGTCCGACATCAATCTCGCCCGAAGCCGCTGCAGAGACGATTGGGGTGTTCTTGGGATAGACCTTCGGGTCATTGGCCTGAATATTTTCCAGCCATTGGACCGTCCGCTGGTCGCCCCACATGGAGCGCATGGCCGTGACCATGGTCTGGAACGAAGCGTTGGTCGGTGCCCAGCCAAGGCGACCCTTCCATTTGAGGTCGGTAAACCCTTCCAGGTCATCTGGCAGGTCGTTTGGAGTCAGCGTGTCAGTGTTATAGACCACTGTTCTGGCGCGGCCGGATATCCCGACCCAAACGCCATCGGATGACACCGCCCATTGTGGGACCTTGGTCAGGACATCCTCTTCTAGAGTGGATAACATCCCTGCTACAGCGCCGAGGCCGCCCGGGTCCTGGGCGAAGAAAACGTCTGCTGGGGTGTTGTCTCCTTCTTCCAATAGAGTTGCTGCTAGTTGGGGTGTGCCAGCGTACTTAACTGACACGTCAATGCCCGTGTATTCTTTGAACCGGTCTATCAGTGGCCCTACCAAGGTTTCGCTACGGCCCGAATACACGGTTAGTGAGCCTGCGTCGCCATCGGAGCCACCACAGGCAGACAGGAATACTGCGGTTAAAAAGAGCGCAATTATTCCCCAGAAACGGATTCCTTTGTTGGCGCTAGTAGACATTTCGCGTGAGACCTCTTGATTGGTATCGGTTTTCGCTAGGACAGGGTTTTTATGATGTGTCTATTAACAATTAAAAAATGTGTGCACGATTATTTGTGCATGAGCATACGTCGCACTATGGCCAGTGTCAATGTAAAAACCCTGTTTGCCTATCGCGCAATACGTTTGAAACACAACAGGAATCGCAGATTTGTTACAAAAATAACACCGTGGTTATTTGGCCGACTTAGTCTCGAAACTCCCCTATATTTACCCAAAAAACATGGATGCAATTTGCGGTGCTATCGCCTGGCAATAAATTTTGCTATATATTGACATTGTTATATGATACGCATAGACTTATCTTGAATCGCAGAGAGGCAATTCAAGCGTTATTTTGCGCGAGGACTCCCCGGATTAAGGGATAGATGAAACTTTCAGACCGAAATAAGTCTGTTATTGGTTTAGACAACGCCCCTGCGTTGAAGTGCATTGGTTTGGCCAAGCGGTTCAATGGAGTGCCTGCGGTGGCTGGCTTAGAACTGACCGTCCCTCAAGGCCAGATCATGGCATTGTTGGGCCCCAGCGGCTGCGGCAAGACCACCGCGCTCCGGTTGATTGCCGGGTTTGAAGAGCCTGATAGGGGCGTTATCTCCATTGGCGGCCAAACAGTGAACGTTGGCGGCGAAAGTCTTCCTCCGGAACACCGGCGTGTTGGCATGGTCTTTCAAGAGGGCGCCCTGTTTCCCCATCTATCCGTATCAGAAAACATTTCTTACGGGCTGCCCAAAGGCCAAGGGCGCGAAGATCGTGTCACCGAAGTTCTAGAACTGATTGGTCTAACGGCCCAGCGAAATCGAATGCCCCATGAGCTGTCCGGCGGCCAACAACAACGTGTGGCCCTGGGACGTGCCCTCGCTCCCCAGCCAGAAGTTCTACTCCTGGACGAACCTTTCTCCAACCTCGATCCCAAGCTGAGGGAACAGGTGCGGCGCGATGTTCTTAACATCCTGAAAGCTAGCCACACCACGGCCATATTTGTGACCCACGACCAGGAAGAAGCATTGTTTGTGGGCGATGTGGTTGCGGTTATGAACGAAGGCCGTGTTGAACAGACCGGATCTCCGGAGTCGATTTTCCACCACCCGGTCACCAAGTTTGTGGCCCAGTTCATTGGAATGGTTGACTTTCTACCCGCGAAGCACGACAACGGCGCTTTGCATACAGAAGTTGGCTCCATCGATTGGCCGGAAATAGATGCTGCCGCGTTGGCTGAGTCCTACCCCGATGGCCACACTCAGATTGAAATGATGGTTCGTCCAGATTGTTTGGACTGCCAACCTGCCGACAACGGGACCGGAGTGGTTGTGGAACGTGAGTTCCGTGGTGCTTTTTATCTGTATAGGGTGGAGCTTCCTTCCGGCGCAACGGTCCGGTGCCTCCTCTCCCACACTCTTGAGTATCCCCTGGGCACCAATGTCTCTGTGACACTGCGGGAAGGCCATCATCTACGTCCGTTTGTGGACGACCAGTTGGTGACCGTGTCTCACGCCAATGGCGTAGCGGGTCACTAATCAGGGTCTAATAAACCCGCTTCCCCGGCCCTTATCCCAGCAAAACCCGCCGGGCTCCCACCGAACCTGGATACGATTTAAGGAACCCCAATGGCTCCTCCAAGAAAACAAAATGCTGGCAGTGATGGCAGTTCAAGTGACGGCGATTTGCGCCTGTCTCCTGGGACTGAGAACTACCTGCTTTGCCTCTATAAGCTGTGGGAAGACGATGAGACTCCGACTATCACTCAGCTAACAGACACGCTGCGCCAACTGCCTGAGACAGAAGGCCTGGGGACATCGGTGCCATCGGTTGCCGGGATGATCCGTAGGATGCAACGGCAGACATTGGTGGATGTTGGTGCCGACAAGCGGATACGGTTGACCAAGCAGGGACTGGAAGGCGGAGAGGACATTGCGCGGCGGCATCGGCTGGCAGAATGGTTGGTGGTGAAATTACTGGGGATGGACCTGCATCAAGCCCACAACGAAGCCCACCGTCTGGAACACGGCATGTCCCAGGATTTTCAAGAAAAACTGGTCGAGCGACTCGGCTACCCCAAACGCTCGCCGTTTGGACGCCCCATCCCGGGTTCCGGCGAACCCAAGATGCCGGTCGACGCTCTAACTCTGGACGCGTCTAAACCCGGAGAACCGTACTTGGTGGATAGAATCCCCGAAGAGGATTCGCAGTTGCTGAAGTTCCTGGCGGATTCGAACATCGTGCCGGAGCAGCCAATCACCGTTGCCGAAGCGACTCCCTACCTGGGAGTGATGGAAGTGGCCACCAAGCACAATCGTGTGTCCATTGGCTACAACGTGGCCTGTCAGATAGTTGTGCGACCGTATACTACTTCAGCGCCCGCTGAATAACACCGAGGCTATCAGAAACCTACTCTGACACTATCGTGCCCGGAGCAAGCGTCTCCCTAACAACGGCCCAACCATCTGCCATTGAGCGTTCCGGATACGGAAACTGTTCTCCCCCGCGAAACACCTTGACCCGCACGAATATCGGGCCTTTTTGAAGCATCACATCCTCAAGCCCAATCAGCAGTTCTTCCAGCTTGTCGAACTCGTAGGTCTTAGCGTAGCCGGAACTGAGCGCGATTTGAGCCAGGTCGAGGTTGTCGAGCTCTTTGATGGGGAGACCAGAGGTAGACCTGCTGGAGACATCGTCAAACACAAAATGGACTAGGTTCTCAGGGTTGGACTCGCCAATGGTCGCCAGACCGCCAAGGTTGGTCCTCAGTGTGGAATCGCAGTCTAGGACGAGCACTTTGCCTTCCGGCTGGGCCAGCGCCAGTCCCAGGCCCACAGCGGGCGCACGATCCATGCAGTCTGATAGGTCAACATCCAAATCGCGACGTTCTGATACCTGACTCCAGTCCCGTAGCGCGGACGAAGTTGAAACTACTAACGCATCATTTCGGTGGAAGTTGACCGCCTTGGTCGCCTCTATCGATGAGATTACCGGTTCCCCCGGCCCCCTCTGTCCTGTCCTCCGCCGTGTCGTCACTGGAGTTGTTCTCCTTGCGTATTTGGTAGTTCCCGCCAAATTTGGCGAACATGCCGCGCCAGACCCCGGTCATCAGGTACATCCCAATGATAATTATGACACCGCCCAATATCCCAGATAGGATGTTGGGTTTTTCAAAGGCCTGAAAAAGTAGCCAGAAACCCATGGCCAAGACGGCGTAGGCAGCTACTCGGGCGAAAATACCGCTTTTCATCATACGCCTTGCCACCCTTAAACTTCAGTTTGGTTATTAAATCGAAAATGGGAGTGCCGGGAAACGCCCGGCGGTGCAACAATAAACCTGGGCAGTCGACTTTACTTGGCTACGCCAGGCAGTCCCGAAAACCGGTTTAGTCAGGTAACCTAGCCACGGAATGAGGACGCCCATTATAATTGGCTACGGGAATTCGCGTCAATTGAATGCGTTAATCTTCTGCAACGACGCGAATGCTAGTCTGGGCGTCGGCCCAAGATGAATTTGGTGAGATTGGTTCGCCGATCGACTCAAATTTGGCCCGTTGTTCCGGTCCCGTTACCAACAAAACAGCATTAGGTAGCAGTTCGTTCATGGTAATCAGCCGGCAGCCCTTGGCATTCTGCTCCGCCTCTCCAGCGGACAACACCACAGCCGCCTTGCCATTTGTCCGAAGGTAAGAAGAACCCAAAGTGACTAAATGCGCTGCAGACCCGCTGCCAGCCAGTCGGTCAAAACCTCGATGAGCAAAAACCATCGGCGCGGCCATATTCTGCACCAAATGCAACCAGAGCGTGCCTTCACCCTTGATGTGCAGCTGGATTAGACTCTTGGCGGTTTCCAACAGCGTATCGGCCTGCTGCGGAGTTAACGCCTCTGGCACTGGGGTTCGGGGTTTGGGAGAGGTCACGTAGTTGTAATAGGCGTTCAGCACTTCCTGTACCGCAACTTCTTCCTGCTGCACGTGCAACCGCAGCTGTGCGCCGTCCATGTAATTGGTCAACCGACCCAGAACCCAATCCAACATCAATGGGTTATCAATGACCGGCGCGGGTAAAGGGAAGTCGCCTGCCGTCGTTTTAAGTGTCACCGCGTCCTCTTCCGAGGCCAATGGCCGAAACTTATCGGCGCTGCTGGCATTTGCCAGGTAGACCGGCATCAGAAAGGGTGGATGTTCTTCTTGGACCAGATCGCCCAAGGCTAAAAGGTAGTTGAGCCGTGCAAGCGACACGGCAAGGGGCTCAGAGTCCATACCTCGGATTCGCTCCGGGGCATCGAACAGCAAGTCCATCTGGTCGCCGCCGGTCTTGGCGATGGCGCGGGACATGGCCCCAACCGCGACGCAAAGGAATGTGCCAGTGCCGCAGGCTGGGTCAACCAGCGACCGGCCTGGGTCGTCGGCCATGCCAAGTTCTGCTTCAATCACGTATTCCGCCAACCAACGAGGTACTGGTCCAGAAGCCGGGCCCATCTGACGGTAAATGGAATCCAATATTCCGGGCGAAGCATGGCTAAAGTCGGGAGTCGCTACGGAGTCGGCCAGCCCCCGCATGGTTTCTAAGATCAGGTTATTGAGGCCTAAATCCCAGCGAACCTCAATCAGCGGCCAGGAGAAAACGTCACCTTCACCGAAATTACTGATGCCACGGCGGCTGAAATAATCGACGTTGATTACTTCAAGCAGTTCTTCAGAGTTGGATATGGGACGGCGAGGAGCAACAAAGCGACGGGCAACTAGCCGCGCCAATAGCGCCAGATAAGTTTGGTTGATGAAGAGTTGTTCTTCCGCTACTGTGTCGCCGTTGGCCTGGCCTCGAAAGTGTTGCCATTCACGAAATCTGGCTGCCACCTGAGGCAGGTGGCCTGCCTCAGAGTAAATGCGGCTCAGGCGTTCGGTAGTCTCGGTGAAAACGGGACTGCCAACGCCGAATGCGGCTTCAATCACGGCAGGGGCGTCAGATGCAGCCAGTCTAGAACTCCGCGCTCCCGGGTGTTCTGGGGAAGGGGATGACATCCCTGATGTTGGAGACACCGGTCACAAACTGCACAGTGCGCTCGAACCCAAGACCAAACCCGGAATGGGGAACCGTGCCGAAGCTACGCAGGTCCAAATACCATGAGTATTCATCGTGAGATATGCCCGACTCACTCATTCGAGCTTCCAGCACGTCTCGGCGTTCCTCACGTTGGCTGCCGCCAATAATCTCGCCGATGCGCGGCACTAGCACGTCCATGGCTCGCACAGTCTCATCGTCGTCATTCAGGCGCATATAGAACGCCTTGATGCCCTTAGGGTAGTCGGTGACAATCACTGGCCGCTGAATTTTGGTCTCAGTCAGGTAGCGTTCATGCTCGGACTGCAGGTCGATACCCCAAGTGACCGGGTACTCAAATTTCTCTCCGGACTCCCGCAGCATCTTGACGGCTTCCGTGTAGGTGATGCGTTCGAATTGGGAGTTGGCTATACCTTCCAGAGTGGCAATGGTGCTGTCGTCGTAAAACTTGTTGAAGAAGGCCATGTCCTCAGGGCATTTATCCAGTACATGACCGCAGAGGTACTTCAAAAAGTCCTCGGCCAGTTCGGTCAGCCCGTCTAGTTGGCAGAAGGCAACCTCTGGTTCCACCATCCAGAACTCGGCCAAGTGGCGTGAGGTGTTGGAGTTCTCGGCGCGAAACGTAGGCCCAAAGGTGTAGACGTCTGAAAGGGCCATGGCAAAGATCTCTGCTTCAAGTTGGCCGCTCACGGTCAAGAAAGCAGGTTTGCCGAAGAAATCGACTTCGTGCTTGACCTTGCCGGCGTCCTTGGGCACGTCGTTCAGATCCAGCGTGGTCACCTGGAACATGGAGCCGGCGCCTTCAGCGTCGCTGGCGGTGATGATTGGCGTCTGGATGAACTGGAAGCCGCGTTCCTGGAAGAAAGTGTGTATCGCGTAGGCCACCGAGTTGCGAACGCGCGCCATGGCACCAAAGGTGTTTGTCCGTGGGCGTAGATGGGCAATCTCACGAAGGAATTCCGGAGAGTGGCGCTTCTTCTGGAGGGGGTAGGAATCCGGATCAGATTCTCCGAGGACGGTCAGTGAACTGGCCTGCACCTCATATTTTTGGCCCTGGCCGGGAGACTCAACCAACACGCCTTCCACGCTCACACTACAGCCGGTGGTGAGCCCGGATGCAGCTTCGTGGCTGGGGTTGGACTCGTCAACGACAATCTGCAGATCTTGCAGATTGGAGCCGTCAGTAATCTGGACAAAGGTAACCGACTTTGAAGAACGCCGGGTCTTGACCCAACCCTGGACTAAAACATCGCCACCTGACTGCTCACGGGCGAAGATATCTTTAATTTTGGAGCGCTGCATCAGCGCCTCCCTGTTAATCTAAAACTAGCGATAACAAATTAGTCGATAAAACGTAGGAAAAGAACGAATTATGCTTTGACAGGCTCGTCAGCCCACTCGTCAGCCCATAACTGAATTGCCTCAGCGACTGTTCGGAAAGCTAGACCCTTGGGACTCAAGGAATACTCAACAACAACGGGTCGTCTACGGGCGAACACACGACGCTGCACAATGCCCTCTTCTTCCAGTTCTTGCAGACGCTGGGAAAGCAGACGGTCACTGAGCCCATCTATATAGCCAGATATCTCTGTGAACCTTCTGGGTTCGGCCAGTAGACAGCGCAGTATCAGGCAAGTCCATTTCTTGCCCAAGACTCTCATCGCCTGTTCGTATTTAGGACATGGTGTATCGCAGTTCATGATGCTCCTCGCCGCGACGCAGGATGTTACCAGTATAAACGGTTTGGCCGGGCCTGGAGGTTAATTTTAATCGTTGAGTCTCAACTAGTCTACCCTAACTAATCATTAGGTACTTGATAAATGATTACCTAGGTCATGATATTTAGTTAGGGCCTGAAGATTAAGTAGTGCGGATAAACGGACGGGTTCGGAAAAACGGAAACAGACCGAGAAGTCGGCCAGTATGCCCCGCGAAAACAACAGCCCACTTTAGAAGGATCGATGAACATCGTGGCAACACTAAGCATCGGAAAAGCTCACATAACAGTCGGCGCGCACGCCGATGAACAGGCAGTTGGAATTGAAGCAGGGATTCTGTCCCGTTTCACCAAATTTGCACTGTCGGCCCAGAAAGCCGCAGACAAGCACGCTGACTACAAGTATAACGAGACCAATTGGATGATGTTCCGCCTTTAATCGCTGAGGCAGATCGGGTTTGAAGTCCCAGTGAAATTTCGCACTGGGACTGTTTTGTTCCAGTCCGGGCTACAGCGTTGGTCGCGCTGAACTCCACTCGGTGGCGGCCTCATAGGCATGAGCGGTGCGGAGAAGGGTATCTTCGGAGAAGTGAGGGCCAATCAATTGCATACCAACGGGCAACCCATCTGAGAAGCCACAGGGCACCGACAGACCGGGCAACCCTGCGATGTTCACCGGCAAAGTACAAACGTCTATCAGATACATCTGCACCGGGTCGCCGGTTTTCTCTCCAATCTTGAAAGCCGTGACGGGGGATGTCGGTGTTACCAGTGCATCAACCTCTTGGAAAACCCGGTCAAAATCTTGCCGGATTAACGTCCGGGCCTGTTGAGCCTTCAGGTAATAGGCATCGTAATATCCGGATGACAGGGCGTAGGTGCCCAGCATCACTCGCCGGGTGGCCTCTGGGCCAAAACCGTACTCCCGGGTCTTTTCCAGGGCTTCCCACATGTCGTTGGTTTCCTGATACGAGTACCCGTACTTAACCCCATCGTAACGAGCCAGGTTAGCCGAGCATTCGGAGGGAGCGATGATGTAATAGCAGGCCAGCGCGTAGCGTGTGGTGGGCAATGAAACCGGTTTTATCGTCGCGCCGAGTGATTCCAGTTTCGCCAGTGCTTCGTCAATCGCCTTCCTGGTTCCAGGTTCCATGCCATCCACAAAGTATTCTTCAGGTACGCCTAGCCGCAAACCCTTAATGTCCTGCCCTAGTGTGGCCGTGTAATCCTGAGGCTCTCTGGCGACTGATGTCGCATCCCGAGGGTCGTGCCCGGCAATGGCGTTCAGCACGAGGGCACAGTCCTGAACCGACCGGCCAACTGGGCCAATCTGGTCTAGAGACGAAGCAAAGGCAATCAGGCCGTAACGGCTGACCATCCCGTAAGTGGGCTTAAGTCCAACGACGCCGCAAAGGGACGCCGGTTGCCGAACACTGCCGCCAGTGTCTGAACCGAGGGCGAAGATGGTCTCGCCGGATGCAACCGACGCTGCGGCGCCTCCGCTGCTGCCCCCGGGAACCCGGTCCAGGTCCCAGGGGTTGCGGGTGGGGTGGAAGGCTGAGTTCTCACAGGAAGAACCCATGGCGAATTCGTCCATGTTGCCCTTGCCGAGCATCACGGCACCCTGATTGATGAGTTTATCCACCACCGTGGCGTTGTAGACCGGGACAAAGTTTTCTAACATGCGAGACGCGCAGGTTGTGGGTACCCCTTCCGTACACATGACGTCTTTGATCTGAACGGGCACTCCGGTTAAGGGTCCGCCTTCGCCGGCGGCAAGCATTCGGTCAGCGACCGCTGCCTGGGCCAGGGCAATCTCCGGGGTGATGGCCAAGAAAGACTGGATCTGGTCTTCTACGGCGTCGATCCTATCCAAGCAAGACTGAGTCAACTCAACGGAGCTGATCTGCTTGGAGGCTAGCTGGTCGTGGGCTTCCTTGATGCTGAGCCAATTGAGTTCCGGCAACGCCCTATTCCTCCAGCACTGCGTTGACGCGGAAGAATTCTCCCTCCCGGCGCGGCGCGTTCTTCAGTACATCTTCGTGGTCCAGCGAGTCTTCGGCCAGGTCCTCACGCATGACGGACTGCAGTCCACTAGCGTGACCAGTGGGTGTGACGTCTGACGTGTCCAGTTCATTGAGCACTTCAAACTGCTCCAGTATGTTTGAAAGCTGCTCGCCAAACATCTCGACTTCTTCTTCGGTGAGACCGATTCGCGCCAAAGATGCGATGTGTTCTACTTCTGACCGTTCAAGGGGCATGCTTCAGCCTCGTTTGTTTCGATAATGATCGTTAGGAAAATTTAGGACAACCGCCCGAGAGTAAATGGACGGGCCTAATTCGAGAATCCTCAACAACTATACGCAGAATGGCGGCGGAAATCACCAATTAGCTACCTGGGTCTCTTGCACGTATTCGCCAGGCATAAGTTGCTGTATCATTTGACGGTTGCAATGACGGGTTGAATTATCCGTTTTTGCAACAACACTCTGGCAGACAATAACCCCAGGAACAATGTTTCGTAAAATAACCAACTGGCGTCTAGAGACGCCGTTTTATTACGGGTGGCTGGTGCTGACCATCACGGCACTGGCAACCTTTGCAGCCAGTGGACTGACTCAGGTGGTGCTGGGCGGTATCCAGGTATATATCACCGACGAAAGCGGCTGGGATGAAGGCAGCCTGGCCTTTGCCGCATCCATAGGCACCTGGTGTTCAGGCTTACTTGCTCCATTAATTGGCCGATTGGCTGACCGGTATGGACCGCGCTGGCTGATGCCGGTTGGTCTGGTAATCGCCGGAGGATCATTCTTCGTGATTGCCGGTTCCAGCGCCATTTGGCATTTCTATGCTGGCTACGTGTTTGGTCGCGCCGTGAGTAACCCGGTGCTTGTTGGCCTGGTTCCCCGGACGGCGGCCGTAAACTTCTTCCGAGAGCGGCGCAACATGGCGTTGGCGCTGGTCTCAATATTCCGGCCGACAGCCGGCGCGATCAACATCCAGATAATCTCGTACATCGCCTCGCATCAGGGCTGGCGCGCAGCATATCGGTATCTGGGTTTTTTGAGTTTTCTCCTGATTTTGCCGGTGGTGCTCTTTATTAGGCGTCGGCCCGAGGATATTGGATTGCTGCCGGATGGGGCCAGTCCAGATCAAGCAAATGTATCTACTGGCGGAGCAAGACGACCAGTACGGACACCGGAGTTCAGTTGGACGGCCAAAGAGGCGCTGAGAACCCGTGCCTTTTGGCTGCTCTTATTCATCACGGCACTGGGGACACTAGCGTCTAGCGCCACCGGATTCAGCCTGGTGCCGTTTTTAGTTCAGGACGCAGGCCTGTCTACCGTATCCGCTGCCGGCGTTTTGAGCTTAGGCACCTTTCTGGCCGTTGCCAACTTGTTTTGGGGGTACATGGCCGACCGAGTTACGCCGCGCCGCTGCCTGATAGTGATGATGGTCGGCGCTGGGGCGATGATGGTGTTCTTGCTGTCAGTTGACTCAATAGGCGAAGCGTTAATATTCGCTGTAATCTGGGGGGTCTTCTCCGGAGGACTGGGGTCATTAGAGAACATGGTGTTGGCTGAATATTTTGGCCGAGAGTCTTATGGAACCATCCTCGGTGTGTTCTCGCCATTGCAGATGATCGCATTGGGGCTGGGCCCAGCACTGGCATCAACGGTCAGAACCCTGGCAGGTGAATTCACCCCACTTTACATCGCCATGGGCGCAGCCTATTTCATATCGGCAGTGCTGATGTTTCTCGCCAGACCGCCCCGGCGTCCCATTAGGGAGTCTGCCGAGGCGGCGTTGCCCGGAGATTAGTTTTTATCAGATGAATAGCGAGTGGCTTGGGGAGCTAGTTCATCTCCGAGCCACCAGACACGCTGATCGATAGACCGGTCACGTAGTCTGATTCTGCTGAGGCCAAGAAGGCAGCCATCCGAGCGATGTCGTCACCCTGGGCGATACGGCCCATGGGAACTCTGAAAGCCCGCTCGCGTACCATATCGGCGCGGAACTCTTCGCCCGACTCACCCTCAGGGGCCAATGCGCCAGCGATGAAGTCCACCCGTTCGGTGTCCACCAGGCCCGGGCAGATGGCATTGACGTTGATCCGGTGCTCGGCCATCTCTTGGGCCATTGCCTGCGTCCAGCCGATTACGGCGAACTTGGATGCACAGTAAGCGGCATATTTGGCCATGCCTTTCTTGCCGGCTCCGGATGATATGTTGATGATCTTTCCGCCGCGGCCACGGCCAACCATGTGGGTGGCCACAGCCTTCGATACCAGGAAGGTGCCCCGAACATTGACGCGTTGTACTTCGTCAAACGCTTCTTCTTCCAGTTCCAAGACCAGCACCCGGTCTTTGCCCGGTCGGGACCCGGCATTGTTCACCAGGATGTCGATCTTCCCGAACTGGTCCAGGGTCTTGGATACCATGTCGGCTACTTGGGCTCCGTCCGAAACGTCGGAGAACAAACCCAGAGACTGGCGTCCCTTGGCCTCGATTTCCTCCACCACGCTGCGGAGTCCATTCCATCCCAAGGCTCGGTCTTCGGCGCGAATGGCCGTAGCGCTGGCTTCCACGTCGGTTACAACAACGTCTGCACCCTCGTCAGCCAGGCGTAAGGCGATGCTGCGCCCGATGCCGTGGCGTCCGCCGGCGCCGGTTATCAGGGCAACTTTTCCACTTAGGTCGTACATTTTCTTCCTCGCAAAAACATGAAGCTTCTCAAACCAATGCAGTTTAGCGAATGGCGGCTTGGTGTGCCA
>Ga0209403_10002341_pt1 | contig 22820 bp, 20 predicted proteins | sample ArcticOcean_MG_C_8_FD_187440 | JGI IMG/M metagenome (GOLD analysis project Ga0209403, IMG submission 187440) | Marine microbial communities from western Arctic Ocean - ArcticOcean_MG_CB11_86 (SPAdes) (version 2) | ecosystem: Environmental > Aquatic > Marine > Oceanic | place: Arctic Ocean... | reverse complement strand
TCCCCGGTCGTCGAGTCTCCGAACTTGTGGCGAGACGTCGAGTTTGCGATCCAAGACCGGGGTTTGCGGCCGGACCGGTTGAGTTTCCCGAGTTGGGTGTTGGGTGTAGCGGTGGGCATGTTGTTCACGGTGTTCTTTCTGGATTCGTTCCGGTCGTCGGGTGCTGGTTTCGAGATGTCAGTGATTGCGATACCGGTTGGTGTTGCGAAACCGGTTGGTCGCGAGGTGTCGTATCGGCCTCAGTGGCCGCCGTTGTCGGAGTCGGAGTCGGAGCCGGAGTTGATCGAGGTGGTGTTGTTGTCAAAGTTTTCGGGCGAGTCGTCTGGCGAAATGCCGGTCGTCCATCGTGTTCGTTGGCGTTCGTCACGGGGACGGCACCTGCGGCCGACACGGCCGTTGCCGCCGAGTCGACTGGCGCAACGAGTCCCGATGCGTGTGTCGCCGTATGAACTGGCGGGGTTGAGTGCCGATGCCGATTTTTGAATACCGTTGTTGTGGTTGCGGGTTCGAGTTCGAGGAGTTGGTTCGAGCGGCGACGGTGCCCGAGTGTCCCGAGTGTGAGTCTCGGAACTTGGACAAGTTGCTGAGTGCAGCGAGGGTGCGATCGGGGCATGCCTTGCCGTTGGCATCGGAGTGTCCTCCCCCGGAGGCCGGTCCGTGCCGGCCTGGTTGCTACCGCATCTGATTGGGGCGGCACGCGGGGTGCGGGATGGCGAATTTCGTGATTGTTTTCGAAATGCCTGCCGTCACGTTTGACACGCGATTCGCTGGCAGTAGGATCGGCGACACTGATTGATTGAGTGAACGACAGTTCCGGTTTCCGAGGCAGGTCTCTCTTACTCAAACTCGCCTTCGGCAACCTTGTCTGCCACGTCCAAACTACATCTAAACGACTCCGGGTTCCCGAGAAGTTCCGCCGCGTCACGCGCCCAGGCAACGGAGTGCCAGAGACTCTCGCCCGGGGTATGCGTTGTTGCCAGGATCGCGATCGGTACGCGCAGTCGGACTCCGGGGGGGGTGCATGATGCAGCCCGATAAGAATACGAACGACGCCGGTCGACCGATCGAGGCAGCGAGGATTCTCGAGCGGTTGTCCGAGCGAATCGGTGTGAAGAACTACGAGTTGTGGTTTCTGGACAGTTGCACGGTGTCGGTCGAGGGAGCGGAGGTTCGGTTTGGGGTTGGCAGCCCGTTCGTGGTCAATTTCATCCAGCGTCGATTCCGCGAGGCGTTGCAGGGAGCGGCGACCGACGTGTTGGGTCCTTCGGCCGTGATGCGATTGGACGTCGATCCTCGGGTGATGCCCGAGTTGACCGGGGTGGGCGAGCGGGAGACACGGCGTGGTGCGGCGGTTGACTCGGGAAACGCGAAATCAGCGGAGTCCGGTCGTGACGCCGAGTCGGTTGGTCGTGGGTCACGTCGTCGTTTTGCGGATCTGGAGGACCTGGTTGTCGGCGACAGCAACCGGTTGGCCTGGACGGCGGCGTCGCGAATTTGTGATGCGCCGGCCGAGGACTTGAGTCCGTTGTACATTCACGGTCATGTCGGAGTCGGAAAGACTCATTTACTCGAAGGCATCTACCGTCGGATCCGGCGTTTGTATCCATCGTTGCGGGTGATGTACCTGACGGCCGAACAGTTCACGAACCACTTCACCGCGGCGCTCAGAGAGCGATCGACTCCGGGGTTCCGTCAGAGGTTCCGCAGCATCGACGTGCTGCTGGTCGACGACGTGGATTTTCTGGACGGGAAGAAGGGTGTGCAGGAGGAGTTTCTTCACACGGTCAAGCAGTTGGAGGCTCATGGCAGCCAAGTCGTGTTGACGGCCAACCAGCATCCGAGGTTGTTGTCGAAGTTCAGTGAGGAGTTGCGTTCGCGGTTGATGGCCGGGCTGGTGTGTCGGATCGAGCCACCCGAGCTGTCGACACGGCGCGAGATTGTCGGTCGACTGGCCAAGCGGATGTCGTCGAGTTTCACTCCCGAGGCGTTGGCGGTGGTGTCACGTCGGTTTGTGCACAGTGTCCGCGAGTTGAAGGGTGCTCTGTTTTGTCTGCAGAACTGGTCGATCGCCGCGGGCCGCCAGCGAGTGTCTGCCCCGGTGGCTCGCAAGGTGTTGTCTGAGATGGAACGCGATTGCATTCGGATCGTGGCATTGGCAGATGTGCAGCGTGCGGTCTGTTCGCTGTTTGGTGTGGGAGTGGACGAGTTGAAGTCGTCGCGGCGGACCAGGAGCCTGGTTCAGCCTCGCATGTTGGCCATGTTCCTGGCCCGCAAGCACACTCAGGCCGCCTACAGCGAGATTGGCGAGTTCTTTGGCGGTCGGAATCACAGCACGGTGATGTCGGCGGTGGCCAAGGTTGAAGACTGGCTGGCGACCGATGCGCCGGTGATCGTCAGCCAGCAGTCCTGGTCGGTGCAGGCCGTGGTCGATTCGATCGAGCAGCAGCTGCTGCTGGCCAGCTAGGCCCAGTTTTCAGGCTGGCCTCACACTCAAGTCCGATCAAGGGTTCGGCAGGTCGTTGTCGTTGATCGGCGAGGCGAGGCGTCGTCTGAGAGCATTCCGGTCGGTGGACGTGTTGTTCTGGAGTTCCTTCTCGAATTCCGAGAGTGGATCGGCGGAACTGATCGGCGTGGGCAGCGGGCGTGGTGGGAGTGGTGGGGGTGTTGTGAAGGCCGGGGCTGATGTGGTTGTGGGCGGTTGTGAGATTGGAGTGGATTGGCCTGTCGTGCCAGCTGGCACGAGAGATCCGGGTCCGATGCCGAGTCCGAGTCGTGCGGCGTTCCGGGAGAAGTCGCGGTTGATGCGTCGTGTTGGGAGTGTGGCTGAGGCTGGAGTGATCGGGTCGGTGTCGGTTGCGAGCGGGCTGTCCGAGGCATTCCAGGGGATGGGCCGGGAGGGCAGGTTGGCCGAGTCGGCCAGAGGATTCGGTGTGGCCGTGTGGATGAGCGGTTCGGTGGCGGTCGCGGTGATACTCGAGGGGACCAGCGGACCGTTGTTGGATTGAGTCGTGGTTGCGGACGGGTCGGGGAGTATGCGTCGGGGTGTGAGCGGTGAGTCGAGTGGATTGGTTGAATTGGTCAGGCCGGGTAGTGATCGGGGCGAGTCGGCGGTGACGGGTGTGGTGTTTGTGGAGAGGTCTTGGATTTCGGGTCGGCCTCTGGGGAAGAGTTGTGCGATTTTGGCTTGGGCATCGGGTTCTGAGCCAGCTTGTCTGAGTGCCTGGAGTGCATCGTCGTATCGGCCTTGTCGCGCGAGGACGGTGCCGAGGTTGTTGAGTGCGAAGGAGTTGTCGGGTTCGATTTTGAGTGCACGGTTGAGCAGTTGTTCGGCGGAGTTGAGGTCGAAGCGTTTGAGTTTCAAGTAGCCGTAGTCGCTGAGCAGGTTGGCGTTGTTTGGTGCTTGCTCGATGGCGGTTTCGAAGTGTCGATCGCTGGCGGAGTAGTTGTGCCTTCGGCCGGCGATGATGGCCATCAGGTGGTGGGCTTCGACGTGTTTGGGCTGCTTGTCGAGGACGGCGTTGAGGTGAGAGGCAGCGGTGGTGAGTCGTCCCTGGTTGAAGGCTTCGCGTCCGGCGGCGAGTCGAGTCGTGGTGGATTGGTTACCTGGCGGGATGTCGGAGTCGTCTCCGGATTGCTCGGCCTGATCAGACTGATCAGACTGATCAGGTTGTCCGACGACGGCACGTCCGGTATCGGGTCCATCGAGGGAATCGGGGGGATCGGGGACGGGTTGTTTGCCACCGGCCCATGCGGGCAGTCGGAGTTGGGATCCGAGGTTGGGGCTGAAGATAGACGACCGGCATCCGGCGAGCGTCAACAGCATCAAGAAGACCCCGGTCGAGCACATGGCACGGTTCATCGGAGACATCCTGGCGAGGGGGGGGGCGGTGTGGAGTGACGACAGGTGAGTCGTCTGGATCTGCGAGTTTATAGGACAGGCGGTGTTTTGCTGTCGAGACCCAAATAGGGGTGGCCGGGACTGGCGAGTATCGCCGAAGTCGGCTGAAGTCGTCGGCGTGCCTGTCGGGCAACGCGTGAGATCCCTGGTTCGGTTTGGGATCTCAGTTTCTGGCAGTCTTATTGCGAGTGGCGAGGATCAGAGCCTGGAGTGCGAGGAACAGGACCAGTGGAGCGAGCCAGGCGATGCGGGCGATCTGCAAGAGTGTGCGGATCCACTTGGCTGGAGGCGAGTCGATGACAACTCGTCCTCGGGCCACCTGGATGTCGCGTTGCTCGAGTTGTGCGACGACTTGATTGCGGCGTTGTTGATCGAGGTTCGCGTTGTTGGTTTCGGCGACGACGACGGGGATCTGGACGTGTTCGATGCGACCGGCGATCTGGTCGAGTTGTTGTTGTCCGCCTGATGAGAGTTCTGGTGAACGTAATTGGAAGTCGTCTTCGGCGAGCAGAAATCCGACGCGATCGGCTCGGCCACTGCGAGTTCCGGTGGGGTCGAGTACGGTTCCGAGGACGAGCATGGCGACGAGTCCGACCAGGGTCAGCAGCAGCAGCAGGCAGCCGACGGCCGCCATCTGGCTTTTGAAGACTGTCCGTTCGGACGTCGGTTCGTGGTGCAGATCGATGGCTCGACGTCGTCTCGCCGATTCCTGGATCGCCGCGAAGGTTTCGACAATGTCGACGAGTTCTTCGAGTTCGAGGTGTCCGGTGGGGTTGTGGTCCAACGAGTTGATCGAGTTGTTGGGGTTGAGTTCCAGTTGGGCATCGTCGACGAGCAGTTGGGCTGAGGGTGGAGATGTGGTGGGTCTTAGTGTCCAGGTCGCGATGGTGCCGTTGTCGGATTTGAAGGTGATGTTTGCTGCGGTGTTTGTTGCGGTGTTTGTTGCGGTGTTTGTTGCGGTGTTTGTTGCGGTGTTTGTTGAGTTGAATGTGGCGGTGACTTGGTGGAATGGTCCGGCGAGTCGGTTGAGTCGTGCGAGGTCGATGAAGAGAAGTTCTTCGAACTGTCGGTTGTCTGCTCGATCGAGTTTCAGGTGATGCGGGGGTGATTGGGCTTGGTCGCGTGTGTCGAGCGGGTCGAGTTGTTCGAGGGCAGGCAGCCAGCAACCGACGTGTGCGTGTGAGTCGTTGGCGACGAGTGCGAGTCGATGGACGACGGCGGAGCCGAGGTGTTCTCCGGCGACGACCAGCAGTGTCCGGTGCGATTCGAGCATCGAGAGTGCAACGGCGAGGTCGTCTTCGGAGGCTCCGGCGAGGACGACGAGGTCGGGGAGTGGCGAGTCGTGTTGTTGGATGTGAGTGTTGGGGTCTTGCCGGAGCAATTCGAGCAGTGAGTGATCTTGTTGGGACTGTCCGAGCACGAGGACATTTCGAGGAGTTGTCATCGGTCGTCGTCCTGTTCCGTGGTGGGACGGAGGACGTGTTGAATCCGAGTCGTATTGACCGGCTGGATGATTCCGTGCTCGGTCACCAGTGCGGTGATCAGTTGTGCGGGTGTGACATCGAAGGCGGGGTTCCAGGTCGTGACGTCATCGGGTGCGGTTTGTGTACCGAAGCCGTGAGTGATTTCCTGTCCATCGCGTTCTTCGATGGGGATCTGGTCACCGGATTCGATCGAGAGGTCAAAGGTGCTGGCTGGTGCGGCGATGTAGAAGGGGATCTGGTGTTGCTGTGCGAGCACGGCGAGTGCGTAGGTGCCGATCTTGTTGGCGGCATCGCCATTGGCGGCGATGCGATCGGCTCCGGTGATCACCGCCTCGACTCGTCCCTGTTTCATGGCCCAGGCGGCCATCGAGTCACAGATCAGGGTGTTGGGGATTCCGTGTTGTCTCAGTTCCCAGGTGGTGAGTCGGGCTCCTTGCAGCAGTGGCCGGGTTTCGTCGACGAGGACGTGGATCTGGTGTCCATTTGTGTGAGCGGCGAGTAGGACGGCGAGTGCGGTGCCGGACCCGGCGGTGGCCAGTCCACCGGCGTTACAGTGAGTGAGGACTCCGGCCTGACGCGGCATCAGGTGGGCACCATGCCGGCCGATGTCATCGCAGGTTTGCCGATCCTCGTCCTGGATGGTCTGGGCTTCTCGGAGCAGTCGGTCGTGCAGTTGGTTTGCTTCGAGCGAGTTGTTGACGTTGTTGAGGTTGTTGAGTCGTTGGAGTGCCCAACTGAGATTGACGGCGGTGGGTCGGCTGGCGGCGAGGGTTTCTGAAACTTGTTTGAAGTGTTTCAGGAACCTGTCCGCGGAATTGTTACGAACCGATTGCAGTCCGAGGACGACTCCGTAGGCCGCAGCGACTCCGATCGCTGGAGCGCCTCGGACCCGCAGGCTTTGGATGGCTTCGACGACATCCTGGAGTTGTCGGCAGTTGCGTTGCGTGACCTCCAGCGGCAGGCGGGTCTGGTCGAGCAGCAGCAGGTGTCCGGTAGCCGCATCGCCGGTCCAGGTCAGGGTGGCGGGCCGGTTCGGTATCTGTGAAGCCATCCGGAGCGTCTTGGGCGGTCGGGGGGGGCAGCGGGGTCAGGGTGTGCGATTCAGGGTGTGCGATTCAGAGTGTGGCGGGTTGGAACGGGTTTCGTTGTGCGATGTACTGGCAGAGCCAGATGCCCAGTTCGTAGAGCAGGACGAGTGGGATCATCATCAGGATCATGCTGGCGGGGTCGGCGGGTGTGAGCATCATGGAGGCGATGGCAATGACGAGGATGGCGATGCGTCGTTTTTCGCGATAGATCTTGGCGTCGAAGATCGAGAGTCGTTCAAGGAAGAGCATGACGAGAGGCAGTTGGAAGCTGACGCCGAAGAGCAGCGGCATGAGCACGGCGAAGGAGATCCATTCCGAGAGTCGGATTTGGGGCGTGACTCCGAGCCAGTCATTGAATCCAAGCAGAAAACTTAGCACGAAGGGAAACACGAGGTAGAAGCAGAAGGTGATGCCGGAGAGGAACAGGACGAGTGAGAAGGGTAGGAATACGTAGACGTAGCGTTGTTCGTTGGGGTAGAGCCCGGCGGCGACGAACTGCCAGATCTGATAGAAGATCCAGGGGCTGGTGAGCACGATGCCTCCGATCAGTGCGACCTTGAGGTAGGTCATGAAGGCTTCTTGGACGTTGAGCGTGATCGGCTTGTTCATGCGATCGGTAGTGGTACGAAACGTGGCGAATTCGTCGGCGACGAGTTGCAGCGGCACGGGCCGTTCGTTGGACAGGGTCACGGGTTTATCGAACCGCTTGGGGTCAGCTCGGTGGAGGACCTGTGCCAGCTGGCTGGGTCGGACGTAGACGATCAGGCTGGATTGTTTGCTGACGGAGACGAAGGCTTCGTTCCCGGTTTGGCTGGCTGTGCGGGCATCGACATTGAGGTTGAGGACTTCGAGGCGAGGCAGTTGTTTGAGCACTGCGAGTCCGTTGTCGGTGATTTGCGTGCCTGCCAGTTCGAGTCGCACCAGGCCTGTGCAGTGGGTGGCGATGGCAGTCAGTCCGACGTCGGTGATGTGTTGGCCGGCGATGGCCAGTGACTTGAGTGACTTGAGTTGTGCGAGGTGAGCGAGTCCATCGTCGGTGATCGCGGTGCCGACGAGGTTGAGTTCTTCGAGTTGTGTGAGGCGTGCGATCGCTTTCAGGCCGGCATCGGTGACCTGTGGGATTGAGACGAGCAGAGTCTTGAGTTGGCCGAGTGCGACGAGGGTTTCGATTCCGTCGTCGGTGAGGGTGGTGCCGGTGAGATTGAGTCGTTCGAGTCGTTCGAGTCGGACGACGGATTCGAGTCCTTCGTCCGAGATACTGGCGTCTCGGAGATCCAGAGCGGTGATGTGTTCGAGTCGAAGCGGGTCGAGTTGTGCGAGGTGTTCGTCGTGGATTTCCGGACCGGAGAGGGCGACCGAGGTGACCTGGTGTTGTTGGTCGAGTTGGCAGCGGACTCCGAATTCGACCAGGTCGGCCAATCCGGCGACGGCGACGGCATTGGCCTGGATGAGCAGTTCGGGTCGAGCGTTTTCGAGGGCCTGGAGTTGTGAGGTGGTGGTGTTGGTGCCGGCGAGGTCGATTTCGCGGAGTGAGGGGAAGCTGGCCAGTGCCTGGATGCCTTTGCCGGTGATCCGGGATCTCCCGTCATAGATCGGGACTCCGGTCACCCACGACTCGAGTTGATCCCACAGATTGAAGCTGCCGATGTCGTCCTGGCTGGTGATCCCCTGGGCGCGGAGTGCGTCATCGATGGGTGATCGGATGACGGACACCAGGCGGTCTCCGAAGACGAGCGTAGCGAGCACACCGACGACCAGCCCGATGAGTGCCTTGAAGAGGTGAACTCGGAGCACTTCGAGGTGATCCCCGAAGCTCATGGTGCTTTCGTCGAAGAGGTCCTTGGAGTTTCGGGGGGCCATGTTGTGACTATCTGCGATGTGATGTGATGTGATGTGATGTGATGTGGGTGGATTATTCGCGATCGAGATCGCCTCGAAAGACGACCAGCGTTCCTGCGGCCATATCGTGCAGGGCTTGTTTTTTGGGAGTGAACCCGGCGATGAAGGAGGCTTTCCAGAGCAGGATTTTCAGGAGTGCCCGGAGGGCGGACTGTTTGAATGACAGTCGTTCTCCGTTGGGGCCGGTGACCATGATCCCGACGGCTTCCTTGCCGAGTGTGGCTTGTTCCTTGGAGGCTTCGGAGCGTGCGAAGTAGCTGAATCCGCAGACCGGGAGCAGTGCGAAGTAGCCGAACAGGAGTCCGAGGGCGAAGCCGAATTGCGAGATGAAGAAGACGACCAGTCCGATGATCAGCATTGCCACCAGTTTGCCTTTTTCGTTCATTTTCCAGAGTTCAATCGGTTCGAAGATCCAGCCGACGACGGCAATGATCAGGGCATCGACGAGCACGGCGATGTAGCGGGCCCAGAATCCTGCGAGTTGTCCGGGGTGTGTGCGTTGGATGAGTCCGAGTCGTTGTTGGAAGTAGTAGGCATAGAGTCCGACGGCCCGCATCCAGAAGATCATCGCGTAGGCAGCGGCGAGTGTTCCGACGACGACGGTCCCGACGTAGCCACCGGTGGCTTTCCATGGAAAGCTGATACTGGAGGTTGCGCCTTCGCTGACTCCCTTGAACCCGGCCAGTTCGGTCCAGGCCAGCAGGTGGGGTGGTCCGAACGGTTCCTTGAGTCCGAACTGAACGATCGCAAACCCGCCTCCAAAGATGGCTGCGGGCAGGATGATGGCGACGAGTCCGATGAGTCCGAGGTAGAGTGTGGGGGCGATATTGCGAACGGCGGCGATGGCCATCAGTGGAAGCGACCAGGCCTTGTAGGTGTGGTTTTGGGCCATGTGGGCCAGTGCCGAGGGGATCGCGAGCACGATGATGAGGTTGACGAGTCCGCCGATGATCAGCACGGGGATGATGGCGAGAGCGGCGGCGTTGGGGGCTCCCTTCGAAAGTACAGCGGCTCCGCCGGCGAGAAGCAGCATGACCGGTCCGACGAAGATCATCACCGGCAGCGGAAAGATGAAACTCCAGAAGTACATCTTGAAGCCGTTGGCGAGCGAGTCGACGAACTGGAACGAGAGTCGTTTGGCCTGAGTTTTCCGGGCCAGAGTGGTGCGGGTGATCTGCACGGCCATCGTCCAGATCCAGCCGGTGACGACCATGTAGAGAAACGCCGTCAGGCCGGTCATGATCCAGAACCCATCGGCGAGCAGCAGTTCCGAGAGGAATGGCACCTTGTAGGGTTCGTCCTTGGCGGCGTCATTCCCCATGGCCCTCAGTTCGATTTCGTTGGGGGCGCTGGGGAGGAAGGTGATGACGATCCAGAAGGCGGCAAAGACCATTCCGGTTTGCATGAGGACGATGAAGACGTTGACGATCCAGGTCTGGAGAGCCAGCCGCTGGTTGGCGAGCATGAAGCTCCAGCTGTCGGCCCACGCGGCCTTGTAGAACAAGGCGGGGTTGGGTCCCTTACGGCGGAGCCGTTTCTGCATCCGCGCACTGACGACTCCGGTCTGCAGGTTGACGTGGCAGTAGGGGCAGGTCTGGTCGTCGGTGCTGACTTCCTTGGCGCACTTCGGGCAAAGTCGTGCAGTTTCGTCTTCGGCCTGGCTGAGATCCAGCGACGAGAAGAAGGATCCGTCTTCGGACTCGGTTTCTGCTTCGCCCGGTTGTACAGTTTTCCGGTTCTTCCCCGAGGGCACACGAACCGGTTCGCTGCATTCGGGGCAGCGAACCGCCTTGCCACGAGCCCGATCGGGCGCGGCGAAGACCTTTTCGCACTGGCGACATCGGACCTTGACGGGCATGGAGTTAATGTAGCAGGTTCGCGTCAAAAACACGTCCGATCCGAGGGGTCGGTCGGTGCAAACGTCCGCTCACGAGTTGGCTCGGCTCAGGCCATGGCTTTCAGCGAGTCTTCGACGGCTTCGAGAGCCTGGTGAATGTCTGTGAGCGAGTGAGCCAGCGAGTAGCCATGATGGCAGGGGCTGCCGCCGTAGTCGTGGAAGTAGACGCCACGTTGGGTTGTTTGCCGGCAGAATTCGAGCATGTGTTCGGGATCGTGGACGAGTGCTTGCGAGTAGTTGGTGACGGGTTCGCGGGTCCCGAAGACGATTCCGAACCGGCTGCCATGGTGTTGGAACACGACGGGCACCGTGCTGCGTCGGGCGATCGCATCGAGTTCGGCGAAGAGAACGTCTCCGAGTCCGTTGATGGTTTTCCAGAATCCGGGGCGTTTGATCTGATCGACGAAGGCGAGTCCGGAGAGGATGGAGGTGAGTGGAGCGTTGAATGTACCCGAGTGAGCGACGGGGCCGGTTGGTGCATAGAGCTGCATCAGTTCGGTTCGGCCGGCGATCACCGAAAGCGGCAGTCCACCTCCGAGCGACTTACCGATCGTGCAGATATCGGGAGTGACTCCAAAGTCCTGCTGGGCTCCTCCGGGGCTGGCCTTTGCAAACGACTGGATCTCGTCGAAGAACAGGATCAGGTCGTGTTGGTTGGCGAGTTCGCGTGCGGCTTCGAGGAATCCGGGAACTGGAGTGATGCAGCCGCAGTTGTAGACGACCGGTTCGATGAGCAGTGTGCCGGCTTCGTGTGCGTGAGTTGAGACGGCGGTTTCGAGTGCTTCGAAGTCGTTGTACTGGATCGGGATGATCAATTCGGCCATCGATTCCGGGATCCCGGCACTTTCGCGGTAGGGCGGTTGTGCGTCGAGTTGGTCGGCGGGAGGGTGTCCGGCGATGTAGGTGAATTCGTGGTACCCGTGGAAGTGGCCGAAGAAGCGGATAATCTTGTCGCGACCACTGGCTGCTCGGCAGAGTCGCAGTGCGTGCAGTGTGGCTTCGGATCCCGAGTTGGTGAATCGGACTTGTTCGGCACACGGGAGGATGCGGCAGAGTTCTTCGGCGAGTTCGATATGGAAGGGGGTGTCCATGCTGCAGAGGATGCCGTGATCCCATGCGGTCTGGAGTGCTTGCTGTAGGCACGGGGGGTTGTGGCCCAGCAGGGTGGCTCCGTGACTCATCGAAAAGTCCAGGAATTCGCGTCCGGCGAGGTCCCAGAACCGGCTGCCGTCGGCTTTTTGGGCGTAGACTGGCGAGTCCCACGCCTTGTTCCGCCGGGTACTCGAACAGACTCCACCCGGGAGCACGGCTTCACCGCGTTGATAGAGTTGAGCGAGTTGTTTTGAGTCGGCGGGGATCTGCATCGGCAACATGAGTGGACTCGGACGACTTGGCGTGAACAGCGTGAACAGCGTGAACAGCGTGAATGGCTCGGACGGTTCGGCAGAAGGGAAGAGGATTCGGTCGATGGTCATCATGTGAGTCGGGGGTGGGTGTGTCAAACCGGGGCAGGTGGAGTGCTCGAGGCCGTTGACCGTTTCGCAGCGGCTCGGAATAATGGGGGGATTGTTGGATTCTTTGCTACAGGGTGGATTGATGACGACTGCCACGAGTCAGGTGCCCGACGAGCATGGTCGGTTTGGGTCATTTGGCCGGAGGTTTGTGCCCGAGACGTTGATGAGTGCATTGGAGCAATTGACGTCGGAGTATTTACGGGCGAAGAATGACCCGGTCTTCCGTCAGGAGTTCGAGCAGTTGTTGGGCAGTTACGTTGGGCGTCCGAGTCCGTTGTATTTTGCCGAGCGATTGACGTCTGAGGTGGGTGGGGCTCGGATCTATTTGAAGCGAGAGGACTTGAATCACACGGGTGCTCACAAGATCAACAACACGATTGGCCAGTTGTTGTTGACTTCTCGGATGGGCAAGCGTCGAGTGATTGCCGAGACGGGAGCGGGCCAGCACGGTGTCGCGACGGCGACGGCTTGTGCTCGGTTCGGATTAGAATGTGTGGTCTACATGGGGACCAAGGACATCCATCGTCAGCAGCCCAACGTCGACAACATGCGGATGCTGGGAGCCGAGGTGCGAAGTGTTTCGAGTGGTTCGTGCACGTTGCGGGACGCGATCAACGAGGCGATGCGTGACTGGATGGGCAGTGTCGCGACGACCCACTACGTGATCGGCAGTGTCGTGGGGCCTCATCCGTTTCCGATGATGGTCCGAGACTTCCAGTCGGTGATTGGTGGTGAGACGCGTCGTCAGTGCCTGGAGATTCTCGGCCGGTTGCCCGACGTGGTGGTGGCGTGTGTTGGCGGAGGCTCCAATGCGGCGGGCATGTTTTATCCGTTCATCGAGGACGGGGAGGTGCGGTTGGAGGGTGTCGAGGCTGGGGGGAGGGGGGCTGGTGAGGGTGAGCACGCGAGTCCGTTGAGTTTCGGTGAGCCGGGGATTCTGCACGGGAGCCTGAGTTACGTGTTGCAGGACGGCGACGGTCAGACTCGAGACGTGCACAGTGTCTCGGCCGGACTCGACTACCCCGGCGTCGGTCCTGAGCACAGTTATTGGAAAGAGACTGGCCGGGTGCAGTATTCCAACGTCGTGGACGGCGATGCGTTGGAGGCCTTTGGGCGGCTGGTGCGAACCGAGGGGATCATCCCGGCGGTCGAGAGTTCTCATGCGGTGGCATGGGCCTGCCGGGTGGCTGCCCAGCGAGATGTGGACGAGGCGGTGGTGGTGTGCCTGTCGGGTCGGGGCGACAAGGACGTGGCCGAGGTGTCTCGGTTGCTGGATGAGGCGTCATCGTCATGACCAGTTCGACTCGGATCACAGCCCGGTTTGCGACATTGGCCGAGTCGGGCGGGATGGCGTTCATGCCATTTGTCACTGCCGGCGACCCGGATCTGGAGACGACTCTTGCAGTGATTGGCGAGTTGTCGAGTCGTGGTGTGGACCTGATCGAGGTGGGTTTTCCGTACAGCGATCCGATTGCCGACGGCCCGGTGATCCAGGCGTCTTACCAGCGGGCGTTGGAGAGTGGCCTGAGGGTGGATGAGATATTCGAGAGGATCGGTGAGTTGGATCGTGCGTCGACGGCGCCATTGGTGGCGATGGTCAGCTACGCGATCATTTTCCGTCGTGGTTCCAAGGAGTTCATCGGCCGGGCTGCCGAGTCGGGATTCAGTGGTCTGATCGTCCCGGACTTGCCGGGCGAGGAGTCTGTCGAGTTGTCCAAGCTGGCTGTTGCGGCGGGTCTGGATCTGATCCAGTTGGTGTCACCGACGACTGGGGCGTCGCGGCTGGACGCGATCCTGTCCTCGGCCACCGGCTTCCTGTACTGCATCACGGTGGCCGGCACGACGGGAGCTCGCGAGTCGTTACCCTCGGAGCTGTCGTCTCAGCTCGAAGACCTCCGCAGTCGGACCGAGTTGCCTTTGGCCGTTGGCTTTGGCATCAGCACTCTTGAGCACATCGGGTCGTTGCGGGGCGTGGCTGACGGGGCGATTGTCGGGTCGGCGTTGGTCGGGCGGCTGGAGGCGATTGCCGTCGACGGCGAGGATCGGTGTGAGGTGTTGGGCCGTGTTGGCGACTGGATCGAGACTCTGGTCACGGCCGCTCATTCCTGACCCTAGATCCCCTATCGTCTGCTGCTCACTCTTTTGCCTCATTCGCCCGGTCGATAGTCTTGTCGGCTTGTTCGGCTGTTCCAGACATTTTTTTGAGCGAGACCCACTGTGCATACGAGTTTGAATTGTGCCGCCTGCGGTGCGGACCACGCGATTGACGAATTGCAGAACTTGTGCACGTCGTGCGGCAAGCCATTGTTGGTTGGTTATGACCTGGAGAGTCTCGCCGGGCGGTTCACTCCGGAATTGGTCCGCAGCCGCGAGGTGCGTTCGATGTGGCGGTTCCTGGAGGTGATGCCGGCATCGGATTGGAGCGAGGTGGTGTCGTTGGGTGAGGGTCAGACACCGTTGTTGCGTTGTCGTGCGGAGGGTGTGTTCGAGGGTTTCACGAACCTGTGGGTCAAGGACGAGTCGTTCAATCCGACGGGCAGTTTCAAGGCACGAGGGATGTCGGCTGCGGTGACTCGTGCCCGGTCATTGGGAGTCAGCTGTGTGGCCTTGCCATCGGCGGGCAACGCGGCGGGTGCGGCGACGTATTACGCGGCGTCGGCGGGGATGGATTGTGTTTTGTTCATGCCCGAGGACACTCCTCCGTCGAACATCATCGAGAGTGTTGTGGGGGGGGCTCGCGTGCATCTGGTCAACGGACTGATTGGCGACTGTGGCAAGCTGGTGGGAGCCGGTCGCGAGCGGTTTGGCTGGTTTGATCTTTCGACGCTCAAGGAGCCGTTCCGGATCGAGGGCAAGAAGACGATGGGTTACGAGTTGGCGTTTGATCTGGCGGCAGCTGCCGGAGAGACCGCGTTACAGTTGCCCGACGTAATTTTCTATCCGACTGGCGGCGGCACCGGATTGATCGGCATGTGGAAGGCGTTCGACGAGATGGAGCGACTGGGTTGGATTGGTTCGTTTCGGCCCCGCATGGTGGTGGTGCAGGCCGAGCATTGTGCTCCGGTGGTTCGAGCTTTCGAGTCGGGTGCGGAGTCGGCCGAGCCGTTTGAGAATGCTCGGACAGTGGCATCGGGTCTGAGAGTCCCGGCAGCGATTGGCGATTTCCTGATGTTGCGGGTGTTGTCCGAGAGTGGCGGTACGGCGGTTTCGGTCAGTGACGAGGCCTTGTTGGAGGGAGTTCGCGAGATGTCTTGCGGGCAGGGGATGTTTGTGTGTCCGGAGGCTGGTGCGGTCTGGGCGGCGGCAAAGGCGTTGCGGTCGAGTGGTTGGTTGGGTGCGGATGAGCGGATTGTGTTGTTCAACACTGGCAGCGGGTTGAAGTACAACCACCTGTTTCCGACGGGCGACTTGCCGACGTTGGATCACTTGGATCCGGGTTGTTTGGACGGGTTGGAGTGAGATTGCGGCGTCTGACGCTGGGGTGGCGTTTATTTGGTGGTAGGCGCTTCGGCTAGGAATTGTTGGATGGCGGTTTGTTTTCCGACGACGAGGATCGAGTCACCGGGGTTCATTCGATCGTCGCCTCTGACTGGCATTTGCCGGGATCCATCGGGGTGTCTGATGGCGATCACGGTGAGTCCTCGATTGGGCAGTGGGCTTTGGCTGACAGGTTGTCCTGCCAGCGGTCCGTCCTTGTCGACTGGCAATTCGGCCAGTTCGAGGTCGGCGTGGTGTCCGTCGACGATTTCCATCAGGTTTTCGAGTCCCGAGTGGAGCATCAGTCTGGCCATGCGGATGGCTCCGGCCTGGTACGGATTGATCACATGCCTGGCTCCGGCCTGTCTCAGTTTTCGTGCGGCCGATTCTTCGGCGGCTCGGGCCACGATAGCCAGTGGTTGGTTGTCCATCTTGGCGGAGAGGACGAGGTAGAGGTTGTCGGCGTCTGAGGCGAGGACGGCTGCGAGTCCACTTGCTCGAGCCGATCCGGCCTTTTCGAGGACACCGTCACCGGTTGCGTCGCCGTGCAGGTAGGCCCAGCCTTCGGGGACGCACAGGTCGCGGATCCGCTCGATATTGTTCTCGATGACAACGAACCCGCGATTCTGGTTGGCCAGTTGTCGGCAGATGATTTCGCCCATTTGTCCGCAGCCGCAGACGATCATGTGGTCGGACATCTTGTTGATGGTCTGTTGCATGCGTCTTTGCTCCCAAGCGTGTCGGACCTGATCCGAGACGATCCAGCGACCGACCGAGGTGATCAGGTACATGAATGTGCTGGCTCCGCACAGCAGGTAGACGATCACGAAGATCATGCCTCCGTCGTCGATCGGTTCGGGTTCGCGGTAGCCGACGGTCATCAGGGTGATGACGGAGAGGTAGAGGCATTCGATGGCTCCTTTGCCGGTGATCGCGGTGAATCCGAGAGTGCCGACGATCAGTAGCAGGGTGATCAGCGAGATGGCCGTGAGGATGCGTTTCATGGTGGCGGCCCCATCGTGCGTGGGATGTGGCTAGAATGCAAACGGGTTGGGGAGGCACGAGGGCCTGACGGAGGTTTCTCGATGCGAGGTGTTTGGCAGCGTGGTTTGGTGTGGCTGTTGGAGGCTGCTTCGCGGTTACTGGACGTGTTGTATCCGCGTCATTGTCCGTTGTGCGGGGCGGATGGCGGGGGCAGTTTGTGTGAGGTGTGTCGAGTCGAGTTGGGTGGAGTTGGAGGGGATCGGTGTGGGCGGTGCGGTCAACTGTCGGGGCCTCATGTATTGGCGGGTCGTCTGAGTGGTTGCGTGCATTGTCGTCGACGTCATTTTGCGTACGAGGGAGTGGAGCGATTGGGATTGTACGCGGGGTCCTTACGAGCGGCGTGCATCCAGGGCAAGTCGTCGGCTGGCGGGCCGCTGGTTTGGGCTTTGGGCGAGTGGTTGTTCGAGTGTCGCTGTTCGGAGTTGCGTGGTCTGGGCATTGACCTGGTCGTTCCGGTACCTCAGCACTGGACCAAGCGAATCCGAGTGGTTCATAACCAGGCCGAAACGTTGGCGAGCGGACTTTGTCGCAGCTTGCGTGTCCCGTTGGGCAGGCATATACTCCGCAAGGCACGTCGTACGCCCGACCAGTCGAGCCTGCCAGGTGTCAGCCGCCGAGCGAATCTCAGTGGTGCGTTTTGCGTCCGGCGTCGGAGCGATCTGGACGGGCTTCACGTGTTGCTGGTCGACGACATCCTGACCACCGGCACAACGGCTCATCAGGCGGCTTTGGCCTTGCGGCGTGGAGGTGCCCGTTGTGTGAGCGTGGCGGTTTTGGCCGTTGTGTCCGAGACGGTTGATCGGTTCAACTAGTCTTGAATTGGTTCTTGAATTGGTTCTTGAATTGCATTTTTTCCGTGACGTTCCAGTTTCGACCGTCTGATGCAGCCTGTTTAGCTTGACTCGAATCCGGGTGACCCGGCGATGTCCCAGACTCCTTTGCCCGACGACGCCAAAGACGAAGCGGATGCGAAGTCCGTGTCGGGTTCGCGCAGCAGACGATCGGCCGCCACGCGGTTCTTTCTTCGAGGACTTTCGATCAGCCTGCCACCGATCCTGACGGTGGTGATCGTGTTGTGGCTGGCCGAGGGGGTCAACGACTACATCATCCATCCGACGAGCGTGGGTGTGGAGTGGGCGATCGCGAAGGTGATCGATTCGTCGCAGCCTGTCCGGGATCTCCACGAATTGGAAGGTGCTCCCAGCCTGCTGGGTTGCGGGACGAATTACCGTGTGACCAGCGGCCTGCTCGATTCACTCCGGGAGCGTCAAGCTACCGAGGCGGCCGGTGGTGCGATTCGATCGGATTGGGTGACCAAAAAGATGGACGAGGTCTTTGTGGTGATCAATGTGGAACGGGCGATTCCGTATGCGGATCACCAGTTCGCCGTCCGCAACACGACCGCCGGCGAAATGCCACGTAGTGCCGTCGGCATCTACATGGTGATTGCTCGTTTCCGACATTTCCGCGGGCAGTTGTTACTGAGTGCATTTGCGGTGTCGGTTCTGGTGATTGTGATGTACTTCCTGGGCCAGTTGGTGACCAACCGTCTGGGTGCGTGGGCGGTGCGGAAGTTTGAGTCGGCGTTGGTCGGGCGGGTGCCGTTGGTCAGCAACGTCTACTCGTCGGTCAAGCAGGTCACCGATTTTCTGTTTACCGAGCGAACGATCGAGTACAACCGGATCGTGGCGATCGAGTATCCCAGGCGAGGCATCTGGTCTTTGGGGTTCGTGACGGGTGAGAGCATGTTGGAGATGACCACGGCGGCGGGTGTGCCGTTGGTGACGATCCTGGTGCCCACCTCGCCGATGCCCGTGACCGGTTACACTCTGAATGTCCCCAAGACCGAGATCGTCGACTTGAACATCACGATCGACCAGGCTTTCCAGTTCTGCATTTCGTGCGGTGTGCTGGTGCCCGAGAACCAGAAGGTGACTCCCGAATCGCTCCAGCAGGCTCTGACCCGCCGGCTGACCGGCGACGCCAGCGAGATCGAACAGCCCGTGGTGACTCGGCCGCCTGATGCGAAATCGGATGCGGACGATGGCAAGGGAGAGTCGGCTTGAGCGATTCCGAGGCCGGGGTAGTGCGGATAGCCACTCGAGCCAGCCGCTTGGCACTCTGGCAGGCTCGGCATGTTGCTCGGTTGCTATCCCGTTCGGATCCCGGTGTGGTGGTGGAGTTGGTGGAGGTGAGCACCGAGGGGGACCGTGACCGGGTGGCTCGTCTGGACGCGATGGGCGGCACGGGTGTGTTCACTCGTGAAGTCCAGCAAGTGGTGCTTGATGGTCGAGCCGACGTGGCTGTGCACAGTCTGAAGGACCTGCCGACCGATTCGGTTGCCGGGCTGGTGCTGGCGGGTGTTCCCGAACGCGGAGATACGGGCGACGCGGTGGTGGTGTCGCAACCGGTGGAGGTGATCGAGTCCCACGGCAGCCACCGCAGCGGCCTGGAAGTACTGTCTCACGGGGCCCGTGTCGGGACCGGCAGTCCCCGCCGAGCGGCTCAGATTAAGCATCTCAGAGAGGATCTTTTACTCGAGGGGATTCGAGGGAATGTGGATACGCGGTTGAGGAAGTTGGACGAGGGGGAGTACGACGCGGTGGTGTTGGCGGTGGCGGGGTTGGTGCGGTTGGAGTTGTCCGAGAGGATCACGGCGGTGTTGGATTCGGAGCGGATCCTGGGCGCGGTAGGTGGAGCGGCTTTGGGATTGGAGTGTCGTGAAGACGACCTGTCGACGGCCGGGCGACTCGAGGCGATCAGCCACCGGGAGACCTGGTTGGCGGTCACGGCCGAGCGTGCGATGCTGTCGCGTTTGCGAGCCGGCTGTCACGCTCCGGTCGGAGCCCAAACCGGCCTGGCCGGTGGCCGCCTGTGGCTATTGGGTGTGGTGCTCGACGCCCTGGGCACTCGTCGGGTCGAAGCTCGGCTTGAAACGGAAGTCGCGTTGGGTGACGGGTCTGCGGCGTTTGGTGAATTTCAGGGTGCGGCTGAGAGGCTGGGTGAGGCGGTTGCCGACGAGTTGTTGGCTGCGGGTGCGGCCGAGTTGATTTCGGGCTGAGACCGGGATTGGTCTTTGGCCGGAACAGCCGGAACAGCGGTTCGTTCTGAGGGGGGCACCGAGAAGTACACATTTTCGCTCGGCGGCCGGTTTCGGTTCGCTCGCCAGAGCCGATGCGGTCTGAGTTCGTGGACGACGTTGGCCGGGTGCAGGGCCTTGGCCACCGGGTGGTCGCAGCCGGTTGAGGCGATGAGCGTTGCGGCGCACAGGAGCGTGCTGGCGAGTGCAGTTGTTGTGCGTGGCGAGGGGGGGGTGGTACGCATCGCAGGTTCGAGGTTCATTCGGAGGCCGAAGACCATGCCTGATGGAGGCCTTGAGCTCGAGAGCGTAGTCGAGCGGTGGTGGAGTCACCAAGAGCGATTTGGTGTGTGTGTGTGTGTGTGTGTGTGGCTGTTGGTGGCTGTTGGTTTACCAGAGAGTGTAGCCGCCATCGATGACGATCGAGGCACCGGTGACGTAGCGTGCGGCGTCGCTGGCGAGGTAGACGGCGAGGGGTCCGAGGTCTTCAGGTTTTCCGAAGTCACCAGCGGGGATCTGGTCCTTGAAGGTGGCGATGATGTCGGGGTTTTCGGCGGCCCATTTGACGTTGGGTTCGGTCATGAAACCGCCGGGGCATATGGCATTGACTGTGACGTGTTGCGGAGCCCAGTCGGCGGCGGTGGCTCGGGTGAAGTGGATCACGGCGGCTTTTGAGGTTTCGTAGCTGCGGCCTCCGATGTCGCGGTTAACGATCATTCCCGAGATCGACGCGATATTGATCACTCGGCCACCGTTGCCTCGAGCCACCATCGCTCCACCGATCAACTTGGTGCACAGGAATGTGCTGTTGAGATTGAGGTCGAGGATCTTGAGCCAGTCTTCGAGTGGCATGTCAGTGGTCGGGACATCGATCCGGCGTCCTCCGACGTTGTTGATCAGGATGTCGATGGGCCCGTGTTCGTCCAGGGCGGTTTCGCAGGCGGCTTGGCACTGGTCCAGTTGGCTGACGTCGGCCACAATGGTCGCCGCCTGGCGGCCTCGGTCTCGGATCTCACCAGCCGTCGCTTCGAGACTCGCTTCGTCCCGCCCTACCAGGATCACGTCCGCTCCGGCCTCGGCACACGCCAACGACATTTCGCGACCCAATCCCCGGCTGCCTCCGGTGATGAACATCGTCTTGCCGTCGAGTCGGAATCGGTCCAGCACACTCACGAGGCGGCTTCTTCTGGGGGGGGCGTGTTGTTGTCGGATTTTCGTGCGAAGAGGTGGAGGTCCATTTCCTGGATGGTCCACAGGTCCTTGGGTGTCCAGTCTTCGGGCATGTCGAAGGAGGCTCCGGCCGGAGTTCTGAGCACGAGGGCCGCGTCGTCGGTGGTGGTGTCGTGGCGAGCAAGTCGTTGAAGAGACCGGTACAGGGGCGAGCGGTCGAGGAGCTTGGGGATCATGGCGAATGGTGGGTCGCAGAAGACGAGTTCGAAGGGGAGCAGGTGATCGACGTTCTTGGGACGGAACGAGCAGCGGAGCATGTCGGTTTTCCAGCACAGGCAGTCGTCGGCGACTCCGATCCGTTCGACATTCTTCTTGAGCAATTCGTGGGCACGGCGATCGGCTTCGACGAACACGACGGAGCGGGCATCGCGACTGAGTGCTTCGAGGCCGATCGTGCCAGCTCCGGCAAACAGGTCGGCAACTTTGCGACCGGCGACGAGGCCGAGGTCTTCGAGTCGTTGAAAGAGGATTTCCTTGAGCAGGCTGGGGATGGGGCGGGTGGTGTTGCCAGGCGGCGACAGCAGTTTGCGGCGTCGGTACTGTCCGGCAACGATCTTCAAAGCTGGTTCTCCCGCTGCCATTCCAAAACTGGGCCCGGACGCCGCGTTACGCGAGTTCAGCGGGCCACCAGACGTCCAAACGTGACACTCCGGACGCCGTGCAGCAAGTCTGTAGCCAGTCTGCAGCAGGAGATTTCCGGGATCGGTGGGCCAATCATGAGTGCCGAAGCTGGACGACTGGGGGCGATGGGGGGTTTAGGTCCGTGATTGGTTCGAGTGACCGAGAGGACAGAACCTGCAAAAGCGCGGAAAAATATCAGGGATTCGTTGACAATCTGGAGCTTCGTCAGTTTACTACGCGACATCGTGGGCTGCGGAGTCAGCCTGCAGTGAATTGTCGAGACACCGAGAGAGGAGCTCATGCATGGCTGGTAAGGCGATGACCAAGACCCAGGTTCTGACGAGCTTGGCGGAATCCACAGGCCTGTCCAAGGGCCAGATTGGCGACGTGATTGACGCACTGAGCGATTTGATTGGCAGCGAGCTCAATGCTGGCAACCCGTTCAACGTGCCGGGGCTGATGAAAATTACGACGCGGATCAAGGCTGCTGCTCCGGCTGGACCGCGGACGAATCCGTTCACGGGCGAGACTAAGATGGGCGAAGCCAAGCCGGCTCAGACGATCGTCAAGGTCCGTCCTCTGAAGGGACTCAAGGACCAGGTGACGGCTCCTTCGTCCTAACCGGCAGCATCGGTAGTTGTCGAATTACCGAACGAGCAGTCCTCGTTCTGATCCTCTGCCGCGGGGCCGACATGGGGCTTCATCGGTGTTTCAGAGGGTGACTGCGGTCGCAACTGGCCGATTCTGCCGTTTTTTTGGCAGGTTGGTGACCTGATGGGCAGGTCGGCCTGTGGCGACTCGTCTGTCGGAGTGACGGTGACGTAAGTCGTTGTTGATATGAGGTTTCTGATTTTCCTGCAGATCATTCGGGTTTTTGGTTTGCGGAGAAATTGGTGATTCTTGTTGTTTGGTATTGCGCAGGGACTGAAAGTCGGGTTGTCGGCTAGTTGACCGACGTATACCGGCTCCGTAGAATAATTTGCGCCTCGGGTTGGAGGTTCATTCTGCGGTTGAGCTGTTCGAGAGGCTCTGTTTTGGGGCTGGATCGGGTTCGATTTCAGTTGGGTCTTGAGTGCGGGGTGAAGTTGGGTCCCGGGTGGGTTGCCGTTGGTGGCGGTCACCGGTCGGCCGTTTTCCATCCTCACGAGAGACCTTTCAGATGCTGGTTCTGTCGCGCAAGCGGGACGAGAGCATCGTGATCGACGATCACATCGTGATCACCGTGGTGGAAGTCCGCGGTGACAAGGTGCGGCTGGGGATCGAGGCTCCGCGGGAGGTGCCGATTCACCGCAGTGAAGTGCACGATGCGATTCGCATCGAGCAGGCTGCGGGGTCGGACGCGGAATCTCCGGCGGTCACGACGCCCGAGGTCTGATCGACTACGATTGTGTTGAGTTCGCTTCGAGTCGATGTCAGTGAGAGACTGATCCCAGGCTGGTACTGGAATGGTGCTGGAATGGGAGTATCGTAGTGGTTCGGGCGGCTTGACATTCGGGGCGATGTGCCTAGAGTCTGCCCCAAAACCGAAATGGCCCCGTCGTCTAGTCAGGTTCAGGACTCCGGACTTTCGATCCGGCAACAGGGGTTCA
>Ga0209403_10002339_pt1 | contig 22838 bp, 17 predicted proteins | sample ArcticOcean_MG_C_8_FD_187440 | JGI IMG/M metagenome (GOLD analysis project Ga0209403, IMG submission 187440) | Marine microbial communities from western Arctic Ocean - ArcticOcean_MG_CB11_86 (SPAdes) (version 2) | ecosystem: Environmental > Aquatic > Marine > Oceanic | place: Arctic Ocean... | reverse complement strand
GAGGCATACGATAAGTTCGGGCCTGAGCTTGCACCGGACGGGGTGCTGGTCATCGAGGAGGGCCTGCGTGGTGTCGTCGAGGAGCACCCTGGGGTGGAAATTCACACTTGCCCGGCGATCCGCATTGCCGAGGAGATGGACGTCAAGATCGCGGCGAACGTTGTGCTGCTCGGAATGTTCGTGGCGGCCACCGGGCTACTAAGTAAAGAGGCTGTCGAGGAGTCTATAGGCGCGTCTCTGAGACCACATACGGTTGATGCAGGACTGCGCTGTTTTGCTGAGGGGTACAACTGGTACACCGCCGCTTGAGGCAGGTCTGGTATAGGAGCGATTGAATGACTGTGCGCGGTGGGTACGGTTCCGGGGTTTTGCGAGTTGACCTCGGTCAGCATTCGACATGGGTGGAGCAACTGCCGGATGAGGAGGTGCTGCGCAATTATGTGGGCGGCGCAGGCCTGTGCCTCTACTATCTTTTGCGCGATGTACCACCCGAAGTTGGGGCTCTTGATCCTGAGGCGCCTCTGAATTTCATGGTGGGGCCTCTCACTGGGACTCCTGCGGTAAACTCCTCCGACTGGTCGATCGTCTGCTACAACGTCTTGATTCCGTACGCTGCGGGCATTGGACTCGCGCACGGGCACTGGGGAGCAAGACTCAAACATGCCGGGTATGAAGGCATTCTGATTGCGGGGCGTTCGAAAGCGCCTGTCTACCTGTGGATCAACGATGGCCGCGTTGAGCTGCGAGACGCATCTCACCTCTGGGGTCTGACCACCCGCGAGACTGAGCGGCGGGTGAAGGCGGAGCTTGGCGATGAGACCAAAATCAGCGTCGCATGTATAGGCCCGGCGGGCGAAGCGCAGCTGCCTGGGGCTATGGTGAAGGCGGACCGCAATCATGGGGCAGGCAAGGGTAGCCCCGGCGCAGTGATGGGGAGCAAAAATCTCAAGGCGATCGCGGTTCGGGGCACGGGTGTCGTGCCCCTGTTCGACGCCACTGGACTGGTCGATACCGCAGCCCAATGGGAGGCGAACATCGGTCTGGGTCCCTCTGCCCCTGGACACGACCCCGGACGCCAGTCGGTGATCCTTTAGGACGGCGGTATCACCCGTATCTATGAGGATCAGGCCAAGATCGGCTTCACGGTCGGCAAGAACATGTCAGACCCAGCATGGACCAAAGGGTTCACCAGCGCCTACGTTGAGGCTTGCAAGCGGTGGAAGGTCACGCCGAAACCGTCCTGCAACTGCAAGGTTGCCTGCGCGTACGATGTCGAGATCACTGTCGGGCCTTTCGCCGGATTCGTGGGCAGTCCATGCGGCGGCTCCGAGAACATGGAGGGCGCGGCAGGGGGCATCGGCGTGGACGATCCAGCAGCAATCGTGATTATGACGGACTTCTTTGACTCAATGGGTTTGGAGTCGGGGCAGTTCGGAAGCATTCTTGGAGCGGCGTACTAGGCCTACAACGACGGGGTGCTCAACCTCGAAGATACTGACGGGCTCGACCTATCCTGGGGTAACTGGGAATCGGCGATGGAACTGATAGAGAGGACCATCCGGAGGGAGGGCATAGGCGCCAAACTGGCGGATGGCGTCAAGGCGCTGCCGGAGGCCCTGGGCCGTGAGAATGGTGTCATCGACCAGATACGTAGCAGGGTGTTGGACGTCAAGGGTGAAGGTGTGATTATGCACGATCTGCGCCACTACTGGAGTGCTTTTTTCGGGGCGGTCATAGCCGGCGCGGGTCCTTCACTACAGGGAGAAGGATCGGACCTGGGTCCTCGACCGGACCTCGGCATCGACGATGCACCTCCAGGCGTGGCCAAGAGCCTCGACGAGGCCCTGACCAAGGTGGGTTCGGTACGCCGCACGCAACAGGCGAAGCTCTTCTGGGACACGCTGGGGGTGTGTAGCTTCGGGCTCAATGGCGTCAAGGACTCGATGGTGCTGACGTCCAGGAGCCTTACGCAGGCGGCTGGTTGGGAGGGCATGGATACGCGCGATGGATTTGTCGTCGGAGAGCGGATCGCGAACCTGATGCGCATCGTGTATGGCAGGCGTGGCTTTCGCAAATCCGACGAATTCGATATTTCTCCTCGATACCTGGGGACCACTGCGGAGGGCACAGGCAGCGAGCAAGGCATTGCCGAGTACCTGCCCGATATGGTCGACGACTACTACTGCCGCATGGGTTGGGACGCGGATACCGGCCTACCGACTCTCAGTACGCTGAAGCGTCTGGGCATGACCGAGTTTTCTGACGTGGCCGTCGTTTAGGGGACGATTTTGAGGTTGCATATTTGAGTAGTGTGCATGCAACCAGGCCGAAATCGGACATCAATAGCGGTGCGGAAAACTCGAAAAATCGGCTACGGGCTTGCTATGTCTCATTACTGTAGATAAGATAGGCAAATCAAAATAATCGTAGGGGGCCTGAAGATGGAAGCGTATTGCATGAAGTGCCGGACGAAGCGAGAGATTCAGGGACCGGAGCAGGTAACGCTCAAGAACGGACGCCCCGCCACCAAGGGTACCTGCGGTGTGTGCGGAACGAAGCTCTTCCGGATAGGCAAGAGCTAGTCTCGGCGGGAACGCGAGCAGTTCAAAGATAGGAATTATCCGGGGATCGTGATCTACATTTTTTGTATCGTGCTTTCCCCGGTGGTCAGGTGTCTGGACCAGAGTGATCTGGGAAAGGCACCAACCGTTTCCGAGTAAGCATTTGTGACTCGGAAACATTTTTTTACTAGCTAGATACGAGCTATTCTGGTGCTGTTTGTCCAGCCTGGTTGCGGACATGTAGCAGAAGACTCCCTCATTCGTAGCTACCCCACTATTGTCGTGCCTGTCTGTGTTTGATGCCTTTTGTCATGATGAAGGCACGCCCACAGACGATTTTCATGGGGTCGGCGGACATCCCGCGTTGTCTGTGTTCCTTTCCTTCATGTTTTCGGTTTCTCCGCGAACTCTCTGAACCTCAACACTCTATGGAACATATCGCCTTGCAGTTTCGTCTCTATCACTATGGGGCCGAAATGATTGAGGCCCAGGCGATGAAATTCACACGGAGGAAGTGTCATGATTCGGATGAGAGCTTCACTATCAGTCTTTGGTATTGCGGCACTGTTGGCGATCATAGTTGCTTGCGGTGGAGAGAAGACGGACGAGCCGGCAGCCGCGGATACCGCCGGGTTGCCGCTGGCCCCGTCCTCTGGCGTTGTGTCATCGGGCGAGGCGATCGAGGAGCCCGTGGATGACGAAGTAGTTGCAGTGGCCTCTGGCTCCATGTTGATACCGCGCGCACGCAACGCCACTGAGCTGGTGGACCGGTCCCAGATAATTGTGATTGGGACTATTACCTCTGTTTTGGCCCAAACGGAGTTCGGCGGCTACGGAGAGGACGGCGACGGGGAGGCGGTCGATGGCGGCGCACCCATCACGGACTACGACGTGAGCATTGAGATGCTGATGAAGGGCGACGGTACGATCGTTGAGGGCGGGCAACCTCGTGTTGCGTATGTACGGGCACCTCGATGGCCAGAGCGACGCAATTACGTTGAACGTATTCACACTATCTGAGCCGGGAGCCCACCTCATGTTCGCCCTCGGACGCAACCCCGATGGCACGTATGGCTCTGGCCCAGACGGCCTCATCAACCTGGATGGCGACGTGGTCGCGTTCTCGGATGGGGTGCAGTTGGGCGAGGGCGTTGAGCCCGATGCGTTCGTGGAGCAGGTTATGGCGGCGGCTTCACAGTAAGAGATTCGGAGTCAAGGGCGCGCGGCCCTATAATCACTGCTCGAATTAAGATCTGAAAAGGCCCTGGCGGGACGCTTCTGCCAGGGTCTTTTCTATTTCAACCACCCTCGGTCCGCCCATAGTTAGCACCACCTCCGCGACGGCTTCTTGCCCCAGGGTGAAGGTGCGCTCGCCGTCCAGCGCTATCGTGGACGGTACGAGCCCGACCGGAACCGGCTCGCCGATTTCGACGGTCCGCCACTCCTGGATGCCGACTTGCCTTATGTAGCCAGGGGCAATCGGCGCGGCGACATGTTCACCGCCCTCTCCCAGTCGGATGTACAGTCCTCGATTGTCCTCGGAGCCCAGAGGGAGTAGTCGAGAGCCGATGGAGGATAGGCCGATACTGGCCGGCTCGGCCCGCGCCAGGTACACCTCGTGTAGTGTGTCGATGTCCCATATGGCCCTGGCTCCGACGAACCGCTCTTTGCTTACGGCAACATCCACCAGCGCCATGTCCCTGTTCTCCCCGTCGACCCGCACTTCCAGGGCCTTGCTTGGGGCAGTAATCGTGTCCAGGTCTATTTTGCCTTGCGCCACTATACCCGCCGCGAGGCCGGCTATGGTGCCTTCAACCATAGTCGGAAACACGTTGTTGGTGCCGGTGGAGATGGGTATCAGGGGGACGTCTCCGCACCCCTTAGCTACGGCCCGGTTGGTGCCGTCACCCCCCAGTGTAACGAGGCAACCAGCACCCATCTCGGCCATCATTGCTGCTGCGGTGGTGGAATCTCGATCTTCGTTGAAAGCTGTGAAATCAAGGATGTGGGTGGAGATGGTGCTGGTGGCCTCAGCCACTGCAGCTGCGCCGAGCATTGAGATGTCCGGCATGAACACTACTCGTTGCACCCCGACCGCCTCGAGTCCGGCCATGACCCTGGTCAGGGTGTTCACCTTCTCCTGGTTCGATATGAACCGTCCCTGGGAGACGATGCGTCGGATATCCTTGCCGGCGGCAGGGTTAGCGATAATGCCGACTATGGTTTCAATCATCGGCTTCTTGCCATAGTGGTTCGGATGGCGACTAGCTTCGCCCCCTTGGCGGGCGCAGCACCTAGTCTTGTTTCCAGAAGCGTTCTTCCTCTAGTGGGAAATGACGAGGGAGGAGCTTCGCCTTCACCTCTTCGATCATGCCAGGATGGCCGCAGGCATAGACGATCGTGTCGTCCGAAGATAGTCCGAGCTCCGCGATCCACTTCTCCACAATCTCGTTGGCGCGCCCAGTCTCTCCCGACCATCCTGCGTTACGCTCTTCATTGGGCCTGCTGAGCGTGGGGATGTAGGTGATCAGATCCGGGTGATCGGTGGCCAGTTCGGCCAACTCGGTGTCGTAGACCAACTCGTCCTTGTAGCTGGCTCCCTCGATAATGTAGAAGTGGTGGCCCGTCTTGTTTGCGTGGAGGTAGTCGCGAACGAAGCTCACATAGGGTACGACCCCAGTTACGGTGGAAATCAGAAATTGGTTGGGGAGTGAGGGCTTGAACACAAATCTGCCCTTGGCACGGGGCCGGATGGAAACCGTATCGCCGACGCCCAGTTCCCACAGCTTCGGCGTTAGCACGCCGTCTGGGAGGGGGACCAGCTCGATGAACAGCTCGAGAGATTCCTCGTGGGGGGCCGAGACAATAGAGTAGGCTCGCTCTACTCCGTCGTGCCCTATGGTGCAGTACTGCCCTGCTTTGAATGTGAAACCTTCGGGCTTTTCGATCCAAATCAGCCATAGATCCTCAGTGATGTCCTCTCGCCTGAGTATCTTCGACTGAACGTGGGTTACTCGGCCCTGACTTCGGACCGATTCCAATCTTATGAGTCTCTGTTCGCTGGCCGCTGAGTCGTCGATCATGTTTACGCCTCTCCCATCTCTTGGGCGAGATTCTCGATAGTGTAGTTGTCTTTCCGAATTCGCAAATCGTAGTACACCAGTGTGGCGCCGATCCACATGATTGGTGCTAGTGCAGTAAGGACGGCAATGTAGGCCAGATTGCCCACCACCGGACTAACGGCATCCAAGATGATCGAAGCGGTGGAGGCCGCCACGAATCCGGCGATCCCGATGAGCCCGAACACGAGCCCAATCGTGAAAACTTTCCAGAAGCGGCCCTTAACCAGTTCTCGGCTATGCCAAAGAGAGGTTAGGGGTCCCTTGCGCTCTATCATTATGGCTTCATTGGAAAAGAACCAGACGATAGCGAGGTAAATGGCCAGCGGTACGCCGATGACTGTCACTGCGGCACCGATGATTGCCAGGATGAAAGCCCCGGCCGAGAGGACCAGGGAGAGCACCCTGGCCCACGCACGCCCGAAACAGCGGTCAACCTTTACGGGGCTTTCCAGGTAGCTTTGTGAGACCGCGCATACCATGGCCCCTTTCGCCAGCGAGGATAGTATGAGTGAGACCGCGATGGCGAGGATTGTGATCGTTGATAAATCGTCTTGAGAGACGAAAGACAGCGGTATCAACGGCGCCTGTGGAATAAGGGCTATGAGCAGGAAGCTTCGGATGTCTGTGCGATAGACCCGAAACGTCTCTCGGACAAGTTCCGAAGCTTCCCTGACAACGAATTTGCCTGCCGAAGCTTCGAGTGGAACTATTGTCCCCTGGGAGCCCAAAGGCACTCCGCAGGAGGAGCAAAACTGTGCTTCATGGGGGTTGCCGCTTCCGCAGACAGGACAATTCACGTTGACGGAGCCGTCGAAAGCCTCAAATCTACTCCCACCTTAGGTTCCCCCACCAGGGAGAGAGATAACCCTTCCTCTAATCGGCCGCTTCGGTCTCCATCTTCTCTACACGAACGGGCACCAAAGGCAGGCCTTTTACGGTTGCCATTGGGTCCGGCTCCTTCGATGCATCAAGCTCTGACGCCAAATTGCCAAACAGGGCGGTTGTGGCGATCAAGCCCGGGTGGGGACTCGACAGACTTACGACTGCCCGTTGTCGTTCTCTCTCGGAAACCACCTCAACCCACTCGCCGGCCTGTACTCCGATGGTGGCGGCGTCGTCAGCGTGGATCTCCACGATCTCGTCTCTCTGTATCTGGTTTCGCTTCCCCAATAGGACTATTTCCATGGGACGGTCAGACTGGTGGAGCACCCTGCCCTTGGCCAGAAGATACGGATATTCCGCGTCGGTATGAGAAGACGTATCTACGAGTTCCATCTTCACCAGCTTCGCGCGGTAGTCGTTCCCTTCTGCGAACAGCATCGGGGTGTCCTCCATGTCGGTGGCCAGGCATGGCCACTGCAGGCCCCCGGATTCAAGCCGCTCGAAGGTGATGCCGCCGTAGCTTCCGAAGGCCTCGGTTATCTCATCGAATACCGTGCTGCTATCCTGGTGATCAAATCCCTTGGCGTCCATCCTCTTAGCGATCTGGGAGATGATACGCCATTCGGAGTCCTCGTCACCCTTGGGGCCCAGCGCTGGTTGCAGTAGCTGGACTCGCCGCTCCAGGTTGGTGTACGTTCCCTCCTTCTCGGCGAAGGTGGTGGTTGGGATGACAACATCGGCCAGGTCAGTCAGCTCGCCTGGGAAAGTGCCCAGAACGACCAAAAATTCAAGGTTCTTGGCGGCTTCAACGAGATCGCCGAGCTCATGGCTGGTGAAGCCGGGGCTGTCCCCGACCAACAACAGTGCTTTTACTCTTCCGTCCTGGATGGCGAGAGCGATATCTCGCACCGACAGGCCCGGAGTGGTGGGGAGTGAATTGCCCCAAGCTTTTTCTATCTGAGTACGGGCATCGTCGTCGGAGACGGCGCGATAGCCTGGGAGCAAGTCGGGCACGCAACCAATGTCCCTGGAGCCTTGAATGTTTGCCCCGTTTTGTAGGGGGTAGAGGCCTGTAGAAGGCCTGCCCACGTTGCCGGTAATTAGTGCCAGATTGATGATGGCCCGGACACAAGAGTCTCGCTGCTCCGGCTCCAGTGTCTCTAGGGCGTAGATGAAGGCGCATGGGTTGCTGGCGGCCAGCAGCCGGGCGGCCTCTTGGATTTCCGCCTGCGGTATGGATGTAAGGGCTGAGACCTTGAGCAGATCGAACTGCCAGAGGCTGTCCCTGAGGAGCTTGGCGTCTTCGCAGCGGTCTCCCAGGAAGTCGTGGTTGTCCAGCGACTCGTCTACGATCACTCGAAGCATTCCGCCGATCAGGGCGGTCTCGCTCCCGGGTACGGGCCGTAGCCACCGCGTCGCGTAACGAGTCAATTCTGTCTCGCGCGGGTCGATGACGATGAGTGACGCGCCGTTGCGGACGGCCTTCTTGATAGGCACCGCGACGACGTTTTGTTCTTCTGTGACGTTGCTTGACACTACCAGGAAGCACTTTGCGCCTTCCAGGTCCCAGATCGGGTTGGTGGCGGCCTGGGCTCCGAGCATCTCCTCGAGCGGCGGCATCAGCTCCGGTCGCGTATTCGACCATACGTCTATGTTGTTGGTGCCCATGACTGTGCGGGCGAATTTCTGGGCGATGTAGTTGTCTTCGTTGGTGCCACGGGGCGAGGCGAGCAGGGCAAACTGGTCGCCCTTGTACTGCGATAGGCGCTCTGCAGCGTGGTCCAGAGCCGCGATGGCTGTAGTTTCCGCCAGCTCGCCGTCGGTTTTAATCAGGCTCTTTCTGAGCCGAGCCTTGCTGTTGACGAATTCCAGGCCGAACTTCCCTTTGAAGCATGCCTGCCCCTGGTTCGCGGCGGCTTGGCGGTCGGGAATGGCACGGATGAGGCGATTGCGCTTGTCCACTTCCAGGGTCATCTGGCACCCTACCGGGCAATGCGTGCAAACGCTAGTGATCTTCTTTACGGCCTTGTCCCACTTGTGGTCACGTTCGACCAGCGCGCCAGTGGGGCAGACATCGATGCAGGCCCCACAAAACTCGCATCCGGATTCCAGCAGTGACGTGCCGTTGGAGGTGCCGATGAGGCTCCGGCCCGACCGATCTGTGAACGAGAGAGCGCCATCGCCCCGGACCTCGTCACACACACGTACGCAGCGAGCGCATACGATGCAGAGGTTCATGTCCATTTCCCACATCGGGTCTTTGACCTTGAGTGGGATGTGGCGATTGTTGTACGTGAGCGTAGTGTCCAGGTCCATTTCCATGTACCGGACGGTGTCCTTGAGCTCGCATCGCTCGTTCTTGGGACACGTGACACACCGATCATTTACCGACACGTGCCTGAGGCAGATATCCGCGGGACCGCACAGGTCGATCCTGTGGCAGTTGAGGCATCCGTGAGGGTGCTCGGAGATGAGCAGGTCCATGACGCCCTTACGGAGCTCGGTTGTGGCCTCGGACTTGGTGTTGACTACCATGCCGTCAGCGACCGGAATCGTGCAGGAGGCTTGCTGGCCGGGAGGCCCACCTTCCTCAAACTCCACGACGCACATGCGACAGGCGCCGAATGCTTTCATTCCGGGGTAGTAACACAGGTACGGGATATACAGGCCAGCGTCCATGGAGGCCTGGAGCACGTTGGTGCCCTTGGCCGCCGTGACCTCTTTCCCGTCGATTGTTAGCTTGACGTTATCTGCCATGTGGTCTCCAGTTGTGCAGCCGGTTTTGGTCTATCCCACCGTCAGCGGGACCATTCCCGGCTGGAAGTCCTCGGCGTATGGCCGTGTGTTTCGAGGAACGAGCACCGTCCGATCACAGCTCCCGGTGGGACAGCGACCCTCTTCGAGGTGTATTCGGAAGTCCTCTGGGAAGTTTTGGATAGCAGATTTGATTGGGTTGACGCCGAGTTGGCCGTGGAAACAGAGAGACCCTGCTGCCATCGTGCTGCCGACCCGATCAATCATCTCGAGGTCGCCCGGCCTCCCGTTGTAGCTCGCGATGCGCTCCACGAACTCGAGCAGGTTGGTCATGCCGAGCCGGCAGGGGAAGCACTTGCCGCAGGACTCGTACTGGCAAAACGTCACAAGTACTCGGGCCAGGTCGACGGCGCACGTGTCCTCGTCGGAGATGATCACGCCTCCGGAGCCCAACATCGCACCCACGCCTTTCATGGCGTCGAAATCTAGTCCGATTGGCAGGATGTCTGGTCCCAGGATGTGGCCTAGCGGGCCGCCGAGCTGGAGCAACTTGAACTCTTTGCCGTCAGGGACGCCGCCACCTATCTCGTCGATGACTCGGCCCATCTCCATACCCATCGGCACCTCGTACATGCCGGGGTACTTTACGTTGCCATTCAAGCAAATTATCGCCGTGCCGGAGCATTTCTCCGCGCCTATGGACTTGAACCAGGCGCCTCCCCGGCTGATTATCTGAGGAGCGTACGAGAGGCTCTTGACGTTGTTTACGGTACTTGGCTTGCCCCAGACGCCAAATGCGGCCGGGAACGGGGGCTTGAATCTGGGCATGGCCCTTTTGCCTTCGATAGAGTCCATCAGGGCGGTCTCTTCTCCTGCGACGTAGGAGTCACCGGTGAGAGATATCTCTATGTCGAAGCTAAAGTCGGAGCCCAGGACTTTCTCGCCGAGCAGTCCCATCTCGTAAGCCTGCTCGATGGCCCTCTGGGTTCGATCGATGGGGCCGTCGTGGCCGTGTCGGATGAACACGAAACCCTTGGTCGCCCCCGTGGCGTACCCCGCAAGAATTATGCCTTCCAGGAGGGTGTGTGGATCGCCCTCTAGGATGCCCTTGTCGTTGTAGGCACCCGGGTCGCCCTCCTCGCAATTGCACAGGATGTACTTCGGCGGACCCGGAGAGCGGACCATGAAGCTCCACTTGACCCCTGTCGGGAAACCCGCGCCTCCGCGACCGCGCAGCCCGGAGTCGATCATGTCTTTGATGACGTCCTCGGGCTTCATCTCGAACAGGGCCTTGTTGATGCCGGCGTAGCCGCCGTTGGCGATGTACTGGTAGATGTCGTCAGGGGCGATGTTGCCCGCGTTTCGAAGGGCGATACGTTCCTGTAGGTGCATCATCGGGAGGGTCATGAGGTCGGTCACGCCGGCGATCGGGGTGTCGCCAAGATAGCCGAACGGTTCGAGAGCGGGAAGCTCACCCTTGCCAGCGTAGTTTTCGATGATAGAAGGAACGTCGTCGGGAGAGACGTTCTTGAAGAATAGCCGGGAACCGCCAGGCAGTTGCACATCCACCAGAGGCTCGGCGTAGCACATGCCCAGACAGCCTACCTCGTCCAGGGTGATGTCGACTTCCAGCCGCTCGGACTCGACCGAGATCGCATCGAGCACGTCTAGCGCGCCTGATGCCTGGCCGCACAGGCCTGTGCCTACCCTGATCCAAGGGCGGTCGCCAGCCACGAGCTGTTTCCACTGCTCGTCTGCCTGTGTCTTTAGTTCACTGTAGTCAGGCAATGTCCTCGTCCGCCCCTCTTGCCGAAAAGAGAGTAGGAGTATGTGAGGGACATCCTCATGTACTCGATAGGGGGGCCGAGCCCCTCCACACACCCTCGAGGTCAGCTAATTCAGATTGAGCACAAAACAATTTTCGAAATAGTGATTCCGGATGTTTTCCAGAGTCGACTCTAGGAGTGCTTGCCGTTTGTGTCGGTCATCAGGCGAGACACTCGTTCTTTCATCTCCTCGGGGTTGATACCACCCCGAAGTCGGTGATCAATGCTGACGACCGGCGCCCGAGAACATGCTCCCAGGCACGTGTTGTACTTCAGCGCTACCTTGCCGTTGTCGGTATCGCCCTCACCGTCGAGGCCAAGTGCTTCCATACACCCGGACATGATCGCAGCGGAGCCTTTGATGTGGCAGGTGGGACCCCAGCATACCTCTACGGTGTGGTCCGGGGCCGGGGTAAATCGAAAGTTCGTGTAGAAGCTCGCGATCCCCCACACGTCGTTGATGGTGACGTTGTTGAGAGCCGCGACCTCTTCGATCGCCTCTCGGGGCAAATGCCCGAGCGCGTCGTGGACGGCAAATAGGGATGATAGGACGGTGACGGTCGGCCTTTTATCGGAGGCCAAGGCCTTCTTGATCCGGTCCGTCATCGCCTCGCTAGCCATAGTCAGCAGAGCAGCCTCGGATGATCGTTAAAACCGTCACAATAATAGCACACCAAATTGGGGCCAACAATAATAGGCCGCCACGCCGTCCAAACATTCCCTCGATTCGCGAGGCGGCCTAGCGAATTTGTATCTGAACGACACCCCGGGCTGCATAGGCTACACGCGGTCTTCCATTATCATCGCGGCGAGCTGTCGGCCCATGCGGACGCTGTAGTTCGTGCCGCGATCCTCCGGGTAGACCTGCGTGGTGTTGGCCAGGTAGACGCCCTGGATGGGTGTGCGATGTTCTGGCAACCGTTCAGAGTACCGGGTCCCGATGATGGGTTGGGCTGCGGGCACCTTGTGGTGGTAGCTTTCCTTGATCCACGACCTATCGAAGTCAGGATTGATTTTGGAGAGGTGTGGCAGGTACTCGTCCAAAAGGGCTTCGTGGTCAAGCCCGTAGAGCCGGTCCTCCCGGTTAACGTAGTTTGGAAGATAGACTATGTGTTTGCCGCCGTAGTGCTCCGGTTCGATCAAATTGGTGTGCTCTATCACCCCTACAAAGGGGATGCTCCGGTCGGCCACGTTGAGCCAGTAGACGTGTGACAGTGGCCGTTCCAGGACGAGGATGAGGAGCACCGCCGCCAGGTATCTTGTGTCTTCCAGCTTCTCTCGGTAGTCCTCTGACAGATCCGGCGCAAGTCTGAGGAACATATGAGACTGTGTGGTGGCGAGGACGGCGTCGAACTCGATGACGCTCATTTCGCCCGACGGCGCTTTTATCTCTAGTCGGGGACCGGCGTCTTTGCCTGGGAGTATGCGCTCCACCTCCGAGCCGATGTGGATCTGGCCGCCGTGTTCGGTGATCCGATCGGCCAGTGTGTCAAATATCTCTGCGAAGGAGCCTATTGGATAACCCAGCTTCTCATTGCCGAGGCCCTTCCGAGAGGCGAATCGTGTGTGGATCTTGCCCCAGACCCAGGACATGCCTATCTGGTCGTGGTACTCCTGTCCGAACTTTCCTCTGAGCATGGGGCCCCAGAATACATCGTGGACCTTCTTCCCGGCCCACTTGCGGAGCCACTCTGAGGCAGTGATGTGCTCCACCTTGCGCCAGTCCTTCATGCGCTGGACCATCATGGTGACGAGTCCGAGCCGGATCCTGTCCACCAGCGGCAGGGGTGTGAACTTTAGCAGGTCCATCGGGGTGACGAAGTCGTATATATTGCCGCCGTGGAGAGTGCCGACCTTCGAGTCTATGAACTGCATCCGGGGCCCCAGGCCGATCTCCTCGTTCAGGTCCAGGATGTCGGTGTCCCCGGTGAACAGGTGATGGTAGCCACGTTCCAGACGAGCTCCGCCGACATCGAATGTTGATGCCTGCCCGCCCAGAAACGGCGCCCTCTCGAATACCGTAACCTGGTGGCCGGCCTTGCCAAGATCGTACGCGGCGCTCAAGCCGGTTGCGCCTGCGCCGATGATTCCTACCTTCATAGAGGCGCCTCAATATCGCTTGTGTCCGTATGGGACGTTTCGGGCTCTGTGGTCAGCGAGCCGCCGGCCTGCCAGAGTCTTCGGAGCGAAACGCTCCCGGAGAGCAAGAATACCTGTCCCAGGACGATCATGGGCAGTAGGAGTACAGCGTGAACCACCGTTACGTAGGCTGTGGCCGTGCTGCGGTCTATGACAGCCAACGGAAGCAGGACCAAAGTCTCTCGGGCCACGAGTTCGAACAGGCCGATGCCGCCGGGCGCGGCTGGGACGGAACTGCCGATGTTGGAGATGGCGGTTACCAGGACCATGGCCACGGCCATCTCAAAAATGCTGTCGTAGGCATTCTCCAGCCCGAACGAATAGCCGAGGACGAAGAACAGCCCGGCCTCAAGGAGCCATATTGGCATGGACAGTAGGAACATGCCCAGCACGGTGCGAGGGCTCCCCAGCACGGCCAGCCCCTGGATCACCAGATCAATGAGAGGCCGCAACCGGTCTGCGACGGCGCGAGGCAGCGGCGTAATGAGAGCGCCACCGAGGGCGGCGGCGCGGGCCGGTCGATATGCGGCCAGCATAAGGCCTCCGAAGGCGAGGATGAATGGCAGAGATATCCCCGCTACCAGCGTGGGCCAGGGCACACGCGAACTCTCGCCAAAGCCTTCAGCTATCACCAGTAGTGGGACAAATATGGCGATGACGGCGATGAATACAAGTAGTGTGAGGGCGTCCAGAAGGCGCTCGATGACTATCGTCACAAACGCCGAGGTCTTGCTGATCTGCTCCCGATCGCTGAGGTAGTAGCTGCGGACGAGCTCTCCAATGCGCATGGGAAGCAGGTTGTTGGCCATGTATCCGATTACTACCACGGGGAACAGGCGAGAGACCGGGATGGGTTGAATGTGGTGGAGTAGGACCTGCCACCGCATGGTCCTGAACACGACTGACAGCTGGTAGAGAAGGATGGCCGGGATTATGTACCAGTAGTTTGCCTGGGCCAGGGCATCTCCAAGCCTCTGCCAATCCCCGGTCACGAAAAAAAGCGCGAGAAGCCCCGCGCCAATTCCGAACCCGACCCAGTATTTCTTGCCGCCGCTCAAGTGGTATTCACCTGCTATTAGTATAGGGCACTGGTACGGAGCTGAGGGTAGTTTTTATCGGTCCAGACGTGGTTCGGAGTCGCCACCCCAGATTCTGACTCAGGGCTCATCAGAACGACAGTGCCTTGCCGCGCCGTCGTCCTGAGGAGTGCAGCGCCGAGGCACCCAGGGTGAGCAGTGACCCATCCCCGCCCGCACAATGGCGGCTGTGCCGCCCGCCGGTTAGTCTGACGGGGTGAAGCCTGATGGGAGGTCTTCGGAGAAGTAGACCACGGCGTCTTCGCTGCCGAGCGGGGTATTTAGCTTGCGTAGCAGGAAGTAGTCCATCGCGTTGCGTCGTGACTCTGGGTCGACGAGGCCGCTGACGAACTTGACCACGGTTAGTCCTCGGTAGTTCTCGGGGAACCATCTGCGATGGGGTATGCGCATGCCCTTCTTGTATCCACCGTCAGCGATCGCGTTCTCTGTAAGCTGATTGTTGGCGTGGACCACGAGTACGGAGGTCTCCGGCGGCGATTCGACGGGGCCGTTGTAATCGACATAGGAAGCCCTCGAGAAGTTTCTCAGGTACCACGCCCATGGCCAGCTGAACCCGCTGGTGCCATCGATCTGGATCGGTGTCCCTCCGCGATCGCCGCGGCTTTCCCCTACACCCTCGACGTAGTTGACCAGACGGGCCAGGTCGGGGGAGGTCTGGGTGTACACGAGCATTTCGACCGGGACATCGCCATTCTGGAAGCTCGCCGTCCAACCTGCCCTGCCAGTTAGTACGAGCAGCACGATGGCCAGAGGAACGGCGGCGAAGGACCAGAAAGTGCGGGAGTCGAGCCTTTTGTACAGCAGGTATCCGGTGACCACGGAGCCCGCTGCGACAGCGGCCCAAAGGATCAACCTCGCCATATCCGCCGCCTCGGAACCGTCAGTGGAGAAGTAGGCCAGCGACCAGAGGGCCACCAGGAGTGTGGGCACGCCCGGTACTATGAGCCAGCCGCCGCGAGACGTGGCCTTCCTCCAATTCAGCTCCGGGATGATCTCTCCGAGGAACTTGCCTGACAGGATAATCAGCGGCAAAGTCAGATTTATGAGCAGCCAGGGCATCTTCTCGCTGATGTAGGTGTATAGGAAGAATGTCGATACCGCCCAGAACACCAGGAACAGGCCGAATCGGTCGCGCCGCCTCGCGTAGTAGATGCCACCGATGATTCCGAAGACCAGGGGAAGGAACTCGTACAGGGGCGTGATGATCATGTAGTAATAGATGGGCTGGCCGCCACGGGCGACTCCCTGCTGCGCCAGCCAGTATCCCAGTGATTGCCAGATGCCAGAGCCGATGCCGGGGATGTTGGTGAAAAAGGTCGAGTAGAGTAGCGCCAGCGTCCCCATGAAAATGGCCCCGTACCACCACCAGGTCGCACCCAGCCACTTCGTGCCGACGACGGCCGAAACCCATATGAGAGCGCCGACCACCACCGCCGCCATAACCAGTCCGCCACCAGCCGGAGCGCCGATGGCCGCAGTGTCTACTGGCTGGGCCAGCACGAGATTCGACCAGTTCAACAGCGCGGTGTTCTGAAAGATGCTGGCTAGGGCCGCGCCCAGGGGCAGCGATAGGGTGAACAGGAGTATGAAGAATTTGGCGGGCCGGGAGATATGATCTAGCCCCCCTGCCTGCTGAATTGTGGTCCACGCGCCGGATACCAGGCTGCCGAGTGCGGCCGGTGCAGATGTATTGCCGACTTTGACGTCTTTTCGAATGGACGGCCAACTACGTATGACCATACCTAGGAACAGGTAGCCCCCCAGGATGGTGGTGATAACGTATGCGCTCTCCTTTGTAGCGAAAGCTAGGGCCAGGATTCCGGCGCTGATGTAGAGGTATCTTGGTTTACCCTCGTCGATGTACCGCCACATCGTTATTACCAGGCCAAGTGTCCAGACCGCCATCAAGATATCGTTGCGGGCGAATCGGCTGAAATAGAGCATCGCGGGTGAGAAGGCCAGCAATACCGATGTGATTAGCGCGCCCAGCGTTCCCAGGCGGGATCGCAATAGAAACGGCATCGCCACGAGGGCTGTCCCAGCCACTGCGTACAGGAGTCGCGCGGTGAACTCGCCGTCGCCGAGTAGGAAGAAGATTCCGGCGGTGGCCTCCATCTGAAATGGGCCGTGCATCATGGGGTTGTGGGTGTAGCCGTCGCCTACGCTGAGGTTGAATGAATACAGGGAGTGCAGGCTCTCGTCGTGGTGCATGGCCCTGGCGCCGAGGTCCCACAGCCGCATGCCCAGCGCTGTCGCCAGCAGTAGACCGTACGCGACGAGCTCCCATTTGGAGACGTTGATCGAGATGCCGGTGCGTCCTCGCCATGTCGAGGCGGCGCGACGCCCGGCCTCCACAACGAGGTTGCCGGTTTCCTCGGTTTTTTCTTCTGATTCTGCTGTAATCTCGCTCAATAGTATCCCCGTAAGACCGACCATCCCCCTGGCCTCCTTCCTGGACAGGAAGGGGGGAGAGAATAACATGAAATTATCAGAGGAGCACCCTCAGGCCCCAGGCAGAGGGTGCCCCTCTGCACTCCCCGTGATGCACATGACGGAAGCACCACTCGCATTTACGATCTACTACGTCCCCGGCCCTTCGTTCGCAGATGTCAGGCGACAGGGCTCGGCCCCTGAGCACGCCTAGTTGACGAGGTTATCTGGGGGCATTTGTTCCGGCCAAGATTTTCAGCGCACGATCGGGCGATGAATGCCCTCTGCTTACCTAAAGCTAACGTGTCAGCCTGTAGATGGTGACGTCTCCTTCAGTGAACACGGCCTCCATGAAGTCCGAGAACTTGATAAGGCCGTCCTCCCCGTACTTCTCTCTCTCGCGTGGCCCTATGTATACATAGTCTACGTTGTAGCTGGCAAGTAGGTTCTTTGCTTCGTCCGCGTCAGGAGTGGTGTAGATTGTGGCGATGTCGGCCTCTCGACCGTCCATCGGCTCGGATGAGCCGCGCCACTGTAGCTCGTGACCGATCCAGCCGAGGATCGTGGGCACTCCCGTGCTTGCGGAGACCTGCCCGAACTCGGTGTAGTCCCCCCCGAATGCTTCGAGGACCGCGGAGTCGTCGTCTGTCTCATCACGAAGAAAGTCGATTGCGTTCCTCGGTGCGGTCGATAGGTGTGACAGGCCGTCCAGATTGGCGTCGCCGTCGAACAGTCCGCCTTTTGTTGCCGCGGCGGCCAACGGGTAGTAGGCAGCGCCTGCCAGCAACACTATGAATGCGGCAGCCCACACGCGAGTGAGTGCGTGGCGCGATCCTGACGTGCGTTCCACGATGGATCGCCAGTAGTAGACGGCGTAGCCGGCGGCGGTGGCGAGGACGATCCAGCCCTGGTAGTAGAGCTTGAACATCGTGTTCATACGCTCATACGCGCCGCCAAAGGAGTCGTCCACGTACAGCAGTTCCGGGCCCATGATCAGTAGCAGGCCGAGGGCGGCCAATAGCAGGGCGAACACGAGACCTGTCGGTGGCTCCTCCTGTTTTGCAAACCAGGTGGCGGAGTATACCGCGACCGTTGTAAGGAGCGCGAACGGTAGGACGTGGATTAGCCTTGCAGCCAGATCTGAGGTCTCGCCGCCGCGCTCTAGGTGAATAAACGCCCACACCACATATGGCAGGAAGCCTACCAGCAAGGAGACCCCCGTCGTTCTGGCCCAGTCGTGGTCCACCGTCGTTTTCCAGAACGCCAGGAGCGCGAAGGGGATTACCGCCAGCAGGAATAGCGCCCACACGATCATGAGTTGGGGCAGGCTGGTCGTGTGGGTGCCCACCGCACCTATCCCCGACACCTGGCTGGTGAAGGAGGTAAGGTAGGGCAGCACGAGGACTATCGCGATGCCGATCACCGCCAGTGACGCGGGTAGGGTGTTCTTGATCTGGGGCCAGAGGCCAGCCCCACGTGTGGAGTACGTTTTAAGCGCGACTACCCCCACAAAGACTGCGCCAAAGACCGGCAGATCCCACATATTGGTGAAGGCTAGTCCGCCCAGCACCAGCCCCATGGAGCCGATCATTGCCGCTGGCTGGACCCACTCGCGCCACCTCTCTCGCTCCTGCGGGAAGCTGAGCGCGGGGGAGCGCAGGAAATTCCAGCACATGGCCAGGAACAGGACGACGAATGGGACAGACATCACGTGGGGGTGCAGGTCGCCCAGAATATAGCTAAAGAATGGGAACTCCTGGATGGTGTAGTCTAGGAGACCTCCATCTTGGTAGCTGCCGATGACGCGGGTCGCCCGCCACCACCACATGAATTCCTGCGGACGCCACGAATCGGTCTGGACAGGTAACTCCGCGTTCAGGCCATCTATGCCTATGCCGTCCCAGAATGCGCTCGAGCCCATGCCGTTGGCCCGCATAAACTCCAGCACGCCCTCCAGATTTGCAGCGAGCACCAGCAGGGACGCGGCGACGACACCCGCCACCAGGGCCACGCGTAACCGGCCTGAGTCGGCCCGGACCATGTTGACTACCAGCCCGAAAATACCCATTGCGCCGAGGGCGGGTATCAATGCGAGGGACAGGTTGTAGGAGATGAACGAGGGTATGGCGGTGAGCTTGCTAAGCACGCCCATCATCCAGTAACCGAAGTAGTAGTAACTGATGCCCTCGCCTCGCAGCCAGGGGTCCTCAGGTTGGCCAATTGTGGACCGGATGGTGGCGTTCAGGAACGCGAAGTCCATCGGCTGCTCGGTGTTGTTGATGAACGGATCGTAGGCGCGATAGACCACCCATCCCAGGAACACCAGGAGGAAAACGGCCTCCGTTGCTATGAGAATGGTTCGTTCCCGGACGACGAACTCCATCATCTCCTGACGGTGACTCCAGGTGAACCAGACACTCAGCCCGCCGACGACGAGCAGGATGCCTAGCACGGTGAGTTGGACGCTGGGCAGAATGTGGAGGACGCTCAGCAGCCAGGAAAGGTAGCCAACTATCAGTATGCCAAGCGGCATTGCCAGGCTGAATCCTCGATCCTTGAACCGAGGGAACAGGTAGTAGGTGAGTGGGAATACCGCGAGGCCGATGACTTGCGCAGCCAGAAGCCAGATTATGACGTTCAGCATTTGACTATTCTAGCCGTAAACTCGACTGAGTCCAGTCCAGGGGATACCAAAGTCTGCTAAACGCCTTTGACTTCGGGACGCATGGCCATGACGTGCTCGGGTCCTGAGGCGCAGCAGCCCCCGATGATTTGAGCACCCATCTGACGCCACTCTCTTGCGAACTCGGCCATCCGAGCGGGGGTATAGCCCATGTTCTGTGCTATGTCGGGCCCTCCACTGGGTTTCAGGTTTGTGAGCATTTTGCGGTTGGTGAGGGGCCCTGTCGGGTTGTATCCCAGGTTGGGGTAGCCGCCCACGGGCCCATCGAAGCTGTTTTGGATGATAGGCAAGCCCGCCGAGATCGCTTCTGGAGTGCTGCACATCAGAAGTAGCGAGTCGACCGGATGGCCTTTCAGGGCCGCAACCAGGTCAGTGAGGGTTTCTCCGTATTGCATTTCGCCTTGCTCGCTGAGGTGACGTACAGCTAGGAAGACCGGAAGCCCGGCCTCGGCGCATGCGTCGACCGCCGCGACGCAGTCGGCGATGTAGCCTATGTACTCGGCCAGGATTAGGTCTGCGCCCAACTCCGCCAGCAGTTTGGCGTGCTCGGAGTACTCGGTGTGAAACGCGTCGCCACCCATCTTTTCCACGTCGGGCACGTCTTTGTCTGAGCGGCCTCCGGCGTCCTCGTCGTAAACAGGAAGTTGGAGTGTGGGGGCAGCTATTCCGCCGGCCACGTACGCCTCGGGATTCCCGGCGTTACGGGCTGCGACGGCGTTTTCACCAGCGGCTGTCGCGTACTCGCGCCACTGATCGCGCTTGCCGATGCGTTCCATCACTGACGGGATGGTGTAGAAGTTGTTGCTGATGATTAGGTCGGCCCCGACGCGCAGGTAGTCCTGATGGACCTGTTGGACCACGTCGGCGTTGTCGATATTGGCGGTGGCTGACCATGCCTTGATGCGGTTGGTGGCGCCCGCCAGCACGTCGACGCCCCTGCGTTGCAGCTCTGATCCGGTGCCGCCGTCGAGCAGCAGTGTCTCACCTGCGTTGAGTCGATCCATGATGGGTACTGTGGGCATATGGGCTCTTTTTTTCTGACTTATGTCTTCGACGCGCTGCCTTCGATTATTCAGGATGCCGTGCGCCGCGCAACTAAGTGTGCGTAGCACCACTATCACCGAACAAGGCTTCGACGAAGTCTTGTGGGTCGAATGGCGTGACGTCGTCCAAGCCCTCGCCAGTGCCGACGAACAGGACCGGCAACTGTAACTCTCTCGTTATGGATACCACGACGCCACCTTTTGCGGTGCCGTCCAACTTGGAAAGGAATACGCCGTCGCAGTTGAGCGCCTCGGTGAACGCGCGTGCTTGATGCAGTCCGTTTTGACCAGTGGTCGCGTCCAACGCTAGGAGGACCCGCTGCGGGCTGTCTTCGTCCTGACGTGTGAGCACCCGCTGGACCTTCTTGATCTCCTCCATGAGGTTTGTCTTCGAATGGAGTCGCCCGGCGGTGTCGATAATCAGGACATCGGTTTTTCTGGCCTTTGCGGCCTGAAGCGCGTCGAATGCTACCGCGGCGGGATCCCCGTCCGGCTTGTGCGCGATGACGTCGACCCCGAGTCGCTCACCCCAGACCTGCAATTGTTCGATTGCCGCGGCCCTAAACGTGTCCGCTGCCCCGAGCAGTACTTGTTTGCCTTCCGCCTGGTATATCCGGGTCAACTTGGCGATGCTGGTGGTCTTGCCCACGCCGTTGACGCCGACGACCAGGATCACCAGGGGCTTCCCTTCGATATCTAGGCGATCCCCGGTGTGCTCCACTTGCAGGAGGTCGACCATCTCATCCTTGAGTATGGAGAAGGCGGCCTCCGAATCCGATACTTTGTCGTTGCGCACACGCTTTCGGAGCCGATCGAGCAACTCTTGAGTCGTGCCAACGCCAATGTCGGCGGCGATAAGCAGTTCCTCCAGATCGTCCCACAACTCGTCGTCCAGCTTCGCGCCGCGAAATAGCGACGCCACCTGTCCGAACCATGCTTTACGGGTCTTTTCGACCGCCTTGGCGGTCTTGTCCTTGTCTTTCCTACGCAGAAATCGCAACAATGCGTCTGACCCTCCAAACCCTGACTTGTGGGCCCTTTGGCGAACCCGTGTTAGATACGAGAGTAGCATGGAGGTAGGACGGGTCACAAGCTGGAAGTACTATCTGTCCATACAACAAAAAGAGGGCCCCGATTGTTCGGGGCCCTCTTTCGTTGTCTGCGATCCAGGAGGAGGATCCGCAGAGAGTGGGAGAACTCTCCGGGCGTACCGGAGAGGCGTATCTATTTGCGCGGGTCGGGTTAGCGGCTCAGTCGCAGGGCGAGGGCGTTGAGGTAGTCCTTCTTCGCCTGGTCGCGAGTGGGGGCGCCTGCCGAGTCATTGGCCTGCAGGTGCTCCAGATAGTTCTCGAGTCCGAATACGCCGTTTATGATCCTGGTTAGCTTTCCGAGCTTGATTGTCATTGTCGAACCTCCGCTGGTGGGCTGGCGCGATGGAGACGTAGCTCCTCGTGTCGCACTACCCATTATCTCGCCTGCGTAGCATCAAGTAAATCTATATTGTAGGATAAACAATATTCGATTGAACGATACTATTAGGAGTGGACAATGGAGCTACGAGAGTTAAGGAGCTTTAGCACCGCGGCAAAATATGGAAGTATCTCTGCGGCTGCGGCGCGGCTCGGACTTGGACAGCCGACCGTGACGACCCACGTACGGAAGCTGGAGAGGGAGTTGGGGATGACGCTCTTCGACAGGGTCAGACGTCCGATACAGCTCACCCCCGCTGGCGTGGAGGTTGCAGCACTCGTGACGCCGCTGCTGGAGGGCATTGATGCCCTGGCGGAGGGGGCGGCTCGGGGAGCGGAAGAAGGTCCGGTCGCAGTGGCGGCGACCCACGACATTATCACCCATGCACTCCTCAGGGTGGTTAGAGTCTTTCTTCGCGTCCACTCCCACGCCCATCTACGCATCCGCTCGGGACTGATGAGGGAGGTTCTTGAGATGGTGTCGGATGGAGAGACGGATCTCGGGGTGGTACCAACGACGGTTAGTTCCGACGAGTTTGATTTCACGCCCTTGTTTGCCTACGAACGTGCCTTGATTACTCCACCGGATCATCCGCTGCTTGATGTCCCACTGACGTCGCTGGCGCAGATTGCGGAGTGGCCGCTGATCATGCGAGGCAAGGAGACCCACACCCGTGCCTTATTGGAAGGGGAGTTTGCAAAAAGGGGGCTGGATTACGAGGTGCGGGTGGAGCTGGACAGCATGGACATGATCAAGCGCTACGTCGCGCTGGGTATGGGAGTGTCAGTAGGGCCGATGATAGCCATCGAGCCCGAGGACAGAGAGGCACTG
>Ga0209403_10002338_pt1 | contig 22841 bp, 22 predicted proteins | sample ArcticOcean_MG_C_8_FD_187440 | JGI IMG/M metagenome (GOLD analysis project Ga0209403, IMG submission 187440) | Marine microbial communities from western Arctic Ocean - ArcticOcean_MG_CB11_86 (SPAdes) (version 2) | ecosystem: Environmental > Aquatic > Marine > Oceanic | place: Arctic Ocean... | reverse complement strand
GGCCTCATACTCATAACAGCGGACTGTCTCCGAACGCCGCTGAAAAGCTTTACTGGAATGACTATAAAACCGTGGCCAAATTTACTTGACCACTACAGTCCCCCTGCCCATTTTATTTGCCCTTAGGTTAACAAACACTATATTTATGTAGACTTTTAAGTTGACATAAAGCTTCTTTATGTATACTTATAAGTTGACATATATGAAGATATTGTGTACTTATAAGTATACAGACACGTATAAAGAGTCAGAAAATGAAAACAGTTGTATTGAGACAATATCAAGACATAGTCAACCGGGCCTCGCAAAAAGGGGTCGATATCATAATGCCTGAGGAAGGATGGCTGCGCACATTGCGTAAGGCCTTAGGGATGTCTGGTGCGCAATTAGGGCGCAGGATTGGTGTCTCGCGCGCACAGATCGCCAAATCGGAGAGAAACGAGATGGCCGGCGTTATCACACTGAAAACCCTCGAAAACATGGCACAAGCCATGGGAGCGCGTATTGCCTACACAATTGTGCTTCCAGGCAAAGCTGAAAAGCTAGTCAGTGAGCGCGCAAACGAAAAAGCGCAAAAGATACTGCAAAAGACCAATGCACATATGGCACTCGAAAGTCAGGCACTGGATAGAGATGCACTGGCGTTTGAACTGGAGCGCCTGCAGCAGGAATTACTCCGAGAAATGCCCGCTGATCTTTGGGATGACTAATCATGACAGATGAAGAAGAACCCTACGGATCAACTCCTCTTGATCCTGACGAGAAGTCGAGTCTGAAATTTAAGCATGTCACGACAAAGGGTGAACTAAACCATTTGGAACAAGCCAATATCCAGAAAGGATTACGTTGGCTTGAAGGGCGGAAAACGAAAGACATCTTGAACGGTGCATTCCTGTGTGAACTTCACAGAAAACTATTTGGAGAAGTGTGGACATGGGCAGGGCAACTCAGAAAAACAGAGAAGAATATTGGGATCGATCCCCGGCAAATATCCGTACAACTTCGCCAATTACTCGAAGATGCTAGATTCTGGGTAGATCATGGCACCTACCCGCCACTGGAAATCGCAGCGAGGTTTCATCATAAGCTTGTCTATATTCATCTCTTCCCTAACGGAAATGGTCGCCACGCAAGGATCATAGCCGACGCCGTACTGACTAAATTACTAAATCACGAGGCTATAGATTGGTCAGGGGGGCATGACTTGCAATCCATGAACGAAAGGCGGCGTGAATATATCGATGCCTTAAGAGCAGCCGATCAGGCAGAACTTTCCCCATTACTCGCCTTTACTAGCAAAGATCGTGAATAGTTCAGGGAACACCCACGAACTCATCATTATCGGCGCCGGCGCAATGGGCAGCGCGGCGGCCTATCACGCCGCCAGGGCGGGATTGAATCCGCTGCTGTTGGAGCAGTTCGAGGTGGGTCATAAACTGGGCAGCAGCCATGGTGGCAGTCGTATAACCCGTTATGCCAATCCAGATGTGGAAGAGTGTCGCGTTATACCCCAGACTTTTGAGATGTGGCGTCAGCTGGAGAAGGAAAGTGGTGAGCAGCTCTTGGAGATCACCGGCAGTTTGATTGTCGGGCCGGATGATGAGGACTTTCTGGTCAGCACCAGGGCGGCGCTCGATGCCAATGGCTTTGCTTACCGGCATCTGCAGGGGCAAGACATTGCCGCGGAATTTCCCCAGTTTGCGCTGCCCGACAATTGGGTCGGTCTGTATCAGGCCGACGTGGGCAAGCTCGATGCGGACCGATGTGTGCGTGCCATGATTGACCAGGCGCTTGCCCGCGGTGCACACTTGCGCGAAAACTGTCCTGTAGAGCAGATTATCCCTGCACAAGCCGGTGTCACCGTTGTGCTTGCCGACGGAGAGCGACTTGCTGCCAGACGGCTGATCGTTACTGCCGGGCCCTGGGCTGGGCAGTTTCTCGAGCCCTTGCTGGAGAAACCACTAGACCTGCGCGTGACGCGGCAGCAGGTTGCGTACTTTCCAATTGAACAGCCGGAGCTGTATGACCCGCAAATCTGTCCGGTCTACATTTTCGCCGCTGAGCCAAACCTCTACGGCTTTCCCGTGCTGGAATATCCGGGGCACATCAAGATCGCCCTGGAGAATGAAAGCGCAATCACAGACCCGAATCATCCCAGGGAAATCATGGACGACAACGCCGAGGCTTTGTGTGCGGCGGTTGCCAAACATTTCAACGGCGTTGTGCCCGAGCCGGTCCGCATCGACAGCTGCCTCTACACCGAAACACCGGGCCGGCAATTCATTGTGGACCTGTGGACCGTCACGCAGATTATCCGCACATTGGCTTCGCCGCCGGTTTTAGCGGGCGTGGCTTCAAGTTCTCGATTGAGATCGGCAGGTCGCTGCTTGCCTTGGTGGGGAAAACCAGGGAATACTAATAAGATAATAAGTTAACTACAACCGAAGGCCCGTATTACCGGGCTAAGGGGACACCAAGAGTTGAATGGGGTAATCTAGGATCAGGTCTCTAATTGCACACAGATCAGGCATTGAGTTGCAAATGCAGACCTGACCCTGATACTGCTCTCTCGCAATTGCTGCGGGCGTAGATCCGAATCTTCGAGATGCTTCAAATAGATCTGCACTAGATGCTGCAAATAGCCTTCGCTACGAATCTGTTGTTTCGGTTCTTTCGAAGCTGGATTAGATTAATGGGAACAGATTTGTTTTAACAAACGTTTTTACTATAAAAGGATTTACCATGCGAACCAAGATTATTACGATTTGCTCCTTGCTGGCGCTGCTACTGGTGTCGGGACAAGTAGCGGCGCAGGCGATAGAGAGTGCAGAACCCTTTAAGCTGGCAACGTATTCCGTCGATGGCACACAGTCTATCGGCCTGGTGCTGCGCGATAGCCTCGTTGTTGAGATCGATGCCGCGAATCAGAACCTGCAACAGGACCCAGCCTATCCGGACATGGCTATGCCCGAGGATATGTTCGGCCTCATCGGCCTGTATGAGTATGGCTTGAAAACTCGCCTTTATGAGGTGGTAAACCACCTGCTGGACGATCGCATGCTGAGTGGCAGCAATCGTCCCAGCTTTATTCACGACGTGGCAGATGTGGATATACAGGCGCCGATCCAATATCCCGGCAAGATCATGAATGCGGCGGGCAACTTCTACACCCACATCTGTGAAGGATGCAGCGAGGCGGAGCTGGCGGAATCCAGCCGCGAGCGTCGCGAGAATCGCGGCGTTCCTTATCTGTTTCTGAAGCCGAGCCGTGGTGCAGTAATCGGTACAGGCGAGAATATCGTCATTCCCTGGGGGAGAACCCGCACCGACTGGGAGGTCGAGTTCGGCACTGTCATCGGCCGAACTGGCAAGTACATTGCCGCCGAAGATGCCATGGACTATGTGTTTGGCTACATGGTTACTATCGACATATCAGATCGCGGTGGTCGAGGTGAAGCTGCTCGTCGTTCTGACTGGTTCGTCGGCAAAGGCCACGACACTTTCGCGCCGCAGGGTCCATGGATTGTGCCAAAAGAATTCTATGGAAACCCCATGGAGATAATGCACCAGCAACTGTCCATCGATGGTGTTGTTATTCAGGAAGCCAGCGCCGGAGACATGATTTTCAGTATCTGGGAATTGATGGAATACGCCTCTTCCATGATCACCCTATATCCAGGAGATGTGCTGAACAGCGGCACTACTGGGGGTACCGCTCTGGCGGGCTTCGAGAACCGCGAGCGCAGCGGCTTTCTGGTGCCAGGTGAGAGCATCGAGGCCACCATCGATGGTATCGGCACGCTGGTGCACGAAGCCGCTGCTGGCGAGGAGCCTCCAAGTAACCTTTCTGGCGCCCAACTGCAGCCTGTTGGTAGCCGGCGCATAAATCAATAGGAAGTAACTAATAGAGGGCAGTAAAGGGGCAGGTCACGCTTTCACTTAAAACGCAGCCTGCCTTCTTTTTGTCTTGGTTGATCGATTGATCCAATAAAATTAGAAAAAGGGGACAGTTATGAAAACAGCAAAAACACTAGCTCTACTTTTTTACTCCTTGTCTGTCTTGTTTCCTGCTGCACAGGCGGCAGAGCCAGCCAATATCACCGTCACCCGCCTGGGCGATGGTCCTATCATCACGCCTGAGATGGATATTCGAATGGGCGGCAATATCCAGGGGCCCTCGTTGATCAAGGTGCCTGATTGGGTAGAGAATCCGCTCGGCAATTACTATCTGTATTTTGCAGATCACCGCGGCACCTACATTCGCATGGCCTATGCCGATGAAATCACCGGCCCATGGACTGTGCATTCACCAGGTACCCTAACACTCGAAGACTCCTTATTTCCCACTACTTGCCCGCCGTGTTCACCGGAACCAGGGTCAAATGCGCCTCTGTATGCACATATCGCATCACCCGATGTGCACGTGCGCGAAGATCTTCAGCAAATAGTGATGTACATACATGGCAGGGATGTAGGCAGACAATTCACACGTGCAGTTGTGTCTCAAGACGGCATTAATTTCGAAGGCAGAGAGGAGGATTTAGGTCGCCCTTACTTTCGTGTGATTGAACAGGGCGGTTTCTTTTATGCCATGAGCATGCCTGGTTACCTGTATCGCTCTCGTGATGGTTTATCAGATTTCGAAGCAGGCCCTCAGTTTTTCAACAGAGACATGCGGCACTCCGCCCTATTGATTCGTGATGATCAACTTTATGTATTCTTCACCCAGGCTGGACAAGAGCCGGAACGAATTCTACTTTCCACCATTGAGTTAACGGATGATTGGCAGGAGTGGACTGCTTCTGAACCGGTAGAGGTATTGCGTCCCGAAGTAGACTACGAGGGCGCTAATCTGCCCCTGGAATCTTCCAGAAGAGGCCATATCGATGTGCGGGTCCACCAGCTTCGGGACCCGGCCATTTATCAGGAAGACGATAACACCTATTTACTCTATTCGGTTGCGGGCGAGAGTGGAATCGCTGTTGCTGAAATTGAATTTAGTGACCGTTAATTAATTTCATTCACTGCACTTATATTGCTCTTACATTGTCCTTACATTTATTGATCACACGCATATAAAGAACAATCACTACAATCGAAAAGGTGACTCATGAGTCTTCGCCCTTATATTACCAAGCTGTTAGCGCTCGCCTTGCTGTGTTATCCTCTTGCTAACGTTCTCGCACAAACCACCCTGTCACCCACGGATCATTGCCGGGATTTTTCGGCGGATGCGATTGTCACCTTCGCCGATGCTGACCTGGCCGAAGTGGTTAATGCAGCGCTTGGATTGGAGCAGGGGGCAGCTCTCAGTTGCGGACAAGCAGCCGAGTTAGAACAGCTGGTTGTTGGCACCACTATTCAGCGAGTAGTTTACGGTGGTACCTTAAGACCCTCCCCGGACAAACCCTTCGAGAGCCTGGAAGGTATTCAGAATCTCACCGGCTTAACCAGGCTGAATTTACTCAATCGACTGATTACTGACATCAGTCCACTGCGCAGCTTGACGAATCTTGTTAATCTGAATTTGCACACTAATTGGTTCAGTGACCTTAGCCCCTTAGGCGATCTGAGCAATCTCGAACAACTCATTGTCAGTGAAAATCCGATCTCCAACATCAGCCCCTTGGCAGGGCTCACCAAGCTCCGTCAATTACATGTGCACGGTTTGTATCCCCATCAACTTAAACATTATCTCGATATGGATGACGGACGTGACCCCAATGTGGTGTTCAATGGCATCACTGACATCAGTCCGCTTGCCGGGCTGACGGAAATGCGATTGCTGCGAATTCATCTCAATGCCATATCCGATATCAGCCCGCTTGCTAATCTCACCAAACTCACTCATTTGCGCATCTATGACAGTAAGATTAAGGACATCAGTGCGTTGGCTGATCTGGATGATCTGGTTCTGTTGTGGGCTCATAACAACCAGATAGAAGACATCAGTGCACTGAGTGGCATGGATGGCATGCAGCAGCTCAGTCTGAATGACAATGCCATCTCCGATGTGAGCGCTCTGAGTAACATGATCGATATGGAGCATTTGTTTCTCAGCAATAACAAGATTGAAAACATAGCCCCACTTAGGCAGTTACAGGCATTAAAAGTACTGCGCCTCGAGAACAACGACATTACTGACGTGAGCGCTGTTGCCGGCCTTAGTGAACTAGATGAATTGAGCCTGGCACAAAACTGGTCGCTCTATAACGTGCAACCTCTGCTACTTAACTCAGGTCTGGGAGAAGGCGACGAGCTAGACCTGCGCTTCACCCATGTGCGCTGTTCCGACATGAACGCATTCGCCAATCTGGGTGTTAATGTACTTAGAGTTACAGCAATGAATGGGTCATCCTGTCCCGGCCGCAGGTTGGAAGATCCCTAAATTCTCAAAGCATCAGCAACGAGAAGTGGAGAAATTGTCACTCGATCTCTTTATTGTTGCCGAAGTTGCCGAAGAGCATCCCTCAATATTCGCCCAGACCTGCTGTAGCCTTCAGGCATGGGTAACACGTTGTTGGCTTGAACATAGTTCTCGTAGTCTGCCAGCATCTCAGCAAGCAAAGCCGGTTGCTCCTTAGCAAGATCCCTGGTTTCTCCCGGGTCAGCCTTAATGTTGAACAAGTGCCATGCTGTTTCACTCTGCCCTGTGCGATTTATCACGATTTTGTAATCGCCTTTGAACAAAGCGCTGTTTCCACCTAACTCATAACCTATGGGATCGCTAACGTCATGCACTAGCAAGGAATCGCCAGTTAGAAATTCAGAAAAATTGCTCCCAACTATTGGTTCCACTTCCCTGCCTAGCCAATTGCCGTCATGATCATCAACTCCAACCAGACTCAGAATGGTGGGTGCCAGATCTGTCACAAACGTAAACTCATCGGTCATGTCGCCTTGTCTGGCGATGCCCGGGCCCGAAATTACCGCCGGTACGCGCAGGCCACCTTCGTTGGCGTGAAACTTGTAATAAGTCAGGGGCGAAGCGGCGATCGTCGCGTTGCTGGGACCAATGGCATTCCATGAGCCACGTTCACCCAAGGTTTCATAGTCGGAGTTGTAGCCCACGATATCAAACCAGGGGGCAAGTGCCGAACCACCATTAGGCCGAATTATATTGGAGCCTTCGGCGCCATTATCTGAGGTGAATACAAAAACAGTATTGTCATATTCGCCAATGCTTTCCAGGTAATCCATTAAGCGTCCAATGTGCATATCCATTGCATCTACCATGCCGGCATACACTTCCATACGCCGGGCGTGATGACGCTTTTGTTCCTCGGTCAGGCTGTCCCAGACTAGCGTGCCCGGGGTGACCACTGCCTCCGTGCCCACCGGGATAACGCCCGCCCTTTCGGCAGCAAGGCGCCTTTTCTCGCGCATGACTGTCCAGCCATCGTCGTACAAGCCGGCATACTTGTCTGAAAACTCCCGGGGGGCCTGTACCGGCATGTGAACTGCCTGAAAAGGGATATAGGCGAAGAAGGGCTGATCGTCTTCGGCATTCGATGCGATAAATTCTATGGTCTTGTCGATGAAATACTTCGATGAATAAAAATCATCCGGCAGGGTGTGTTCTGCCCCATCGGCATACCAGTGGGCACGATCGTAGATTGGCAGATATGTGCGCTGCTCCCAGTTATCCGCCCCGGTATCCGCCATGGCAATAGTGCGGTCGAATCCTCGCGCCGAGGGAAGCAATTCCGGGGTATGACCCAGATGCCATTTACCGGTCATGTATGTATGGTATCCACCGGCCTGCAAAACATTGGCAAGCGTGACTACCTTATCGTTCAACACACCCTGGTAGTGCTCATAGGCCCTTTGTTCTGCCGGCAGGGCCTCAGGAATATTTGGTACACCGTTCCTGTGGCTGTCCACGCCGGTAAGTAGCATGGCCCGTGCCGGCGCGCAGCTACCGGCAGTATGGTAATTGGTAAAAGAAACGCCTTCCGCCGCGAGCCTGGCAATGTTCGGAGTATTAATCTCGCTGCCAAAAGGGGAAATATCCGTATAGCCCAGATCGTCGGCGAGAATGAGTACGATATTGGAACGATCAGATTGCTGTGCGCTGACGAGAGTTGGCGCTCCAAGAATAGTGAATAGGGTGAAGCTAAGAGCAAACGGGAATCGGAATTTCATAACTTATCCTGAGTGAAACCGGGGCCAGAACAAAATTTTCGTAGGCCATGGACAGATAATAAAAGGGGTCAGAGTAGTTGGACCTCTAGTTCTTAGCAATCAAATTACTCTGATCCCTTTGATTGTGAATATTTCCGCAAAGCCATGCCTGCTGTGAGTGAGCCATAGATATTCCCATCACTATCTGCAATCACACCCTCCTGACTACCGTTTACATCGGGATCCTCGATGAACAAAGTAACGCGACCATCTCTCACATTCCCGACTCGAATGCCTTCTTCAAAACCAGGATTAGATCGTGGTGTGTTTGAAGATGAGGAATCGGTGACATACAGCAGGTCATTGTCATCGATGAACATGCCACTGGGTCGACCAAATTGTTTCCACTCGTCGAGAAAATTGCCCGACTGGTCAAATATGAGCACTCGGTTGTTACCACGATCACCAACAAATAACCTGCCAGCGGAATCCATAGCCAGCGCGTGAGGCGTATGAAACTGATTCGGACTCTCGCCAGATGATCCCCATGTCATGAGATAGTCTCCACGAGAATTGAACTTCACGATGCGAGCGTTGGAACCAGGGCCATGTCCGTCACCGACAAAGATGTCGCCATTGGGCGCAGTGAGCACTGCCGAAGGCATATTGAATGTCTCCGGTCCGTCACCAGGAACACCGGGTTTACCCAGGGTCATGAGCAACTCACCTTCGGGGCTGAACTTGAAAACCTGATGACCTTTGCCTTCGCCAACAGTATCGATGTCACGTGAGCCGACATCATCCGTCACCCAGACATTGCCATCTCTATCCACATACAATCCATGGGGACGCTGGAACAGATTTGCACCAAAACTGAGAAGATGATTGCCTTGCCGATCGAATTGCATGATAGGGGCAAGATTTGATCCGCGGCAATCGGTGGCACCGCAGCGATCAAAGATCCAGAAAGAAGAGCCATTCGGGTGGATTGCCAGGCCCGAGGTGGCGCCGATTGATCTGCCAGGCGGTAGCTTGAAGAATGCTTCGTCGATGGTGTAGTCATCGGTGGGGGTAAAACGGGCGTCCGCAACTTGGGAGAATGCAGTGACAGAGAACACGAGCGAAAAGAGTGCCGCTAGTGTCTGCCGGAATTGGATTTTTCCCAGTTTTGGCATAACCGTATTTCTCAGCTGTCGGTGAATAAAAACTAGGGACAGAACAGGTAAGCGTGGTCTGTCCCTTATCACTACTTACAGAGCCGCCAGGCGTTCCAGATAAGGCGTGACCACCGCAGCAATTATAATGGCCTGGGTCCAAGAATGAAAACGAAATTTGCTGTCGATCTGGGCGAAGCGGATGTCCATGTAGGCTTTCTGTTCAACGAACCGCGTATCAATTCGAGCGTTCTGTTCAGCGAACCGCGTATCAATTCGAGAGTCCTGCTCAGCGAACCGCGCCGTCAGTCGAGACTGAAGATACTCTTTGGTAACCAGGGACTCCAAATTCACCATAAACGCCTCTGTGAGAACCTCTGCCTGAACTTTCGCTTGTTCCAGTGGGACGCCCGCCTGTTCCAGGCGGCGCACGAATTTATGGGTGTCGAAAGTCGTGATAGCCATTATACACTCCCTGTAGTTAGCTTATCGAGCCCATAGTATAGGCAAGCACAAGCTCTGTCGCCACAACGAAGGGAAAACCTAATCAAGGGGGCAGCAATAAGATAGTAAAATAAAAAGCAACAGAGGGATGAAATGCCCCCTTTCTTAAGTTACTAAGTTGTGAGTGTCCCCTGTATTATTCAACCAGATAGACCCCCCCACCGCACAGACAAGATTTACCACCAGACCATATAACCCAGGGTGAAACCCCCAAACCTTTCCTGCAACAACGAAACTGAATGGACCAAAGGCCAGTGTCAGCGAAATAATGAGCCCCAGCACCAGGCCGACCAACACCGGCCGAGCACGCAAGCCCGACCAATTGACACCGAGCATGAAGGCGGGCGCAAGCTGCACGAGTAAATCGAATTTGCGGTCAAGCAAACCAATCAGGGAGGTTTGCTCCTTAAGCACAATAGCGAGCAAACTCAGCGCAGCAACCACAATCCACGAACAGCGTTTGCCCAGGCGTGTCAACTCCGATTCCGCTGCGCCGGGCCGAATATACACGGCGTAGATGTCCTTGGTAAACATTGACGAAATCGATAGCATCGCCGAGTCCGCCGTTGACATTAGCGCGGCCAACACAGCACTGAAGATGAGCACCACCAGGGCGTAGCCAAACAAAGACTGTTCCTGGATAATGCGCAACACGCTGGCAAGTGCCTGGTCAGTTGCAGCACCCTCAAGCCCGGGCACGTAAGCCAGGGCATAAATCCCGACGATGACGGCGATAAGCACCGAGATGAACGGCATAAAAGCCATCGCTGCAAAGCTTCGTTTTAAGGTGCGAACTGACTTCGCCGCGTAAATACGCTGAATCGCTTGCGGGTAAAGCGCCCCGCCCATTCCAACAAGAAGAATATAGCTCAACCATTGCCTGAGCATCGATGCATCAGGACGCTCAAGTTTTACTGCGTTGGGGGTTTGGGCAATGACATCGGTTGCCGCAGTCAGAGGTCCGAACTGGTTGATCATCAGAAACAATAACACCAGAAATCCGACGAACAGCACCGACCCCTGAATGACATCAGTCCAGGCGATAGCACGGATTCCACCCAGCGTTCCATAAGTCACCATGATCAATGCCAGCAACATCACGCCGTAGTTATAGGCGTCATCGCCTGCCGGACCAGCAAGCCCCTGCAAGGCGCGGCCCATCGTCATGAGTTGGGCAAGCAGGTAATTACCAAGTGCCACGATCATTACGATCGAGGTGATCGTGGCGAGTATTCTGGAGTTGAATCGATCTCGCAGATAATCTACCGGCGTGATATAGCCTCTTGCATGCGCCAGTCTCTGTAATTTGAAGGCAAAGGTCTGATAGAAAACAATAATAGCCATCATGTAGTGAATGCTTATTATCCAGGCGAAGCCAAGCCGATAGGTAGCGCCGGCGACGCCGAATATGGTGTTACCACTGTACTGGGTGGCATACAGCGTCAAAAATAAAATGGAGAAACCAAAGCCCCGGCCGGCGAGGTAAAAATCCTGCAAGGAGTCTTCTTTGCGGGCCTTGCGGCCGAGCCAACCAAGCAGCAGCAGCGAGAACAGGTAGCAAGAAAAAAATAGCCAGGCGCCGGGGCCGAAGGGCAACATATTACTCACTCTGCTGGCCCCTCGCCACGAAGACAAAGCCAGCCGGTGAACAGGGAAGTGACGAAAAGCACAGCGAGGCTCACCAGGGCCCACAGCGGAAATCCGAACAGCTGAAGGCTATCGTTCTCGGGCCAGTACCAGGGTATGAGCAGCGTCAGTAAAACCAGGTAGACAAGTACGATCCACGCGCGAGTTTTTGGGCTGGGGGCAGGAGAATCTTTCACTTGTGAATCAAAAGCCAAATAGGGAACACCAAATTCACCGTATGTGAGAACCTCTGCCTGAACTATTATTACGCTTTCGCTAGAGCTTGTATCAATGGGACGCCCGCCTGTTCAAGACGGCGTACAAATTTATGCGTGTCGAAAGTCGTGATAGCCATTGTACACTCCCTGTCGTTAGCTTATCGAGTCTATAGTGGCAGCCTAGGGCTGATCGCCAACACTGTATTCCAGAATCTCTTCCTTAGAGTAAAACACAATTCCTCGACCCTTTAAAAACTCAAGCTGCCCGTCCATTTCCCTTAGCTCAATCCAGGTTTGCTCTCGTTGAAAGATATCGTCCTCATCTATCACTTTTAGCTCATCCAGAAATGAATCATCCAAAAAGTCGAGCTCCGCTTTTAGAGATTCGCGATCTGTGTTTTCAGAGTCATCATTCTTCTTTGCTGTTTTAAGCTGGACAATATCAACATAAGCTCTTTGCCAGCTAGGTACATCAGATTGCCAGATTTTCATTTCGTTAATGTCGGTTTCTTGCATCTGAATGCGTGCAAAGCTCGCGCTCATACCTCTTGCGTCTGTCGCGGTCATATTCGCGCGTTCAAATTGACCTTCATTCGCATTGGCGCCATAAAAAACCATTCCAATCGCCCTGGTCTGCGTAAAAATACCTTCACTAAAATTTGAGTAGGACGCAATCACAAAATTCATTTGTGCCGCAGTAAAATTAGCTCGCTCAGAAATATCACTACCAACAATGTGAGCGCCTCTCAGGTCGGTACGCTCATCTTTGTGTTCATTGGTTTCGCGAGCCTTGTCACCCACTGTTCTTTTATCGTTGCCAGAATGCAAATTTAAGCCCCGAAGGTCAAGACGTGATAAATTGAGAGAATAATAAATCCCAAATTGATCCATGTATGAGAAATGTCGATTGAGGTTGTTATCCTCGAGCGCAGCCTTCAGTTGAGAAGGTATACCCAAGACTTCATTTAAACTTAATTGGTTCTTAATTGGTTCCAGTTGATTAATTTTTTTATTGAAGCTCTCGATAACATGCTTTTTTTGATTCTTGCTTGGTAAGGAGTTTGGCTCTGGGTTTTCCCCCTTCAACATCTCAAGAATTCTCGCGGCTGTGCTAAAGACCTCCTCTGCTTGTTCGCTGAGAACCTTGGTTTTTTCTGTGTAGTTATACTTGACAGGTTTACTAGTAAACGTGCCAGAACTTTCCACATCTCTCACCCATTTGTCAGTCTTACTTGAACTCGCAAAATCGTGAAGAATGTCAACATATAAACTCTTCGCCAGCTGCAATCTGGTTCTTTCGTCAGGATAACGGGTTGACTCCTTAGCATAGTTGGGCATCCCCAGAACAAATTCAATCAGCTCCAACAGGCCTTCGATTGTTCCTAGATTTTCTTCTCCTATGCTCTCGAAGAGATCAAGCTCGCGACTGTAACTCTTTGCGCGGGGATCATATGTCCCATCAAGCATTTTATATAACTGCTTCAGCATTTTTCTTCTTTCTGTGGGGAATGAGAAGTAAGCCTTTGCCTCTTCTATTTCAGCCCTTATTTCTGCCTTTATAGCGGGGGTCAAGGTCTCTGCTTTTTTTCTTTGATGCATTTCACTCGCTTCATGTACCAGGGTGAGATATACAAAATCCTCAACCGTGTCTTTTGCTCGCCCACCCTTTGCGTAAAGATTCTCAAGAATCTGACGCATCCAGCGTTGGTCGCCTTTGCGCTCCTCCTCCCCGTCTCGAAAATGCAGAACCAGCTCCGCCTCAGCGCCTTTTCTTTGAATCTTGGACACTCCTGCAGAAGTGATCATATTTTTGGACCAGACAATCCGATAGCGGTTTTTGGATAGATCGAAGAAGTGATTGTTGATGATGGAGACTAGATTGAGTCGGCTATGAACAAGTTGATTCGCTTTTAGGCGGTCCATTGCGACCTTTACAAGTGAGGGTCTTAACCAGGCCTTGGGTATTGGAGGGCTATTCTTCAGGTCGTCAAGAGTACCGGTAGCGCCCTTTCGAGCGCCTACAAAATTGGTATCAGGATTGCTCTGGCTCACAGTGAACTTGAATGAAGCCGACTCGGCTTCAAGATGATGATGGATGGATAGCAAAGACATAGCTGAGTGAGTCCGGAAATACCATGTGAATGACTGCTAAACTCGACAGAATCGCAGGCTCTATAGAGGATAATAGACTAACAGCTCCAGGGGACACTAATAGTTTAATAGCTTAGGGATTTCTCTGCTGCTATTCTGGCCCACTTCGGCTAGTGGCAAGGACCGTTCGATTTCAATTTCCCGGTCGATACTGGCCTGTCTCGTTAAGCTATTAAACTATTAGTGTCCCCTAAATCTATCCCCTAAATCTAAAGCCGACGCTGCAGCAGCCGCAGAATCTCTGCGCGGTTGTTGACCGCCTGGTTAGTCAGAATCACGAACGGGTACAGACCATCGGACCCGCGGATGTAGCCGACCAAGTTGTAGACGCCGGTCAAGGTACCACTCTTGCGCAGCACCCCGTCCACCTCGGGCAGCAGCTCGGCATAGGGTTTAAAGACTTCGAGAATATGCATCATGCCGGCGGCACTGCTGCGCTGCGCGCGCGACAGGCCTGAGCCCTCCAGCATAAGCAGGGACTGTGGATCGCGTCCGAAACTATCTCCATACAAGCCAGTGAGCTGCTGTTGCAGGGCAGCACGCGCTGCCTCGGCCGTGGCAGGGTAGCCACTGCCTTGCGCCCCGAGCGTGAGAAAAAGTTGATTGGCGATGAAATTGTTGGAGTAGCGCAGCAGGCCATCCAGGTTGTCACGCAGCGAGCGAGAACTGCGATGCCGATAAAACAGCGTCCACTCATCCGTCACCGCATTACGATTAAAGCCCGTATCGGATACTGTGATACCTGACTTCTCAAGCAACAGCCGAAACAGTTGCTGAGCCTGGCGCAGGCCAGCGCGAGGGTCATCACCCAGATTGATGCGTTGCGCCGCGCCGGGGGCAAGCTGCGCGCCGAGCTCTCGGCCAAGGGCGGTCAAAGGAGTCTGCGTCTCGCCCGTGATCAATCTACCGTCCGCTGTCCAGGCCAGATTCACCGTGTTGAAATTCACGGCCAGAGCACTATTGCGGGCACCAAAGGGCTGACTGGTGCCTCTCTCAATAGGTAGATCGGGATCCGCTTCGAACGCAGAATCATCCATGACCAGGCGGCGGATCTGTTGCAGCCCGCGCTGGGCCAGGGTGTCGGCAATATCGGCAATTTCCTCTGACACCAGGAACGGATCGCCCAGGCCCCGGATCAACAGGTCGCCACTGTCATTGCGATAAAAGTGGGTCTCGAAACGAAAGTCTTCGCCGAGCATGGTCAAAGCCACCTGCGCCAGCGGGATCTTGACCAGCGACGCAGGTACCAGCGCGCGATCCGGATTGAGGCTCACCAGTACTTCGCCATTCGGCGAGCGCAGCATCACGCCGCCATCACCGGCCAGGGCAGCTACGCGATCCTGCGCCGCAACCGGAAACGCCATCGCGCTACCGGCCAGCAACAAGGCAAGCGTGAACGTGTGCAGAGTGTGAGAAGCGCGTTTCAACTTAATCATGGGCCAGTCAAATCAAAGCACCAGAGTAGTTTGATCGCCGAGTTTTGGCAATACTGATGCGCCTTGAACACCTAAGCAGAGCCAGGGGTACATGCAGTCACTCCCCGCCTTACTTTCACGCTACCAGCATTCAGTAAAATAACCCTATCCCTTTCTACCCAAACTACTGTATTTTTACTCTGACCCCTTTTTTATGACCCCTTTTTTAGTGCATTAGTCTGTTAAGAGTATGAGAAAAATTGCACTGCTGCTGTTTATTTGCGCTATACCAGTGGCTCAGGCGCAAGTGGATGCCCCGCCTGCCTATCCTCGTGACGGGGCTATCAAAATGCTGGAGAACGACCGCGTCAGAGTATGGGAATACGATGAGGACTTCTCCAGTATTGCCAATACTGAAGATTCCGTGCATTACCATGGCCATGATGCCGTGGTGGTCTGGTTTGATACAGACACTCAGCCTAATGTGGTTTTTATCTCGAGAGGTACGATACATAGTAATGACATTCCTACCGCAGCGGTTGGGGTGTTTATCTTCGAGATTCTTTAATAAATAGGCACAGCTTTATTTTTCTAGCACGATGTCGAAAAATAGCTAGTTAAAAAGGTAATTAAAGGGGGCAGTAACTTCAACTCATTTGAAGTCATTGTCCCGGAACTCCCCGACGGACAAAACCCCAGGAGGTAGCAAATGACAACTCTGCTAACACACCCCACCCGAATAGGAAGCTTGCTGCTGTGCACCGTTCTGGCATGCTCTGGCGCGCTGGCTCAAAACACAGCGCGGCCCGATCTGACAGGCGTCTGGACCAATGCATCGCTAACCAATCTCACGCGTCGAAGTGGGGTGGAAGCCCTGGTCGTATCGGCGGAAGAAGCCCGAGTCATGGCAGCCAGCGTACCAATTGGTGGTATTGAGGGTGGCTTTGATGACGGTGATGGTGTCAATAACACGCCTGACGTGGCCGCAGATGACTTCGGCAGCAGGGCGTACAATAATTTCTGGGTCGATCCCGGCTCTGCCCTTGCCTTCGTCAAAGGCGAATTTCGCACTTCCTACATAATCAATCCAGAAAATGGTCAAGTACCCAGGCTGGAAAATCCTACCACAGATTTTCAGCGTACCAATTTCGGCAGTCGATACCTGACAGGCATCGGTAACGCTGACGGCCCCGAGGCCCTGCCCTTGTCGGAACGTTGTATTCTTTCTGAAGGTAAAGCCGGTCCGGCGATGCGCAGCGGACTCTATAATAACACTTATCAATTCGTTCAAACCGATGATTACGTGATGATAGATGTGGAACAAATGCATGATGCGCGAATCATCCCCACCTTTAGTTCGGCCGCAGAAGCCCGCGCCAATCACCGACCGGAGGTCTTGCAACAATACATGGGAGACTCTGTAGGCTGGTATGAAGATAGTGCTCTGGTAATAGAAACTATCAATGTCAACCCCCTGCAAATGCAGCAAAGCACCACAGCCATCACCAAAAATGGCAAGATAACTGAGCGTTTTATCCGTTATTCTGACACTGAAATTGTTTACCGCTTTACTGTGGAAGATTCTGACCTGTACAGTCAACCCTGGACCGCAGAACTCAGCTTCCATGCCACAGATGGTCGACTCTATGAGTATGCATGCCACGAAGGTAATTACTCCATGCCGGGTACTCTCGCTGGCGCACGCAGACTAGAAGCAGAACAAATATTGAATTAGAGAGGTAGAACTAGACGGGTAGAACTAGACGGAGACACTCATAACTTAACAACTTAACTGTTTCATAGTGCCTCAATTCCCAGTGTAGTGGCATAGTGAATTTGGCCATCTAATTAGAGCTGTTATTATGCATCTCATACTATTAGGTGACAATATGACACGCAAGAGAATGGACTATAGGGGACAATCATAACTTAACAACTTAACTGTTTCCTGTTGTTGGCAGGCATTTGCAATTATGGGAAATCAACCCGATGTTAGAGTTGTTAAGTTATGAGTATCTCCTAAAGCTGTCGTCGGGGCTGCAGTTTTTCCTTGAAAAATGGCCACAATGGCGTAGTTTGACTAGCAGCCCCCAATTCACAATCAATAAGCAAACAAGATGGAGGATCAAATGAACCATCGAGTCCTAACCCCATTGAGTCTGGCGATTGTCAGCCTGTTCATCGCCTCGGCGCTGATGGCCCAATCATCCGATATTCCCCGTACCGAGTATGGTGTACCTGATTTCCAGGGTACTTACACTTATAGAACTCTCACCCCACTAAACCGCCCGCCAGAACTGGCGGAGAAGGAAGTCCTGACGGCAGAAGAAGCCGTGGAGTGGCAAAAATTCGAGAATCGTCGCCAGAACCGGGACCTGATTATCGACTCGGTGGGCGGTGCCGGCTATCCACCGGGCGTGATTTCCTACAACAATTTCTGGTATGAGCGTGGTATCGAAACCATCGCCGACCGCAGGACTTCGCTTGTCTATGATCCAGCCAATGGCAGAATACCTCCTACCAATGTGGCCGGACAAAACCGTCGTGCCGGAATATCCGAGAAGAGGAGGCTGAGTATTGGCCCTGAGGCCCGAACCCTCGCCGATCGCTGTTTACTGATGGGAGGGCTGCCGATGACATCGGGTGCCTACAACAACAATATGCAGCTGATACAGACCAAAGATCATATCGTCATCGTTAACGAAATGATTCACCGTGCGCGCATCATCCGCCTGGATAGCGAGCACCATACCCGCCAACTCAAATGGAGTGGTGATTCCATCGCCCACTGGGAAGGCGACACCCTGGTGATCCATACTCAACATTTTTACCAGGACGAAAACGGCAGGGGGTCATCAGCCAGCATGCAGTTGGAAGAGCGTCTAAGCTGGATCGATGAGAATACCCTGGACTACGATTTCACCATGCAAGACCCGCAGACCTGGGATGTGAGTTGGTCCGCAAGACTACCCATGCGCCGCATCGAAGACCCGCTTTTCGAATACGCCTGTCATGAGGGTAATCACGGTCTGCCTGGTATTCTGGCCGGCTGGCGACGCTACGAGTCCATGGGCATGAACGGCGACGGCACTTCTAAGGAATAGTTACGGTAAAAAAAACAGGGGGGACGGAGGGATTAAAGGTTAATTCCTCCGTCCCCCCTTTTATTGAAAACGAGAATATATAGGCTCAGGTCATATGGCTGAGAATAGTGATATCACTGCCGATGTTGGGGACGTTGTCGGGCCGTTCACCGACGTCGTTCAACAGGCAACTGCATTCATCTGGGATATCACCTCAAGCAATATTCCCGGCGACTTGCACTGAGATCGTTTACTAATCACCTTGTTTCTCGCCCTGTTGCTTTTCGTCAGCTACCGCGGTCATGGCTCCAAGAATGCCGAGGGGCGTGAACGCAAGGCTGGCCTGTTTGAGTTTCTGTTGCCCAGGGATACTTACACACACGTGTCTGCCCGAGTCGACATCTGGCTCTGGGTAATTGAACGGTTCCTGCGGCCATTGTGAGTAGTGGCACTGTTCTCCACCGTCGGCCCGGTGACAGAACAAACAGTGATAGCTTTCCTGGAAACTCTGCTGGGGGCATCACCTGCACTGACACCCAATTTTGCCTGGATGTTGCTTTATGCCCTGGTGAGTCTGTTGTGCTACGACTTTATCTTCTATGCCATTCACTACACGATGCATAAGGTGCCGGCTTTGTGGGCGATTCACAAGGTACATCATTCGGCCGAAGTGCTGACTCCGCTTACACGCTCACGGGAACATTTCCTGGCAGGTCCAATCTGGGCTGCAGGCTCTGCCTTCAGTTTTGCTTTCGCCGCTGGAATATTTGCTTATCTGTTCAATGGCGGCATCACCCAGGCTACCATTCTGGGTGCCGGTTTCTTCTCTTTCATCCTCGGCCTCAGCGGTGCTTTCAGACATTATCATGTGCAGTTTCGCTACCCCCGCTGGCTGGAGCAGTGGGTACAGAGTCCAGCCATGCACCACACCCATCACAGCTATCTGCAGCAACACTGGGATACCAACCTCGCCGCTGTCACCAGTATCTATGATCGACTGTTTGGTACGCTTTATATTCCAGAGAAAGATGAATACACCCCCTGGGGGCTGGGGCCAGAAACACAAAGCCAGTACCGATCTTTCTGGCAAAACACCAGCGGCCCGTTTCGTGACTGGTACAGGATGTTACGCAATGGGGACTCTCCCCAGGCAGGGTCGGTTGCGCCCAATAAATAAATAGAGACAGCTTTATTTTCCCGGGCGGCCACTACCACGGTGCTCGATACGCACACCGTAAAACCGGGGACAGACCCAATTTTTGAAACGCAGGGGACGGGGCAATTTTTACTGACTCCGTTGCCTCTGGTTATTCCGAGCCGTCTTCATATTCCGGGGTGTTCCGCTGGTAAACGCGCCAATAGTGCCTCACCCCCGTGATCTGTTCCTTGCTGTCTGCACCAGTAACTCTGGTGACGGGGTCTCTCCCAATTAATTGGGCGACTTCGGCTCGGTCGGCGATCAATGCTACCGTCATTTCGTAGATTTTTCCGTCGATCTTCATGCGCACGCGCGGATCGCGTTCGATGTTGGCCCACCACGATTTTGAGTTGGGGAATTGCTTTTGTAGTCGGAAATCTTGTTCGCTTCCGCCAATGTAAAATTTGTCACCGCGGGCGGTAGGGTTGATCGTGACCGAGTGGGGGATTCCGTACCGGGTTCGAGTTTCGAGCATTATCGAGTTTCCGCGGATCGGGTCGTTGACGTCGTAAACCCAGTCCCAATTCGTCACAGGTTCACGCACGACCTCCCCTGAGAGCCACAATCCCGGCCGGGCGGTCCGGCCATTCTCGACAAACGCTGCGCTGCTGGGGTCGATGTATTGGGGGTCCAGGCCGGTCAGGCGCAGGGTCAGGAGTGATATGACCAGAAGGGCTCCGACGACCAGTAAACCAATTTCCAATGCACGCATCATCTCAATCCTCCTGGGGACAGACCACCTTTTTGAATCAAAGGCGACGGGGAAATTTCTATTGTGCCTCCGAGCCCTTTTTGTCTGGTTTAATTGCCAGACGTTGTGCCTATTGCTTCAGCTCCAGCGATGGACACTTCTTCATCCTGAAGCGCTCTGACTCCGCTGGTTGCAACGGCACCGATAAGCTCACCGTTCAGATAGACCGGTACGCCTCCGGCAAAGGTGACGCCACCTTCGATTTCTTCAATAGCGCCGGCTTCAACTCTACTCCCATATTCCCCGGAAGTTAAACCCGTTTCGGTCACTGCTAGTGCCTTAGCGGTCGCAAAGTTATACGTGCGTGCCCCGGCCCCATCCAGACGCCTTAACATTACCGGATTGCTGTTCTAGTCTGTTATTAGAATGGTCACGTTCCATCCCTGCTGACGCGCGAAGGCTTCGGCTGCAACCATGGCCGTTGTGGCCAGGTCATAAGTCATCAGGCTGGGCTCTGCACCAGCGTCTTGTGCCAATGTAGTTGTTGATGACCAAAGGAGTAAAATTGCTACTACATATTTGTGAAGTTTGCTTGTCATGGGTAGTTGCCTCATTTTAAGTATCTGATTAATACATAGAGACAGATTTATTTCTTCGAAAAATAGATCTGTGTCTTTTTATATTTCTGCTTCGATCAGGCGTTCTTGTCGACTTTGTTCTTCGGCTATGACTGACTCTATTTCCTGCAGCACCCCATCCACATCGGCAGCCTGCGTGTTTTTAGCAAAGCTGCCAGTTAGCTTGCTATGCGGATGTAATTCGCCGTCTTCGAACAACTTCCAGATTTCTTTGGCGTATTGGCTGTTTAGCAATTCCGGAGCGTACTGTCCGTAGTAACTTCTTATCTTGTTAACGTCTCGCTGCAACATGGACTCGGCATTGTTATTTGCTGCGGCATCCACCGCTTGCGGCAGGTCGATAATTACCGGGCCGTTTTCATCCAGCAATATATTAAATTCTGACAAGTCACCATGTATCAAGCCGGCACAAAGCATGCGCACCACGAAGCGCATGACTTCCGTATGGCCTTCCAGGGCCTCGCTGGCTGACAGTGATACATCGCTCAGGCGTGGTGCCACAACACCCTCGCTGTCAGTGACCAACTCCATCAACAGGACGCCGTCGATACAGGCGTAAGGTTGGGGAACGCGCACACCAGCTTTGGCAAGTTTAAACAGCGCGTCTACTTCGGCATTGTGCCAGGTTTGCTCCTGCTGCTTGCGACCAAACTTTGAGCCTTTGTCCATAGCACGGGCACGACGACTATTACGCGATTTGCGACCTTCTCGATAGAGCACTGCCTGTTTGAAGCCGCGTTTGGCGGCTTCTTTATAGACCTTGGCGCAGCGCACTTCGGAATTGCAGCGCACTACATAGACATCGGCCTCCTTACCACTCATAAGTCTGTTGATGACTTCGTCAATCAGGCCTTCATCGATAAGGGGCTGGATTCGCTTAGGGACTTTCATGGCGCCTTTGTACAGCATTTGAATAAATAGGGACAGATTTATTTCCTTTGGAAAATAATTCGTCCCTATTTACTTACGTCATAAAGTGCCGACAATTGCATATTAAAAATCTTCTCACCTCCATAACTGGGATGTCGCACCTTGTATACTTGCTTATTAGGGGAAATGCGACTTGAACAATTAAAAGCATCATTGCCAATTCCAATGATCTTTTTCGGTTTCAATAAGCAAACAAGTGCATCAAGAATTTCTAATCCCAAATCGCGCTCTTTTGAACTATGGTTCCTGTTCGAGAAAAGATTGCCTTGCTCAAAGGGGTGATATGGGAATACATTCCATGTGAATATACCTTCATCAATCCTCTCAATAAAATTCCAAATATTGGCTGCTGTGCGTTCAGAAAATGCTTTGCCTTTGGTTGCCTGTGCCAGGTTCGATCCCCATCTACTGCTTGCGACCCCCAGATGAGTCTCATCAGTTAATGCCAGCCCAGTTCTTCTTCCGCCCTTATGACCTAGATCTCTACCGACCCAAAGTGAATCAACGCCAATGCTTTCGAAATGACGCAGTACACTTCTCAGGTTTTCTCTACGGATTTCAGCAGCGCCAGATAGATCGTAAGTGGCGCATTTTTCAGCATAAGGATTAAATACATTTTCACTTTTAAAATGCACTAATTCCTCAATAAATTTCTTCTGGTTCATTTTCTGATCATGACACCTTGTACGGAAATAGGGGCAGATTTATTTTCTCGAGCGGCCGCGACCGCGGTGTTCGATACGCACACCGAGACGAAGCTCTAGCTCATCGATGCAAGCGGTATTGCTGGCAAGTTGCTTGCGTGACACGCCCTGGCAGACCAGGCCAGCCCCGCCACTATTACCCGTGCCTTCCTTGGCATGACTGGCTACCCCCCAAGCAATCTTCATCAGGAAGATATAGACCAGCCTGCGTCCCGGTGCCAACTATCGACCGAAAATCAATCTGTCCCTATTTACTCCTAAGTGAATAAAGTTGATTAGTTGCCAGCGTCCCGTATTCTACCAACAATGACTACGCTACTGTTCCCGGAAGACACCGCCGAGGCCAACTACCAACCCCTGGCCGCTCGCCTGCGCCCCCGCACCGTGGCAGAGTTCGTCGGCCAG
>Ga0209403_10002337_pt1 | contig 22853 bp, 25 predicted proteins | sample ArcticOcean_MG_C_8_FD_187440 | JGI IMG/M metagenome (GOLD analysis project Ga0209403, IMG submission 187440) | Marine microbial communities from western Arctic Ocean - ArcticOcean_MG_CB11_86 (SPAdes) (version 2) | ecosystem: Environmental > Aquatic > Marine > Oceanic | place: Arctic Ocean... | reverse complement strand
GATGAAGCACCTACTTTAGCAGCTAACTCTAACTGTGCAGCACATTGTACTTTAATAGCTTCATGTCCAATTTTAATTGCTTCTATCATTTCAGCTTCTGAAACTTCACTCATTTCTCCTTCCACCATAGCTACACTATCAGCTGATGCGCCAACCATAAGATCAATATCTGCATTTTCTAATTGTTCTGATGAAGGGTTGATCATAAAACTTCCATCAATTCTTGCTACTCTACATTCTGAGATTGGTCCATTAAATGGAATATCAGAAATAGCTATTGCTGTTGATGCAGCAAGTGCAGCTAGAGCATCAGGTTTTACATTTTCATCATGAGAATTTAATGAAATCATTATCTGAACTTCAGCATGATAATCACTTGGGAACATTGGTCTTAAAATTCTATCAACAAGTCTCATAACTAATATTTCTTGATCAGTTGGTCTTGCTTCTCGTTTTAAAAAACCTCCAGGAAATCTTCCATCAGCTGAAAATTTCTCTCTGTAATCTACTGTTAAGGGTAAAAAATCCACTCCTTCTCTTGCTTCAAAACTAGAAACTACTGTAGCTAACAAATGAGTATTACCCATTCTTACTTCAACAGAGCCATGCGCTTGTTTAGCTAATTTTCCTGTTGTTAGAATAATTTCTCTTCCATCTTCTAACTTTATTATTTCTTTTTCTTCTTTAATCATTGTAATTTTTGTATAATAAGATAAAAAAGGTAATAATTTATTACCTTCATTTTGGTTAGATGTTATCTTCTTAATCTCAGATCTTTAACAAGCTCTCTGTATTTAACAACATCTTTATTCATTAGATAATCAAGTAATTTTCTTCTTTTACCTACCATTATTTGTAATGATTTCTGAGTTCCATAATCTTTATGATTGTCTTTTAGATGATCAGTTAGGTGTTCAATTCTTGAAGTGAATAGTGCTACTTGGCTATATACGGATCCAGAATCTTTTTTACTACTACCGTATTTTTTAAAAATATCTTCTTTGATTGTGTTACTCATTATTTCTATTATTGTCAATATCTAATTTGGGCTGCAAATTTAATAAAAGTTTTTATTAAAAGATGATTAATCATGCAAATAAGTCACTTCTTAATCATTCGTAGTATTTGACTCAACTTTTCTTTAAGATTCTTTCTATGAACAATTAAATCAATAAATCCATGTTCTTTAAGAAATTCTGATGTTTGAAAACCTTCTGGCAGATCTTTTCCAATAGTTTCTTTAACAACTCTTGGACCTGCAAATCCAATTAGAGCATTTGGTTCTGCTATATTTAAATCCCCAAGCATTGAAAATGATGCTGTTGCTCCACCAAATGTTGGGTCAGTAAGTACAGATATATATGGAATTTTATTTTCATCTAATTGGGCTAATTTAGCAGATGTTTTTACTAATTGCATTAGTGATATAGCTGCTTCCATCATTCTTGCTCCTCCAGATTTTGAAATTATTATAAGAGGTATTCTATTATTATTTGAATAATCAATAGCTCTTGATATTTTTTCACCAACTACTGAGCCCATAGAACCTCCAATAAAATTAAAATCCATAGAAGCAATTACAACATTCTCTTTATTCATTTTACCATACCCAGTCCTAATTGCATCTTTTAATTCTGTTTTTTCTTGCATTTCTTTAACTCTATCAGAATATTTTCTTTTGTCTACAAATTTTAGTGGATCAGCTGACGCTAGATCTTTATCTAATTCTTTAAATTTATTATTATCAAATAAGATTTTAAAATATTCTTTTGATCCTATTCTATGATGATAATTACAATTTTGACATACTGAAAGATTCTCAATAAATTCATCCTTGGAAATAATAGTTTTACATTTAGGGCACTTTTCCCAAAGGCCATCAGGAGTTTCCTTTTTTTGATGAGTTTTTGTAGTTATTCCTTCTTTAATTCTTTTAAACCAATCCATTATTATTGATTCTTGTTTATATTATTTAAATCTTTAAATGATTGAAGTAATCTATTCTTAAACGTAATTTCTCCTTCTCTTATCCATTTTCTAGGATCATAATATTTCTTATTTGGAAGATTTTCTCCTTTAGGGTTTCCAATTTGTTCTTTCACATAATCATTATATTTAAGAAAATAATCTCTGACACCTGTAGTAAATCCCCATTGTAGGTCAGTATCAATATTCATCTTTATGGCTCCATATGATATTGCTTCTCTAATTTCATCAAAAGTTGATCCTGAACCCCCATGAAAAACAAAGTTTACAGGTTTTTCTTCGGTGTTAAATTTTTCTTGAACATACTTTTGCGAATTATCTAAAATGACAGGTGTTAATTTAACATTTCCTGGTTTATATACTCCATGAACATTTCCGAATGCTGCTGCAATTGTAAATTTATCACTGATTTTCATTAGCTCAGAGTATGCATATGCTACTTCTTCTGGTTGAGTGTATAGTTTGCTGCTATCAATATTTGTATTATCGACACCATCCTCTTCTCCGCCAGTCACTCCAAGTTCAATCTCTAAAGTCATACCTATTTTATTCATTCTTTTTAGATACGTTTTACATGTTTCTATATTTTCAGTAATTGGCTCATCAGATAAGTCAATCATATGTGAACTATATAGAGGGATACTATGCTTTGAATAAAATTCTTCCCCTGCATCAAGTAACCCATCTATCCATGGAAGTAGTTTTCTTGCACAATGATCTGTATGTAGAATAACACTTGTGTTATATAGTTTTGCCATTTGATGAACATGCATGGCTCCAGAAATTCCTCCTGCAATAGCAGCGCTATGGTCATCATTATTTAAACTCTTTCCTGAAAAGAACTGACAACCTCCTGAAGAAAATTGAATAATTACAGGTGAATTGATTTCAGCTGCAGCTTCAAGTACTGCATTAACAGTGCTAGTATTAGTTACATTAACTGCAGGAAGAGCATATGAATTTGCTTTAGCATCTTTAAAAACTTCTTGAACAAGTTTACCAGTTAAAACACCAGTTTGAAATTTAGTCATTTAATTTAGTTGTTATAGTTTTTAGCAAAATTAGAATATTGTTCTTAATCACACACTTTTTTTATAATAATTTCATATAATTGAGCTAAACAAATATTATGATAAGTAAGAATCAAATTAAACATATAAAATCTCTTCAATTAAAGAAGAATAGAATTAACGAATCTCAATTTGTTATTGAAGGGGAGAAGATGGTTAATGAACTTTTATTATCTAAAATGTCAGTTAAATGTATTTTTGGAACTAAAAATTGGATTGATTTAAATATTTCTAATCTTAATTCAATTGATTATCACATAGTTTCTGATCAAGAATTACTTGTAATAAGTAATCTTAAAACCCCTAATAATGTTCTTGCTTTGGTTAATGTAGAGATTTCTAAATTTGATTATAATAATTTGAGCGGGATTACATTAGTCTTAGATGATATTAATGATCCAGGAAATTTAGGAACTATAATAAGGTTGTGTGATTGGTTTAACGTATTAAATATTATTTGTTCTAGAAATTCTGTTGATATTTTTAATTCTAAGGTTGTTCAATCATCAATGGGGTCTTTATTTAGAGTAAATATATATTATAAAGATTTAGTCAAGTTTTTTAGTGATTGTCCTTATAAAAGAACTGTTTATGGAACATTTCTTTCTGGAAAGAGCATAAAAAACGTGAAAATAGATAAAGATGCTTTCATAATAATGGGTAATGAATCTCATGGGATCTCAAGTTCTGTTGAATTTTTTGTTGATGAGAGATTAAATATAAATAATGTTGGAGGAAAAGCTGAGTCACTAAATGTTGCATCTGCAACTAGTATATTGCTATATCAGTTCTGCTAACATATTACCATTTCTTTATTCAAATGTAAAAGAAAGTATCCAACCACTTGTTTTTAGATTGTTAATTGTTTCTGTGTAGACAGTTTTATCCTTTGATAGAATATTTATTAGTCCATGTGAGAGCTTAATTTGGGGTGAAAACTTAAAATATTGTAAGTAAAAATCAATTCCAAAACCTCCTTCAATCATAAAATCATGATTATTTAGTTTAACCAGCTCTTGTCCTTCATCATCAATTTTATATTGTGAGGCAATATCTAAGCTGTATTTTACTCCACATATTATATATGTTCTAAAATTATTATATCTAGCAGATTTATATTTTAGTGATATTGGAAAATCAATAAGAGTTGATTCAATTCTTTTACTATTTGTCGTTAAATTGTTAGCTTCATTAAATCCATAGTCTAGAATTCTTTCTCCAAAAACTAAAGTTGGAATAAATCTTAGATCTGTATATCTTCCAAGCCTCAAATTAGAAACGATTCCTAGATTGAAACCCTTTTGATTCTGAGCGAGGATTGATAATAAAGTATCATTATTTAGACTGTTATTACTTTTTTTGACATTAAAATTTAATGCATTTATACCTAGTGTGAAGCCAAAATGGATTTTTTTAAAATCATACTTAACTAGGTTCTGAGGTTTCTTATATCTTTGTCCATTAGAAATCAGAGGGCTTAGTAAGATTATAATAATTAATAAATATTTATTAATTGGTTGCATTTTTCAAAAACGTTAACAGCCTTATTTTATTGCTACATAAAGTGACACAATACCAAAAGTTAATGGAAAAAAATTAGATTTTTTAAAACCTACGTTATCTAATATGTCTGTAAAATCTTTTCCATTTGGAAAGTTCTTAACTGAATTTGGTAAGTATGTATATGCACTTGCATCATCTGATAAAATAGCGCCAATTTTTGGTAAAATATAATTAAAATAAAATGAAAATATTTGTTTAAAAGGAAATATTTGTGGAGTAGATGGCTCAAGGATGACCACAATACCATCTTTCTTTATAACTCTATATATTTCGTTTAAGCCTTTTTCAAGATTTTCAAAGTTTCTAACTCCAAATCCAGCAGTAATTGCATCAAAACGTGCATCATCAAATGGTAATTCCTCTGAGTCTGCTATACTTAGTTTAATTCTTTCATTAAGTTTTCTTTTAGTAATCTTATTATTACCAATAGCTATCATTTTATCAGATATATCAATACCAATAATATTTGCTTTTGTATACTTTGCAGCTGACAGCGCAAAATCTGCAGTTCCTGTTGCTATATCTAGTATGTGTTTTGGATTATTTGTAATTTTATTTATAGCTTTTTTTCTCCATATATAATCCATTCCTAGAGATAATGTATGATTAAGAAGATCATATCTTTTAGCAATCTTATTAAACATTTTCTTAACTTGATCTTTTTTACCTAAATCTGATTTATAAGGTTTAACTATTTTAGACATTAAGCAATTCTTTTGCTCTGTCTAGAAGTTCTATGTTTGAAATTGGAACAACTCCAACTTTTTCACATACTATTCCTCCTGCTATGTTGGCCAATATAGCAAGTTCATCAAAATCTATATGACAAGCTAGACACATTGCAGCAACAGATACTACAGTATCACCAGCTCCAGAAACATCAATTACATTTGATGTAGTTGATGCATTTAGCTTACTTCCGTTTTTTGTATTTAAAAAAACTCCTTTATCAGAGAGAGTTAGTAAAATAGCATTTGCTGAAATGACATCTCTTAATTTTGATGTTATCGCTTCTATTTCATTAACATTGTTAATGTCTAGATTTGTGTCTAACCCATTCTTAATTTCATTTAGATTGGGTTTAAATAATGTACAGTTTTTATATGATAAAAAATTATGTTTTTTAGGGTCTACAATTGTAGGGATGTTTTTATTGTTTGCTAATGAAATTATTTTTTCAATAATAGTTTCTGTTAATACTCCTTTATTATAATCCTGAAGAATTATAGCATCTATGTTATGAGTTAGTTTCTCAATTAGATTATAAAATTGATGTTCTACCCTAATTGGGTAGGTATCTTCTTCGTCAATTCTTAATTGATGTTTGTTATCTGCAATTACTCTTGTTTTAGTTGTTGTTTTTCTTCCATTTGAGATTAGCATTCCTTCTAATGTTAATCCTTGTTCTTGCATTAATTGTTCAAATATTATTCCTCTATTATCATTCCCTATAACTGTACATAATATTGATTCAGCTCCTAATTCTTTAAGATTTAATGCCACATTTGCAGCACCACCTAATCTGCTATCATTTTGGTTTACAGCTACATCAACTACAGGGACAGGTGCCTCAGGAGACATTCTATGAATTTCCCCCCACAAATAAGTGTCAATTATTGCATCACCTACAATAAGAATTCTTTTTGATTTAAAATCATGAAAATATTTTGTAAGATTCATCCTAATAAAGTTTATCTAATTGATGGCTAATTCTTTTAACAGCTTCTAGTAGTTTTTCATCTGATGCAGCATAAGATATTCTTAGACACTCTGGATTTCCAAATGGTGCTCCTGAGACTAATGCAACATAACAGTTATTAAGTAAGTACATACATAGATCATTAGCATCTTTAATAGTTGTTGCTCCATCTGTTTTTCCAAAATAATATGATATATCTGGAAATATATAAAAAGCTCCATCCGGTATATTACATTTAATTCCTTTTATATCATTTAGTTTATTAAGTAGCATGTCTCTTCTTTGTAAGAAGGTTTCTTTCATTTTTAATGTTGTGGTTTTTGGATCTGCTTTCATTGCTTCTTCAGTTGCTTTTTGGGCTATTGCACAGGTTCCTGATGTTACTTGACCTTGAATCTTATCACAAGCCTTAGCAATCCATAAGGGCCCCCCAGTAAAGCCAACTCTCCAGCCGGTCATAGCATATCCTTTTGAAACACCATTTACTGTTATTACTCTATCTTTTATGCTTTCTATTCTTCCTATGCTATAATGTTCATTAGTAAAATTGATGTGCTCATAGATTTCATCAGATACAATAAAAATTTCTGGATATTTTTCAAAAACTTTTGCTATCTCTTTAAGTTCATGCTCTGTATAAACAGAACCACTAGGGTTACATGGAGAACTAAACATAAACATCTTAGTTTTTTCTGTTATAGCATTTTCAATTTGATCTGGAGTTACTTTAAAATTATTTTTAACTGATGAGGGAATTTCTACAGGAACACCTTCAGCAAGTTTTATTATTTCAGAATATGAAACCCAATAAGGACAGGGTAGAAGCACTTCATCATTTGGATTTAGTAAACTTAAGCAAATATTTGCAAGAGATTGTTTGGCTCCTGTTGATACAACTATTTGATCTTTAGTATATTCAAGTTTGTTATCTCTTTTAAATTTTTGAGAAATTAATAGCCTCAAATTATCTAAGCCAGCAACTGGTGTATAGTGTGAGTAATTATCATCAATAGCTTTCTTTCCAGCAAGCTTAATAAATTCTGGAGTATTAAAGTCCGGTTCTCCTAAACTTAAAGCAATAACATCTTTTCCAGATGCTTTTAATTCTCTACTCATACGTGCCATAGCAAGTGTTGCACTTTCAGCAAGTCTATTTAATCTATCAGATACCTTATGCATTTCTTTATTTTAAGGATTGCAAATATAAGAATATTGTGATGATTTATATGTTTAGAAAGATCATTAAATATATTGTGATGTTAATAATTGTTTATATTTTTATGTAATTATGAATAAAACATTTATTTTAATTTTTTCTCTATTTCTATCATATTTTTCTCATGCACAGAAAATATATTCTGTTGAATATGCTAGTCAAGCTGATGTAACGGTGTTTGTAGCCAAATATGAGAGTCAAGCAGATTTATTAGTATATAAAGTTGAATATAAAAGTCAAGCCGGAAAGAATGATGGCAATTGGTTTTTTGTTAAATATGCTAGTCAATCTGATAAGAAAATTTATTATGTTGAGTATGCATCACAGGCAGATATGATTATTTATTTTGTTGATTATTCAAGTAAAGCTAAATGGAGAAAAAAACAGAAGAAGCATCTGTTTTATTAGAGTTCTTGTATTATATCATATAAATTTATTTTTTCTTCAATAATTTTATTTTCTATATCTTGAAGTATATTTTTCTCTCTTAATTCATTATATCTTCTATTTCCAAGTTCATCCTTAATAATCTTATTAATCCAATAAATATCCTGTTTCTTTCTTTTAACATTAAAAAAATTATTTAATTTAACATGTCTAATATATTCTTCTATAATGATATTTATCTCGTCAATTCCAGTATTTTCTTGTGCTGAACATCTTAATACTTTTTGAAACCATCTATTTTCCATAGGAGCGTTTAAAGCTAAGGTGTTGTTAAAATCAAGTACTGTTTCTTTAACTTTATTTTTATTATCTCCATCATCTTTTGTAATAATAATTAAATGTGCTAGTTCTATTATTCCTCTTTTAATACATTGTAATCTATCTCCAGCTCCAGTTATTGTAAGTAATAACATAATATCTACCAATTGATTTACTATGGTTTCAGATTGTCCTACTCCAACTGTTTCGATGATGATGATATCATAGCCAGCTGCCTCGCAAAGAATTATACTATCTCGTGTTTTATTTGATACTCCTCCAAGTATTCCAGAATTAGAACTTGGTCGAATAAATACATTTTTATGATTAGACAATGTTTGCATTCTACTTTTATCCCCAAGAATACTTCCTTTTGTTTTTTCACTTGATGGATCAATCGCTAATACAGCTACTTTTTTTTTTAGAAAAACTATTCCAAACTTTTCAATAAATGTACTTTTTCCTACTCCAGGTATACCAGTTACGCCTATTCTGATAGAATTATTATTATTATTACTTAAGAATTTTGATAGAAGTTCTTGACTCTTTTTCTGATCTTTTTCTAGTGTGCTTTCTACTAATGTTATAGCTTTACTTAGAGCATTTGTATTCCCCTTAATTATTTCAGAGTATAGATCCATTATATTACAGCAATTACAGATATCTCTATATTGACATTTTTTGGTAATGCTGAGACTTCAACTGTTTCTCTTGCTGGAGGATTAGAATTAAATGATTTTTGATAAATAGAATTAACAATAGAAAAATTACTCATTTCTTTAAGAAAGATTGTAGTTTTGACAATATTTTTTAGATCCATATTAGCTTCATTCAAAATTGCTTTTATATTTGAAATTATCTGAACAGTTTCTTCCTCAATATTTTTTGCAAATAATTCACCTTTCTTATTTAATCCAATTTGACCTGAGCAGTATAATGTGTTATTACTCAAAACTGCCTGACTATATGGACCTATAGCAGCTGGGGCATTTTTTGTGAATATTATTTTTTTCATAATAAATTTCTTGGACCAAATATACTACTTCCTAATCGTATCATTGTACTTCCATTTTGAATAGCAATTTTATAATCATTACTCATTCCCATAGATAGAGTATTAAAGTCTTTTGATTTTTTCTTTTCAAATTCTTTATTTAAGTTTTCAAATTCTTTTTTTATATCATCTTGATTTTTAGAAAATGTTGCCATACCCATTAATCCGATAATATTAATATTTTTTAAATTTTTAGATCTTTCTATTACATTCTCTATTTCATTAATTTTAAATCCAAATTTATTTTTTTCTTTAGCAATATGTATTTGAAGTAAACAATCTATGATTCTATTTTCATTAAGAGCTCTCTTATTAATTTCATTAATTAGTTTAATAGAATCTACAGTATGTATTAAAGAAATAAACTTAGCAATATATTTTACTTTGTTTGTTTGAAGATGACCTATCATGTGCCATTGAATGTCTTTTGGAAGTTCTTCATGTTTTTTTATAAGTTCCTGAACCTTATTCTCTCCAAAGATCATTTGTTCATTCTTGTAAATCTCTAATATTTCTTCATTACTTCTAGTTTTAGATACCACTACCAAGGATACATCACTAGATAATTTTTTTTTAATTTCTTTTAACCTCTTAGTAGTAAGCATTATGATAAGCTGTAAACAGTCAACCCACTTCTTAATTTTGGCTCAAACCAAGTTACTTTAGGGGGCATAATCATGTTATTATTAGAAATATCCATAATTTGTTGCATACTTACTGGATACAATGCAAATGCTAGTCTCATTTCTCCAGAGTCAACACGTTTTTCAAGCTCTTCAACACCTCTAATTCCCCCAACAAAATCTATTCTTTTATTAGTTCTCAGATCTTTGATATCTAAGATAGGTTCTAATATTTGTTTTGATAATATAGTAACATCTAATACATCAACAGGGTCTTTCGGATTATATAAACCTTCTTTAATTACTAGTTTATACCATATATTATCTAGATACATACCTATATGATGTATTTCTCTAGGTTGATAACTTTCTTTTATTTCTGTTATATTGAATTTATGAGACAATCTTTCTAGGAAGGAAGATGGTTCTATTCTATTTAGATCTTTTACTACTCTGTTGTAATCAATAATATTTAATTGATTATCTGGGAACAATACAGCCATGAAATAATTATAATGATTTCCATCAGTAGCATAGCCATCTGCCTGATTTCTCAACTCTCTACCTACCAATGCAGCAGCTGCAGTTCGATGATGACCATCAGCAATATAGATATTTGGAACCTTATCTCTAAATAATTTCTGGATTAGTGTTTTAGTCTCTATATCATTAATAGTCCATAAAGTATGCTGGATATTATCTTCAGTTACGAAATCACATGTAGATTCTTCTTTCTTTATCTGGTACACTATAGAATCAATATCATCTACTTTAGGATATGCAAAAAAGACTGGTTCGTAATTTAGCTTACTGTACCTAATATGATTCTTTCTGTCTTCCTCTTTTTCTTTTCTTGTTAACTCGTGTTTCTTTATTGTATTATTAAAATAATCATCTATTGCACAACACCCTACTATACCTGTTTGTTTATGCCCATTCATTATCAGTTGATAAACATAGTAATTTCTAGATTTATCTTGTTTCATCATACCATTTTTTACTAATCTATCAAAATTATCTTTTCCTTTTCGATATATTTCTTCACTATAATAATCTGTATTTTCTGGGAAATCTATTTCAGGCTTTATAACATGATAAAAACTGTTATCTTTTCCTTTACTTTCTTCTTTAGCTTCTTCAGCATTCAATACATCATAAGGACGAGACACAATCTCTTTTGTATATCTATTTTTAGGTCGATATGCCTTAAAAGGAATAAATATAGACATGTTATATTATTTAAAATAGGTTATTATTTGTTCAGCTAATTCAATACCGATTCTGTCTTGAGCTTCTATAGTTGCTGCACCTATATGAGGAGTTAATGAGATGCCGCTATGCATTAATAGGTGTATGCTCGGTGTGGGTTCATTCTCAAACACATCAAGACCTGCATATGAAAGTTTCTGTTTGTCTAAAGCAAACATTAAAGCAGTCTCATCAATTATTCCGCCTCTTGAGGTGTTAATAATACCAGATCCTGTTTTCATCATACCAATTTCTTCTGCTCCAATCAAAGCTTTATTAGTTACTTTAGGAATATGTACTGTTATAAAGTCTGCATTCTTTAGAACATCATTAATACCTTGAGTCTCTATTGTAAAAGTTTTTTTATCTCCATTAAAGAAATTGAGTGTTACATTTTCCTCCTTTGTAAATTTATCGTGTGCTATGACATTCATTCCTAGTCCTATTCCTCTTTTTGCTACTTCTTGACCAATTCTGCCAAATCCAATAATTCCTAAAGTCTTTCCTCTTAATTCCTTTCCATTTGAGAAAGTTTTTTTTAGAGTCTTAAAGTTACTATCTCCTTCTATTGGCATTTGACGGTTAGATGTATATAAGAATCTAACCATTCCAAAAAGGTGTGCAAATACTAGTTCTGCAACTGATGATGATGATGCAGCTGGAGTGTTGATCACTAAAATTCCTTTTTCTTCAGCATACTTAACATCTATATTATCCATACCAACGCCACCTCTGCCAATTATTTTAAGATTAGGGCATTTATCTATGGTTTCTTTTTTAATTTTAGTTGCACTTCTTACAAGAATAACCGATATTTTTCTTTTATTTATTACATCGGCAATATCTTCTTGTAAAACACTATTTGTATCTATATTAAAACCGTTTTTTTTAAGTTTTTCTATTCCTGAAATGGAGATTCCATCGTTTGCAAGTATGTTAATCATTTGTAATTTTTTCTAAATTTTGCATTATTTTTACTAGTACATATACACTATCTATTGGTAGTGCATTATATAATGATGCTCTATAACCACCAACTGATCGATGTCCTTTAAGTCCATTAATACCTTTTTGATTACAAAGTGAGTCAAATACAGATTCAAGATCTTTGTTGTTTAGAGTAAAAGTTACATTCATATTTGATCGATCTTTTTCATTAACTACACCTTTAAATAATGTATTTCTATCAATTTCTTTATAAAGTTCTTGAGCTTTTTGATTATTTATTTTCTCAATGTATTCTACTCCGCCTTTTTCTTTTAACCATTTGAGAGTTAGCATAGACACATAAATAGGAAAAACAGGTGGTGTGTTAAACATGCTGTCTTTATTTATATGTGTATTGTAGTCTAGCATAGTAGGTATTTTCCTACCAGTTTTCCCTAAAATATTATCTTTAACTATAACTAAAGTTGTTCCTGCAGGCCCCATATTTTTTTGAGCACCAGCATATATTAATCCAAATCTACTAACATCAATTTTTTTACTAAATATATCTGATGACATATCACATACTAAAATTGATTCTGTTTTTGGATATTCTTTAAATTGAGTTCCATAAATTGTATTGTTTGATGTGTAATGTAAATAGTCAAGTGTTTCCTGAATCTTAATATTTTTAGGAATATAGTTATAGTTTTTGTCAGAAGAATCTGCAATCATTAATGTTTTACCAATTGATCTAGCTTCAGTTATGGCTTTACTTGACCAAACACCAGTATTTATATAACCACATTTTCCATTTAAGGACAGTAAGTTGTATGGTACCATAAGAAACTCTAAGCTAGCACCTCCTTGTAGAAAAAGAATAGAGTATCCTTTAGGCACATCTAAAAGCTCTCTAACAAGATCTTTAGCTTCTTGCATGACTTTTACAAATGGTGCGCTTCTATGTGATATCTCAATTAATGATAGGTTATCATCATTAAAATTGATTATTGCTTTTGAAGCTTTATATAATACTTCTTCTGGAAGTATGCAAGGACCAGCACTAAAGTTGTGTTTTTTCATCTATTAATAAATTATATTTATTATATGATACTTAGTTATTCAATTATTTAACTCTTTCAATATATGCGCCTTTCGCTGTATCAATTTTAATTTTATCGCCTTCATTTATAAATAAAGGAACTTGTATTGAGGCCCCTGTTTCTGTTGTTGCTGGTTTGAATGTATTTGTAGCTGTATTTCCTTTTATTCCAGGTTCAGTGTGTTGAATTTTAAGAATGATATGAGTAGGTAATGATGCTGACAGAGGTAAGCCTTTATCAGTATGAAATAAAACTTCGACATTTTCTCCTTCCTTTAGTAAATTAGAGTTTTCAATAAAATCTTTTTGTAAGGTTATTTGTTCATAATCATCAGTATTCATTAAATGATAATCATTGTTTTCAGAATATAAAAACTGATATTTTCTCTTTTCAATTCTTATGATTTCTATTTTAACACCCGATGTAAATGTGTTTTCCAGTAATCTTCCACTATTAAGATTTCTAATTTTTGTTCTTACAAATGCAGGTCCTTTACCAGGCTTAACATGTTGGAAAGATTCGATTTTCCAAGGATTTCCATTAAATTGAATACATAATCCATTTCTAAAGTCAGCTGTGGTTGCCATAGGCTATCTATTTTGGTTATAACCTCTCATGATTCCTCTTCCAGATTTTTTAACAAAAGATATGATTTCATCTCTAATTTCTGAGGCTTTAAATTCTATTTCTATTTGAGTTATTGCTTGTGTATTGTTAAAGTTCTTCTGATATAAAAATCTATATATATTTTGAATCTCTTCAATTTCTTTTTCCGGAAACCCTCGTCTTCTTAAACCAATAGAATTTATTCCAACAAATGATAATGGTTCTCTTCCAGCTTTAACAAAGTGGGGTACATCTTTTCTTACAAGAGAACCTCCTGATATCATTGTGTGTTTTCCTATGTTTACAAATTGATGAATAGCTGATAATCCACCTATTATTGCATATTCACCTATTATTACATGACCACCTAGCGCTACATTGTTGACGATAATAGAATTATCACCTATTATGCAATCATGAGCAATATGAGCATATGCCATAATTAAACAATTATCGCCAACTATTGTCTTTCCTGTTATACTAGTTGCTCTATTAATAGTTGCACATTCTCTAATAATGGTATTATCTCCTATAATCGCTAATGATTCTTCACCTCTGAATTTTAAATCTTGTGGTATTGCAGAAATAACTGCTCCAGGAAATATTTCACAATTTTTCCCAATTCTTGCGCCTTCCATGATAGTGACATTAGATCCAATCCATGTTCCACTTCCTATTTCAACATTTTTTTCTATACATACAAATGGTTCTAAAACAACATTTCTTGCTATTTTAGCTTGTGGATCAATATATGATAGAGAACGGTGCATTTATTGTTTCTTAGCTATTTGAGCTAGCAGATCAGCTTCAACTACTACTTCTCCATTTACAAAGCCTTTACCGTGCATATGACATAATCCTCTTCTAATTGGGGATATTAGATTTAATCTGAATACTATAGTATCCCCTGGAATAACTTTCTTTTTAAATTTCGCATTATCTATTTTTAGAAAAAATGTTAAATAATCTTCAGGGTTTTTAACAGTGCTTAAAATTAATACTCCTCCAGCCTGAGCCATAGTTTCTAATTGTAAAACTCCAGGCATAATTGGTTCATTTGGGAAGTGTCCTTTAAAGTAATCCTCTCCATTTCTAACATATTTTATACCTATAATATAATCTTTTCCAAGTTCTCTAATCTCATCAATAAAAATAAAAGGCTCTCTATGCGGTAAAATTTCTTTTATTTGATTTAAATTATAAAATGGTATTTCATCGAAATTAATTTCTGGAGCTATTTTTCTTTCATTTTCAGTCATAATATTATTTAAGTTTTTCATAAATTCTAAATTATTTCTATGTCCTGGCTTAAAACAAGTAATCTTAGCTTTTATATTAGGACTTAAGAGAGTAAAGTCTCCAATTACATCTAATAATTTATGTCTTGCAGGTTCATTCTTATATCTTAATTTTTTCTTATTTAATAATTTACCTTGCTCAAAGGTTATATTATCTTCTCCTAATCTTTTATATAAGTACTCTTTAATTTCATCACTAGCTTTCTCCTCAACAATTATAATTGCATTATCAAGATTTCCACCTTTAATTAAATCATTCTTAACTAGACCTTCAATTTCATGTAAGAAACTAAAAGTCCTACAGGAAGAAATATCGTCTTCAAATTTATTAATATCTTCTAACTCAGCAATTTGATTTTTAAGAAATTTTGATTTATAATCTAATTCAACTTTTACACTTAGTTTTTCTGAAGGTTCTACTAGGTATGATGATCCTGATTTTTTATCTTTATAGAATATTTTATTTTTGATTTTCAGGTACTTTTTATCTTTATTTTGCTTCTTAATACCAGATTTTTTTATGCTTTGAGTAAATAACTGTGATGATCCATCTAAAATTGGTACTTCTAAATTATTAATTTTAATAAGTATGTTGTCAATCTGAGCTCCTGTAATTGCTGCTAATAAATGCTCTACAGTTTGTACTTCTGCATTGTTTTTTTTAATATTAGTGCTTCTATTAGTTGAAGATACATTCTGAAATATAGCCTCAACCTTTGGTTGACCTGGAAGGTCTATTCTTTGGAAAATAATTCCTGAATCTTCTTTAAGTGGCATTAATGTTATAGTTGATGTAAATCCTGTATGAATTCCAACTCCAGTTATATTTATTTCATTACAGATTGTTTGCTGTTTCATCTTTTTTTAGCTTGATCTCTCTCTAATTTATTTAATCTCTCTACTATTTTTGGTAGTCGCTTAAATAAAACATATGATCTTTGGAAACTTTGTTTGTTAAATGCATATCCACCTTGAATTGTTTGATTATCTTTTATATTAGATCCAACACCACTATTACCAGCAATTTTGACATTATTACCAATTATTATATGACCTGTGATTGCACATTGACCTCCAATTAGACAGTTCTCACCAATTTTTGTTGATCCTGCTACTGCAGTTAAAGCGGCAATAGCTGTATTTTTCCCAATTTCAACATTATGTCCTATTTGAATTAGGTTATCTAATTTTACACCATCATTGATTAATGTTGATCCTATAGATGCTCTATCAATAGTAGTGTTTGCTCCAATTTCAACATTATTTTTTGTAATAACATTACCTATTTGTTGAATCTTTTTAAGTTTTTTTTCAGTAGTTACAAAGCCAAATCCATCTGATCCAATTATAGCGCCTGTATGTATAATATTATTTTTACCAATTATAGAATCGTTACAAATATTAACTGAAGAATATATTATCGAATTTGCTTTAATTATAACATTATTTCCTATAACACAATTATTTAATATGGTAACATTTTCTTCAATAACACAATTTTCACCTATAGATGTAAAATGTCCAACATGAATATCTGAACTAATCTTGGAAGATTTTGATATTATTGATTTAGTTGAAATATTTTTTTGTAGAAACTGCTTTTCTTTAAGCATTTTAGAAAGTATTGATAAAGCTTGATAGGAATCTTTAACTTTTATTAATGTTGGCTTTATCTCATTATCATAAGTAAAATCATTGTTTACGATAACACATGAAGCTTTTGTAGTATATATAAATTTTTTATATATAGGATTTGAAATAAATCCTATATCTCCATCTTTACAATCTTCTATTCTAGCTAGTTGGCATATTCTTTTGTTTTCATCGCCAATAATTTTTCCATTTAATAAATCAGCTAATTCTTTAATGGTCATTTTCATATGACAAATTTAAAAATCTTTAATTAATTATATATTCTTTTGGAGAACATAAAAAGTATTTATTTATTGTTTTAGACAGAGCCTCTAAGTTAAATTGATCCGATGACTTTGATAAATCTTTTATTTCACCATTCTTAAAAAGAATATTAATATTAGAATTACCTATTGAATATAAACTATTACTTACTTTATAAGAGAAAATAAAATGTTCAGCTTCTTCTTTAGAGATGTTCTTATCTTTCATCATCTTAGCTAGCTTTAATTTTACATCATTCTTATCAAATTTGGTTTTTTGAACTTTAATTTTAAGTATATTTCTATTTAATATGTCTGTTGATAGCTTAGAAAGAACAAAATCTTTATTTTGACTCCAGTATTTTAGACAAGAATAAATTTCGTAGTCATCTAGTTGTGAGAAATTATTTAGTAGGTTCCTTTCTCTTTTAAAATCTTTAAGTTTAAAGTCATTAGATAAGAATATTTTTAAATTATTTGATGTGTATATTTCTTTTGAATTTCTAGTAAGATACTTTGCTCTATTTAAGAGCTGAATTAGCATATTTTCCGCTGAGATTACTGTTTTATGTAAATATACTTGCCAGTACATGAATCTTCTAGAAATGATAAATTTTTCAATTGAATAAATACCTTTTTCTTCAATTACTAAGTTGTCATTTTTTACATCTAGCATACTTATAATCCTTTCAACACCAACATTTCCTTCCGTAACTCCAGTAAAGAAACTATCTCTTTTGAGATAATCTAATCTATCCATGTCTAATTGTGAAGAAACTAATTGATGAAGAAATTTCTTTTTGTATTCGTTTTTAAATATTTTGATAGCTAATGATAATTTTCCATTAAATTCTTCGTTTAAATTATGCATATATATTAATGATAAGTTTTCATGACTTATATTTGTCACAAGTGTTCTTTCTAATGCATGAGAAAATGGTCCATGACCAATATCGTGGAGTAGTATAGCAATTTTAATGGCTTCTTGCTCTTCTTGGTTTATTTCATGACCTTTTTTTAGTAATTGTTGTGTTGCTTTAGATATAAGATGAAGACAGCCTAGAGCATGTTGAAATCGCGTATGTTGAGCTCCTGGGTAGACTAAGTAAGATAAGCCAAGTTGAGATATTCTTCTAAGTCGTTGAAAATAAGGGTGATTAATCAGTTTATTTATAATTCCTGAGTCTATTTCAATAAATCCATAGATAGGGTCATTAATTATTTTTGCTCTTTTTTTTGAATGCATGGTCGAAAATAGATGTTTTTTTTTAATTTTTGTAAAATAAATAAATTTATAAATATGAACAATATACTTTGGGTTGATGATGAGATTGAATTACTAAAACCACATATTATTTATTTGGAATCTAAAGGTTATAATCTTTCTATTGCTAAAAGTGGTGATGAGGCTTTAGATATTATAGAAAAAAATGATTTTAACTTAATTTTTCTTGATGAAAATATGCCTGGATTATCTGGTTTAGAAACTCTTAATATTATAAAAGATAAGTATAATAATATTCCGGTAGTAATGATTACTAAAAGCGAGGAAGAAAGTATTATGGAAGAAGCTATTGGATCAAAGATATCTGATTATTTAATTAAGCCTGTTAATCCAAGTCAGATATTGCTTTCAATTAAGAAAAATCTAGAATCATCTAGATTAGTTGATGAGAAAATTACTAAAGATTATCAACAAGAATTCAGAAAGATTTCCTTTCAGTTATCATCAAATCTATCTATTGATGACTGGTATGATGTTTATAAAAAAATTGTTTTTTGGGAGCTAGAACTCTCTCAATCAAAAGATAATAGTATTGATGAAATAATCTCTATGCAGAAATCCGAAGCAAACTCTCAGTTTTTCAGGTTTGTTAAAAATAACTATAAAGATTGGATTAATGATATTGATAGTCCTTTGCTTTCTAATAATTTGATGAAAGAAAAAATCTTTCCTCTTATAAATACTGAATCACCTGTATATATGTTATTGATTGATAACTTACGATATGATCAATGGAAAATTATAGAAAATAAAATTTTAGAAAGATTTAGAATTATTGAAGATGATATGTATTTAAGTATTCTACCAACTGCAACTCAGTATTCTAGGAATTCAATTTTCTCTGGTCTTAAACCTTCTGAAATTCAAAAGAAATATCCAAATAGATGGTTAAATGATGAAGATGAAGGTGGTAAAAATATGTTTGAAGAAGAATTTCTAGTTGATCAGTTAAAAAGGTTGGATTATAATAATATTAAGTCATCATATACGAAAATTACAAATATAGATTTTGGTAGGAAGGTTATTAATAAGATTGATAACATGAAACATAATGATTTCAATGTTATTGTATATAATTTTGTTGATATGCTATCTCATGCTCGAACTGACATGAAGGTTATTAAGGAGCTAGCTGATGATGATTCAGCATATAGATCATTAACAGCTTCTTGGTTTGAGCATTCTCCTTTAAATGATATAATTGCTAAAATTGCTAAACAAGGTGCTAAAATGGTGATTACTACAGATCATGGAACTATTAATGTTAATAAACCTTCTAAGGTTATTGGAGATAGAAATGTTAATCCTAACTTAAGGTATAAGAATGGTAAAAATCTAAACTATATTTCTAATGATGTATTTGAGATGAAGGATCCAACAGAGTTTTATTTACCTAAACAGAATATCAGTAGTAAGTACATTTTTGCTAAAGAGGATCTTTATTTTGTTTATCAAAATAATTACAATAAGTATGTTAATTTTTATAAAAACACATATCAACATGGCGGTGTGTCATTAGAAGAGATGCTCTTACCTATTATAACACTGGAATCAAAATAATGGCTCTTAACTTTTTTATTAAAGAAGAGAGTGAGTTATTTGATATTACAGATGATATATTAAGTTTTTCTAATTCAAATTTATTTCTTTTTTATGGTAAAATGGGTGTTGGAAAAACAACTTTTATTAAGTCTTTTTGTTCTGTACTAAATGTTATTGATGTAGTATCGAGCCCAACATTTTCGATTGTGAATGAATATAAAACCGTAGAAGGAAGCTCCGTTTTTCATTTTGATTTTTATAGAACAAATGACAAAACTGAGATATTTGATATTGGGTATGAAGAATATATTTTTAGTTCTTCATATTGTTTTATTGAATGGCCTGAAAAAATTGAAGGACTTTTGCCAGATTCATATGTTCAAGTAGAGATTTTATTGGAAGGTTCTATGAGAAAAATTGTTGTAGAAAACATAAATTTAGATTCTTAATATGTTTAAAAGATTAGTATTATTTGGTTTTGGTGCTTTAATTAGTATATTTTTTCTTTCTCTTGGTCCAGAGAATAGATTAAAAGAAACTTTCTATGCTTATGTTGATTATTTTAGTTTAGATAAGAGAGTGATTCATCATTTATACTCTGATAGTACAGTTTTTTCTACAAAATCTGAATGTCAATTGGTAAATTACGGATTATCTAAAGAAAATCTTTTAACTGTACTTGATGGTGGAGAGGTTAATTTTTCAAAAAGTGATAAGAAAAGATCTCCATGTCAACTTTTTCTAATTGAAAATAAAATTAACAATAAGAGTTATGAGGTTTTATTTGAATATTGTGATCTTGATAAAAATGTTAGCGTTATAAATATTAATATTTTAGATGCAGTCTCTGTGTGTAGTGACTAACTATTTTTTTCTTCTTTTCTTTTCTTCTATAATATTTATCAATTCTCTTCCCATTTGGTTGGATATTGATGTGTTTTCTTCAGCTCTTCTTGTTAGATATGGTATCATGTCTTTAACTGGGCCATAAGGAACATATTTACTGACATTGAAATTTTCAGTTGATAAGTTATATGATATATTATCACTCATACCAAGTAATTGAGCTGAATATATACGTTTGTCATTATTTTTCAAACCTTTATCTTTCATTAGTTTAATAAGTAATTTTGAGCTCTCTTCATTATGTGTCCCTGCACAAATTGAAACTCTATCAATATTATCTAAACATTTTATTAGTGATTGATTAAAATCTTTATCTGTATCTTCTTTATTTAGATGAACAGGTATTGAATAGTTTCTTTGTTTTGCTCTATCTATCTCTTGCTGATGATATGCTCCTCTAACTAGTTTTAATCCTAATTTAAAACCTTCTTTATTTGATTGTTTTAGGATTCTATTTAAATACTCAATTCTATCCTTTCTATAAAATTGTAGTGTATTATATATAAGTATGTCATCATTATTATATTTTTTCATTAAATCAAGAACAATGTTATCTATTGCATCTTGAATCCAGCTTTCTTCAGCATCTATTAAGATTGGTGTCTTAGATAAAACTGTTTCATTACAGATTATATTTATTCTTTCTTTAAACGAATTATATTCTTCTTGATCATTAAAATTTAGAATGTCATTATTATTTAATTTTTCTAGAATTTTAAATCTTATTAGCCCTGTTAGTTTAAAAACTACAAATGGTATTTTGTCATTCTCTTTAGATGCTCTTATCACTTGTATTGTTTCATTTAAAACATTATTAAAGTCTATTTCTGTTTCTTTACCCTCAGCTGAATAATCTAATATTGTTCCTATTGATGATTTCCACAATCTATCAATAGTTTTTTTACTATCAATTATTGTTTCCCCTCCACAAAAGTGTTTGTATATTGTATTTTTAATAATTTTAGTAATTGGAAGTCTTATTAAGAGTGCAAACTTCACTAAATGAGTTAGTAATGATGAAACTTTAGGATTACTAATTGTCTTAAAAAGAAAATATGCTCTATTTAGATCTGCATTAGATTTGTCAGCAAATGCTTTTTTGATATTTGTAAATTCAACCATATACTATTAATATAAAAATTATGATATTTTTCTACATATCATTAGACCATCCCTTACTGATAATAAGACATTTTCTACTCTTGGATCAGAATTTACTTTCTTGTTATATAAATCTAATTCTTTTGTTTCATTGTCCTTAGGTGTTTTTGTTACCTTTCCACTCCAAAGAACATTGTCAGCAATAATTATACCATTAACATCTATTATGTCTATTAAAAGATCAAAATATTTAGAGTAGTTTTCTTTATCTGCATCAATAAAAGCTAGTTGAAATCGTTTATTAATTTTCGGAATAATATCTAATGCTTTACCTATATGTTGTTTAATATTTTTAGAAAATTTGGATTGTTTAAAATATTTTTCTGCAACTAAGGCATGTTCTTCATTTATATCAATAGTATGGAGCTCTCCATTTTCTTTTATACCTTCTACTAGACAAAGAGCTGAATAGCCAGTATATGTGCCTATTTCAATAATATTGGTAGGTTGTATAATATTACTAAAAAGACTTAATACTTGTCCTTGAATATGACCAGAGAGCATTCTTGGCATCAGTACTTTTGCCCATGTTTCTCTATTTAATTTAGATAGAAGGTCTGATTCTTTTTTAGAATGATTAGAGATGTAATCTTCAATATTTTTATTAATAAATTCCATTCTATAAAAAAAGCCACTATTTATTAGTAGTGGCTTATTATTTGTTAATTAAAAAAAGTTATTCTGCTGTTTTTTCTGTTGCTGAAGGAGGCGGAGGAGGAGCAGAGTTAGTTCCTGCCTTTATTAATTTTAATCTTTCGTAACCTTCTTGAGCAGTAATTTCATTGTTAGCGATTGCTAATCTTACTCTTCTTGCAGCATCTTGATACATCGCTTTGTCATCAGAATAAATTCTAGAAGAATCATCACTTTTTGTACAGCATGATTTAGTGCAAGAATCACCACATTTCTTCACTTCTTTTTTTGTACAGCATGATTTAGTGCAAGAATCACCACATTTCTTCACTT
>Ga0209403_10002335_pt1 | contig 22857 bp, 18 predicted proteins | sample ArcticOcean_MG_C_8_FD_187440 | JGI IMG/M metagenome (GOLD analysis project Ga0209403, IMG submission 187440) | Marine microbial communities from western Arctic Ocean - ArcticOcean_MG_CB11_86 (SPAdes) (version 2) | ecosystem: Environmental > Aquatic > Marine > Oceanic | place: Arctic Ocean... | reverse complement strand
CCACCTGGCAATGAAATTTGTCCTTTATGATGTTCAACTGAATCTGTTCTTTGCGTTAAGAAAAAGTGAATATTATTAGAATCTGGAAATAATAAAATTAATACGGAGGCTTTTTTTGCATTCTCAGTTGAGTCAGGAAAGTTGAATTCTATTTCACTTTGAACTTTTGTTAATAAATGAGCGGAAGAACCAGGCAAGGGTTCTTTTAGTCTTTCTTCCAATAACTTAACCAATCTATTTATTGACGAAAATATCATCACAAAATTTATTTCTTTTTTAATAAATCTCCTGCAGTTTTATCTTAGTATATGAAGTATAAACATATCATTTGGGACTGGAATGGAACACTATTAGATGATCGTCTTTTTTGTATTGAAATCATGAATCAAGTACTACAAAAAAGAGGGATGAAAGTAATGACGGAATCATGGTTTTTAGATAACTTTTGTTTTCCAGTTAAAGACTATTATATAAAGCTTGGGTTTGATTTTAATAAAGAGTCATTTGAAATATCAGGCAGTGAGTTTATTAATGGATATATGGATCGCGTAGATGAGATTCCTCTCCATTCTGATGCTGTTGTTACATTAAATAATGCAAAAGATTTGGGACTCACTCAATCTCTACTTTCTGCTTCTAGTCAAGTAATGTTGGATGATTCCTTGAAATATCATGAAATAAATTCATTTTTTATAAAGATTTTGGGACAAGATAATCATTATGCATATGGTAAAGAACAAACTGGAAAAGAGTGGGTAAAGCAATTAAACTTTAATTCTGACGAAATAATCTTAATTGGTGATACTTTACATGATAAAGAAGTAGCTGATATAATTGGAGCAGATTGTGCGTTAGTAGGGACTGGCCATGTAAGTAGTAAAAGACTAAAAGAGGCAGGTTCTCCTGTATTTAATAATTTGATTGAGACTCTCGATTGGATCTCAAACTAATTCACTTCAACAAATTATAAGGTAAAATATAAGTTTTAATTTATTCAAATATGATTATTACCCATTAAAAAAATTATCTAAAATTACGATGTTAAAAAGTTTAGTGTTGTGACAAATGCCACATTATGGTTTGTATTTTTATAAACTTATAACCCCAAAATAAATTTTTTCATTGCTTCATAACAATTGAGCATACTTTTTTTACTCACCCACTCATCAATAGCGTGAGCCCCATGTCCGGCAGGCCCAAAGAGAATAGATGGAATTCCTGCCATAGCCGCCAATGCTGAGTCAGCCCAGTATGACATACCATTGTAATCCTTATTCCCAGCTGCTTTTCGAAGAGCTTCAATCATTGGTCCATTCTTTGCTTCATTTGGAGGACGACTATAAATTTGATGACCTGTTACTTTATGATTCCCTGGAGCTTTGAGCACTGCAGATACTATTCTTTGTAACTCATCATCTAACTTTTTTTTAGATTCACTCGGAAGCGTGCGGCGCTCCCATTTTATCGTTGCCTCTGCTGCAATAACACTTTGAGCGGTACCGCCTGAAATCATTCCGGGGTGGAGTGTCGCATGACCTAAATGAGGATGCGGTTTTTCATCCAAAAGTTCTTTGTTAATCTTAGCTAATTCTGCTAATGCAAATTCCATGGGAAATATTGCATTAATACCTTGTTCTGGTCTGCTACCATGTGCTGCTAAGCCTTCGATTTTTAGTTCATACCACGTATAGCCCTTATGACTAATTCCAATAGCTTCTTCAGTTGGCTCCATGAAAATACCTAGAAAAGGCTTTGAGGGAAGGGAGGGTAAATAGTTTTCAACTAGATGCTCCATTCCTAAACTCATGTTTTCTTCATCCGCAACAAATGTAAAGGCCAATGAGATCGGGCATGAATTTTTTGAAAAAAATGTAGCTAGGGCCATTTGAATAGCACATCCTGCTAACATATCATAGGTCCCTCTTCCATATAGTCGATCCCCATCGTTCTTCACTAAAAATGGATATTGCATATCTTCAATCCCAACCGTGTCTAAATGACCATTTAAGAGTAAAATTTTCTTAGGGTTTTTACCTGTAAGGAAAGCAGTCGTGTTGCATCGATCATCTTTAATAATATCAACCTTACTATCAATATTAAGCTGCCTAAAGTGATTATGAACAAATTCAGCAATTTGCTTCTCACCCTGTCCTAATTTAGAAAGGTCAGGATTTACTGAATTAATAGAAACAAGATCTTTAAGGTGTTGAATCAGCTGTTCTTCCAAAATACATCTCCTGTTAGTGTCACAAAATAGGAGGAATCGAAAAGAGATGCAACCGCATCAGTAACTTCGTAATTTTATCTGCATTTTATATTGACAAAAGGTATCAAAAGACATGAAATACTATTTTTGGTTACTAACTTTATTATTTTTTGGTTGTGAAAGTAAAGATATCTCAAAACAAGATATTGCATCAGCTGAAAAAATATTCGGCCTTTCTTTTTCTGCTTCAGAAAGAGATTCATTATTATCTAATGTAATTCAAAGAGTGGGTCAATATAATTCTCTTCATGAGATTGGATTAAAAAATGACACTCCTTTTCCACTTTTTTACGACCCGTTACCAGTTGGATTAAAACCACCTCGTGGTCGAGATCAGTTCAAGTTTAATGATATAAAGACTTCTCTTCCGGAAAATCTTGAAGCTTGTGCTTTTATGACAGTTCCTGAACTAGCATATTTAATTCGAACAAGGCAAGTAACCTCAGAGGCTCTTACCAGAATGTATATTGAAAGACTCAAGCGGTATCAAGATCAGTTACAATGCGTTGTAACTATTACAGAAGAATTAGCAATTCAGCAGGCAAAAAAAGCGGATATAGAAATTGCACGAGGTCAATATAAAGGTCCACTTCATGGAATACCATGGGGAGCGAAAGATCTTCTATCTGTTCCAGGTTATAAGACTACGTGGGGAGCAACACCCTTTAAAGATCAGATAATTGAAGATAAAGGAACGGTAGTAAAAAAATTAGAGGAAGCCGGAGCAGTGCTTATAGCTAAGCTAACACTTGGTGCTTTAGCCTGGGGCGATGTTTGGTTTGGAGGAAAGACAAGAAATCCTTGGGATACTGAACAAGGGGCAAGTGGTTCCTCAGCGGGACCAGGATCTGCAACATCTGCAGGTTTAGTTGGATTTTCTATTGGCTCAGAAACATGGGGGTCAATTGTCTCGCCATCAACTCGTAATGGAGTCACCGGACTACGGCCATCATTTGGAACAGTCAGCCGGTCAGGTGCAATGGCATTGAGTTGGACAATGGATAAACTTGGCCCTATGACTAGAAGTGTCGAGGGTGCTGCGATTATTTTTGAAACAATCCGTGGCTCTGATAATTTAGATCGTACAGTTAGGGATGTCCCATTTATTTACCCTTCAAAAAGAGGTTTAAAAAATTTAAGAATAGGATATATTGCATCTGCTTTTGTTGATTCATCCGTCTCAGAGAATGATAAAGCTTCTCTTGATGTATTAAAATCCATGGGGCTAAATCTTATTCCAATTGAACTTCCTAAATTTCCAACGCAAGCCCTTTCTTTTGTGTTGCAAGCTGAAGCTGCCGCTGCATTTGATGAGTTAACACGTTCAAATAAAGATGATCAATTGGTCAGGCAGGTTAAGAGTGCATGGCCCAATGTATTTAGAGAAGCACGTTTTATTCCAGCAGTTGAATATATTAATGCGAATCGAGCTCGTACATTACTTAACCAAAAAATGTCGGAACTAATGGAAAAAATAGACGTATATATTATTCCTTCATTCTATGAAGATAATTTGCTAAGAACAAACTTGACTGGTCACCCATGCGTAGTTGTTCCAAATGGGTTTAATAAGAAAGGCAGGCCTACAAGCATAAGTTTTGTCGGAGGGCTTTATAGTGATGGTAATACCCTTGCAGTGGCAAAAGCTTATCAAGAGGCAACTAAATGGCATAAACAATATCCACCAGATTTTAATAAGTAAACAACAATACGCTCATAACGCTCAAAAAAATGTTGTTTTATTTATAGAATAAAGATAAATTTCAGTTAATATTTAACTATTTTAAATTAAAGATGTCTAATTGATTAGCACGCTAATCATATAAGGAGGTTGCGTTGAAGAAATTTTTTATAATTACAATTTTAGTTTTTACTACCATTGCCATGGGGCAAAGAGGTGGAAGATCTGGTGGTATGTCCAGACAGCAAATGAATCCTAAAAAAGTTCCTAAAATTGGAGTAGTGTATGGAACCGTTATTGATTCTGCTTCAAATACTCCTATCGCATATGCTTCTATTTCAATAATAAATAATCGTAGTAATACTATTATGACGGGTGGAATAACTAATGAATATGGCGAATTTCAAATAAAAGAGATTCCTTTGGGTCGCCATAAGGTTATTGTAGAATATATAGGTTATAAAAAACAAGAGTTAGGCCCATTTACATTTATGCCTTTTGGGGATAATCAAACCGAGTATAACCTTGAAAAAATTTCATTATCTCAAACTACATTACAAATGGCCGGCGTAGATGTAGAAGGTGAGCGACCTTTATTTGTTCAAACAGCTGAAAAACGTATTTTTAATGTAGAAAAGAATTCTTTATCAACCGGTGGAAACGCAATTGATGCACTTCGACAAGTACCAGGGATTGAAGTTGACCCAGATGATAATGTTAGTCTGAGAGGAAGTTCAAAAGTTAATCTCATGATTGATGGTAAGCCTTCAAGTATTGCAGGTGGAGATGTTAAGTCTCTTCTTCAAAGTATACCTTCAGCAAATATTGCAGATATTGAGGTCATGACAAATCCTGGTGCCAAATATGATCCAGAAGGTATGGCAGGCATCATCAATATTGTTCTTAAAGAAAATAAATTTGCAGGATTAAATGGTAACGTAAATACTGGTGGTGATTCACAGGGTGGAACAAATCTTTCTGGTCAAGTAAATTACCGTACAACTTCATTTAACTCTTTTGTAAATCTAGGTATGAACGAAAGAAAAAGAATTTCTTCAGGTAATAGTCTTCGAACCATGGAATTTGCAAATTTTAATAATAGCCTAAATCAAGATAGTGAATCGAACTCAGGTGGACCAAACTTATTCATCAAAACTGGTTTTGAATATTTTATTGACCCCTCTCAATCACTGGCAATATCCACAACACTTAGCAATGGTACTCGTGAGAATGATGGTCAAACATACACTTTAGATAGTGGTCCTGGAGAGCGAAAATTTATACGTACTACGAGTGGAAATAATGATAGAAATGGGTATGATGTTAATTTGAATTACGATAAAAAATTTAAGAACCCGAAACAAAAGTTGACATCTTATGCACGTTACTCAGATGGTCTTAATGATGGTTTGAATGAATATTATAATACTGATAATGGTGGATCAGACTATGTTGATTTAGATAGAGCTACGAATGGACAAGATGGAACAAGTAGTGGTTTCGATTTCAAATTAGATTACGCGCATCCATTTAGTGATGATAGCAAACTCGAAGTAGGCTTATCTAGCAAATCAACCGATCGAGGGGATACACAGATAGCTGAAATATTTAATGAAGCTACTAATTCATTCGTTTCAGATAGAGAATTCAGTAATGAATTTGTTTATAATGAGACAGTTCATGCAGCGTACTTGCAATATGGTGGAAGTATTGGTTTTTTTGGAATTAACGCTGGAGGTAGATACGAAACAGTAGATATGCTTTCTGAGTTAAAAACAACTAATGAAACTTTTAAAAACCCCTATTCCAGCTTTTATCCAAGTCTCTCAGTATCATTTGGAGCGCCACAACTACTACAAATACAAACCAGTTATTCAAAACGAGTGAACCGTCCACGCTCTCGAATGTTAAATCCTTTTAGTTCAAGGCAAGATAATAAAAACCTTCGTGTGGGAAATCCATTTTTGAAACCAGAATACACGGATTCATATGAAATTAATTTTAGTCGTTTTTCTAGAGGTCTTTCATTGAGTTTAGGTGGTTATTACCGTCATACAACTGATAAAATGCAACGCCATAAAGAAATGCGTGCAGATGGGGTATCGGTTGCAACTTACGCTAATATTACTGATCAAAAGACTCAAGGGATTGATTACAGTGTTGTTGGATCTCTGGGTAAAAAACTCAGGTTAATGTTTTCTGGAAGTGTTTTTTGGGATGAGATAAATACAGAATTATATGGTTCAGATTATGATAACACTTCGCAAGGGCAACGCTTGAGATTTACTACAATGTGGAATATGAACCCTACAACTGAATTTTCATTTTTCATGTTTTATATGCCAGCTAGAGATATCGCCATCGGTAAAATGGATGCGATGTCTTTTTCTTCAATGTCATTAAAAAAGAAATTTATGGAAGAACGTTTTAACCTTACTTTAAATGTTAGTGATCCATTTAATCTTTCAGGTTTTAGTTTTTATACTGAAGGGGATAATTGGCAACAACAATCAAGTCGAAATTGGAGTAGTCGTACGGTCCGTTTGACCTTAGAATATAGGTTTGGTAAAATGGAAGACAAAAGTCGTTATAGCCGCCAAAGAGGTGAAGGGATGGATATGGAAGAAGGAGCAGGCGAAATTTTTTAATTTTATTTGACTTCATTAACCACATTTAAAAAAGGTGTAATTATCTATAGGGAGATTACACCTTTTTTGTTTTTTTGTAATAAATAACCCAGTATAATTCATTATGAAGTCAGATAAAAAATGGATGATTTATGGGGCAAACGGTTATACGGGTCGTATAGTTGTTGATGAGGCAATTAAAAGAGACCTAAAACCTATTCTTGCTGGTCGTTCAGACTCAATTCAAGAGTTGGCTGAAGAAAAAGGGCTAGAGTATGAGATCTTTGATTTATCATCGATAGATAATATCGCATTAAAATTATTAAATGTATCTGTGCTAGCTAATTGCGCAGGACCTTTCTCTGCAACGGCAACGTCTATGATTCCAGCTTGTATTCAATCAAACACCCATTATATAGATATAACAGGTGAGATTTCCGTATATGATTATGCTCATAGTAAACATGAAGAAGCCGTTTCATCAAAAGTTGTGCTTTGTCCAGGTGTAGGCTCTGATGTTATTCCAACAGATTGTTTAGCTGTCTATTTGAAAGATAAATGTCCTGATGCTGAACACTTAAGTATGGCATGGGCAACCAAAGGTTCAAAACCTAGTAAAGGCACCGCTAAAACTGCAGTTGAAGGTTTAGCTCATGGTGGAAAGGTTAGGAGAGATGGTGAGATAATTAAAGTTCCAATAGCGTATAAAGAACGTTTAATTGATTTTGGATTTGGAGAATTAAATACGATGACAATTCCTTGGGGTGATATTTTCACTGCTTACCATAGTACAAATATCCCAAACATTGAGTTTTATTTCTCACGGCCTCACAAAAAAGTAGAAAGTTTACGTAAGCAATTAAAGTATTTAAGATTTTTAAAAATACGATGGATTATGAATTTTATTAAACGAAGGATTGATAAAATCTGGAGACCAAATACCGCGGAAGAACGCGCAAATTCTAAATCATATTTTTGGGGTGAGGTCATTAGACCTAATGGTGAAAAAACCGTAGGTCGTTTTAGTACTGCAGATGGATATGATTTAACTGCTGTAGGTACGGTTGAGGTAGCAGAATACTTACTAGGGAATATTGAACAGGCGGGCTATTTCACGCCAACTACATTAATGGGCAAAGAATTAATTGAAAAAATGCCAGGATATTCTGGCATTGAATTTGAAAGTGTAAAATAAATGAGGATTGCTCTCATACAACAAACTGCAAGTGAAGATAATGAATCTAATATTCTTAAAGGTTTAGAGAATATTGACAAGGCAGCAGAAAAAGGGGCTGAATTAGCAGTGTTTGCAGAATTAGCATTTACGCGTTTCTATCCACAATACCCCGCGAATGGAGATTTAGCAGATCTAGCAGAGTCAGTTCCAGGTCCAACAACAGAGAGATTTATGGCTAAGGCTAAAGAGCATAATATGGTTATTATTATAAATCTTTTTGAGATAGAAAAAGGTCATACTTATGATTCATCTCCTGTAATTAATTCAGATGGCTTATTATTAGGTACAACAAGAATGGTTCATATTGCAGACTATGAATGTTTCTATGAAAAAAGTTATTATAATGAAGGAGATCATGGTGCCCAGGTTTATGATACAGCTGTAGGTAAAATTGGAGTGGCTATTTGTTATGATCGACATTATCCTGAATTTATGAGGGCGTTAGGTGTAAAAGGCGCGGAAGTAGTTGTGATTCCTCAAGCTGGAACTGTTGGTGAGTGGCCTGAGGGTCTTTACGAGGCTGAACTTCAAGTCGCATCCTTTCATAACGGTTATTTTTGTGCATTGGCAAATCGTGTGGGTAAAGAAGATAAAATGGAATTTGCCGGAGAATCAGTTATTACTAACCCTGAAGGTCGTGTAATTGCACAATCACCTTCAGGTGTAGATGATATATTAATTCATAATTTAGATCTTTCTGAAGTTGAAAAATCTAATGCCAGAACTATGTTTTTTAGAGATCGTCGCCCCGACATTTATCCTTTATAAAATTGATGCAAGCATACCCTAAATTATATTCCTTTAGAAGATGACCTTGGGCTATGCGCGCCAGGATGGCGTTATCCTACGCAAACATTACAATTGAATTAAGAGAAATACTTTTATCAGATCGTCCAGATGAACTTTATGCTGCATCCCCAAAAGGAACCGTTCCAGTACTTCAACTTCCAGATGGCTCAGTTATTGATGAGAGTTTTGATATTATGAAATGGGCGCTTGAAGAAGTTAAAACTGATTGGTTAGATATTAATTTTGTGGAACAATTATCTGTAATTAAAGTGAATGATGAAGATTTTAAAGCATGGCTAAATAAATATAAATATCATCAACGCCATCCTGAAGATCCATATGAGTTCTATCAAGAAAAGTGTGTTAAAATATTATCAAAATATGAACAAATGCTTTCTAATAAATTATTTTTATTTGGAGAAAAGCCACAGGTTGCAGATGTAGCTATCTTACCTTTAGTGCGGCAGTTTGCGCATGTGGATTTACCTTTTTTTATGAAAAAATTACCTAATTTGAATGGTTGGCTTGAAACATGGAAAGCATCAAATCTTTTCCAATCAATTATGAAAAAATATGATAAATGGGAGCCAAGCCAAACCCCACTAATTGTGACATTCAATAATGCGTGATTGTGATAAAAAATAGAATATGAAGAAAGAAATATTATACAATAAAAAAAGTCGGGAGATTTTGTTAAAGGAACTTCAAGAAGAGTCTTTTAACAGGATTACCTGTTCATTTTACCGTTATACAACCATAAAAGATTTAGAGAAATTTAGAGATATTCTTTATAAAGAATGGTCAACATTAAAAATCTATGGGCGAATTTATATTGCTGAAGAAGGTATTAATGGACAATTTAGTTGTCCTCAACAGAATTGGGAATCTTTCAAAAATAATTTACAATCACACAATGCCTTAAAAGGAATGCAAATTAAGATTGCACTTGAGGAAGGAGAATCTTTTTATAAGTTAACAATTAAAATTAAAGATGAGATTGTAGCCTATGGGATAGATAAAAATGAGTATGATATGGGTATAACAGGTGACCACCTATCGGCAAAACTTTTTAATGAAAAATTAAATGATGAAAATTCAGTAGTTGTAGATATGAGAAATTATTATGAAAGTGAAGTGGGTCACTTTGAAAATGCTATCATTCCAGATGTTGATACTTCGCGTGATTTACTCCCCGAAGTAAAAAAACTATTAAAAGGGCATGAAGAAGATGAGATTCTACTATACTGTACTGGAGGTATTCGTTGTGAAAAGGCAAGCTCATATCTAATGAAGAGTGGATTCCAAAATGTTAATCAATTACAAGGAGGAATCATTCAGTATGCCCATGATATTAAAAAAGAAGGTTTGGATTCAAAATTCATTGGTAAGAATTTTGTGTTTGATGCGCGTCTAAGTGAGCGAGTAACAGAAGATATTTTAAGTTTTTGTCACCAGTGCGATGAACCAGCAGATCAACATTTAGATTGTGGAAATGATGCTTGCCATATTTTATTTATTCAGTGTGAAAAGTGTAATTTAAAATATGCAGGTTGCTGTTCAGAAGAATGCCAAGGTTTTGCAAACTTACCAATTGAAGAGCAACGAGTTTTGAGAAAAGATCCTAATAAAATTGTTTCAAAAGCGCGGTATTCCAGTCGAGTAAAACCTAAGTTAAATAAATTAGATCATTTATAATTAGTATACCATAAAGGTTGACGATAATAATTTCGTATTGGACGTCCTACAATTGCTGTGTATATCCAACCTGCAACCCAAAACGTGATTATTGCTGGGAGTACAATATTCAATATAATTGAAAATAGTCCCATAACTATTGTAAATGCAAATGGTAGTATTGCAGCCAGACTTACATAAGGGTGCTTTAGCATAAATTCTTGAATTTTATTCATTTTTTACCTTTTTACTTTTATTTTTTACAAAAACCATGCAATTGTCAATTCTATGTCAAAATTAATTTGAACTATGACTAAGTGGCATGCCTGATGGTATATATAATATTAGTTAGGGTTTGTATTTTATTTTATCTGCTTCTAATTTACTTTCTCTAGCCTTATAAACAATTCGATTTGAGGAGGTCGATAATGAAATTAAGATTTAATCTCGCAATATTTCTTTTAATAATTGTAAATGGTTGTGTCAACTCACCAACAGTAAAAAGTAGTGACCCTGAAATTAATCTAGTATCCACTTTTGATGTTTCTCTTGATTTAAAAGATCAAAAAGCATTGGAATCTCAATTTGATTCTGTTCTTGATCCGCAAAATTTAGATATTTGGATGAAACATATGTCATCTAAACCTCATCATGTTGGCTCACCATGGAGTAAACAAAATGCTGAGTATATCGCTAAGCATTTAAAATCTTGGGGGTTTGAAACTGAGATTGAAACATTTGAAGTATTAGTCCCTTTCCCCAAGATAATGAAATTAGAATTAATTGAACCAATTAAAGTTAGTTTGAAATTAAATGAACCCGCTCTTAAAGAAGATGCTACGTCTGGTATTAAAAAAGATCTTCTTCCAGGATATAATGCTTTCTCTTCAGATGGAAATGTAACTGCAGAACTAGTTTTTGTAAATTATGGCATACCTGGAGATTATGAAGAATTGGCTCGTTTAGGTATAGATGTAAAAGGAAAGATCGTATTGGCAAAATATGGAGGGTCATGGCGAGGAATAAAACCTAAAGTAGCATATGAAAATGGAGCAATAGGTTGTATCATCTTTTCAGATCCTAAAGATGATGGATATGTAAGAGGTGATGTCTATCCTAAGGGTCCATTTAGAATGGAGCATGGTATTCAGCGTGGTTCCGTTCTAGATATGCCAATGTACCCTGGTGATCCGTTAACACCTGGATATGGTGCTACCAAAGATGCAAAGAGATTAGCGATTGAGGATGCACCGACAATAATGAAAATTCCTGTAATGCCAATTTCCTATGCGGATGCCTTGCCCTTATTAAAAGCGCTAGAAGGTCCCGTCGCACCAGACGCTTGGAAAGGCGGTTTACCTGTAACCTATCATATTGGCCCCGGTCCTGCCAAGGTGAATTTGCATCTTGAATTTGAATGGGAATTGCGCACAGCTTATAATCCAGTTGGCAGAATAAAAGGTTCAGTATATCCTAATGAATGGATCATGAGAGGAAATCACCATGATGGTTGGGCTCAGGGTGCAGCAGATCCAATTAGTGGTATGGTCTCGCTTATGGAAGAAGCTAGAGCCATTGGAGAACTTCTTAAAACTGGTTGGAAACCAAAGCGTACTTTAATATATGCTGGTTGGGATGCAGAAGAACCTGCTTTATTAGGTTCTACTGAATGGGTTGAACATAATCGTGATGAAATCCGTGAAAAAATGGTTGCCTATATTAACACAGATGGTACTGGCGTTGGCTTTTTAAGTGTTGGTGGTTCTCACTCATTAGAAAAATTTGTAAATGAAGTTTCTGCGGAAGTTCTGGACCCGGTTCAAAATATATCTTTGCAGGAGAGGAATCGTGCCCGTCTAAGAGTCAATGGAAATAAAGACGCTGAACGCGAGGATCTACGAATTTATCCTCTTGGAGCTGGATCTGACTATACAGCGTTTATCCACCATGCAGGCGTTCCTTCTTTAAATCTTGGGTTTGGTGGTGAAAGTGGAGGAGGTTCTTATCACTCAATTTTTGATTCATATGATCATTACAAACGTTTTAGTGATGGTGATTATAAGTATGGAACAACATTAGCTAAAGTCAATGGTCGTTTAGTACTTAGACTATCTGAATCAGATATCCTTCCATTTAGATTTATAAATATGGTTGATAACATTGAGACATTTATTGAGAGCAATAAAAAGTTAGCTGAAGATGTTGCGAAAAAAACAGATCAACGTAATAACTTATTGGATCTAAAAGCATTTACCATTGCAGGAAATCCTAAAAAAACTTATTTACCACCCAAGCGATTGGATGAAGTTCCAAACTTTGATTTTAGCCCTTTAGACGCAGCTTTTGTTAGATTAAAGGCAAGTGCATGGAATTATGAAAAAGCGCTCTCAAACTTGCAAAAAGGGTCTCTATCTGCAGAACAAAAAGCTGAAATAAATAATGTTTTAAAAAAGGTTGATCAGGCCATGGTAAGTGATGGCGGTTTGCCAAGACGTGATTGGTTTAAAAACATGTTATATGCACCAGGCTTTTATACTGGATACGGTGTTAAAACATTGCCAGGTATTCGTGAAGGTTTAGAAGAAAGAAATTGGAATGAAGTAGATACTTATATTCAAGAAGTTGCAAAAACATTAGATCGAGTTGCAGCTAAAATTAATACTGCATCCAATATTCTAAGGAGGGAATAGGTAGCTTGAGAATAATCTTAAGAATAACTAATAAGATAATACTTTTTGCAACCTTTTTAGGTCTTGCTTTTTCAGCAGATCAACCCAAATCTTTAAAGGCAACAAAAACTTGGGTTGATAAAAAAGGTCCTATAATTATAAAAGATTTCGTTAAGCTTTTATCAGTGCCAAATGTGGCTTCAGATAAAGTAAGTATTCGAAAAAATGCTGAATATATCAGTAGCTTATTTGAAAAACGAAATTTTGAAATGCAGCTTTTAGAATTAGATGGAGCAAATCCTATAATTTTTGGCGAATTAAAAACTCCTGGTGCAAAACGCACACTTTGTTTTTATGTTCATTACGATGGGCAGCCTGTGAATGAAAGTAAATGGACTCATGGACCTTTTGAGCCTATTTTATATGATGGCCCAATAGATGATGGCGGTAAACCAATAGCAATTCCAAAGAATAGAAACAACATAGATCCAGAATGGCGTCTATATGCTCGATCAGCAGGTGATGACAAAGCACCTATCATTACTATCTTAAATGCGATTGATGCATTACAGTCTTCAAAAATTGGAATAACATCAAACATTAAACTATTTTTTGAAGGTGAAGAAGAAGCAGGCTCTACAAATCTAAAAGCACACCTTTCTAAACATAGAGACCTTTTAGATGATATCGATATCTGGTTATTCTGTGATGGCCCAATGCATCAAAGTCGTCAACCTCAGTTAGTATTCGGAGTAAGAGGAGTCACTGGAATGGAAATTACAGTATATGGGGCAACGCGATCTTTACATAGTGGTCATTATGGTAATTGGGCTCCAGTTCCAGGTCAAAGTATCTCTGAACTCATTTCATCGATGAAAGATGTAAATGGTAATGTTTTAGTTAGCGGATTCTATGATACTGTTGAGCCGTTATCTGAATTTGAAAGATTAGAGTTAAGTAAAATACCAGATGTTGATGAACAGTTAAAAAAAGAACTTGGGTTAGTTTATACTGAGGGTGAAGGTCGTTCAATAAATGAAAGACTGCTTCTTCCATCTTTAACAATAAAAGGATTGTCTAGTGGTAATGTTGGTAAGAAAGCACGGAATGTAATTCCAAACTCAGCTACAGCTGCTATTGGTGTTCGCTTAGTAAAAGGTAATGATCCTGAAGATATGTTGGATAAGATCGAAGCTCATATAAAGAGTCAAGGGTTTCATATTGTTTATAATGCCCCTGATTTAGATACGCGACAAAATTATCCAAAAATAGTAAAAGTGGATAGAAGCGGATCTGGATATATTGCATCTAGAACCTCTATGGAAGACCCTAATGCAAAATCAATTATAAATGCAGTGAAAGAATATGTTGGTGATGATTTAATTCTTATGCCATCTCTAGGTGGCTCGCTTCCATTATATTTATTTACGGATTATTTAAAGAAGCCAGCAATTATTGTACCGATTGCAAACCATGATAACAATCAACATGCTCCAAATGAAAACCTTAGAATAGCGAACCTTTGGTACGGAATAGATTTGATGGGTGTTATTATGACAATGCCAAATTAAAGCATGATTTTTTTTAGTTTTCTTATCTTATCAAGCTCTATCCTTCTTGGCCAAAACTTTTCACTAGAAAAACTTAGTAGCAATGTGGATGCTTCATTTCGCGGATTAGATGTAATTAATAAAAAACTAGTTTGGGTAAGTGGAACAAAAGGCACAGTATTAAAAACTGCTGATGGTGGTAATACCTGGGAAAATATTTCGGTCCCCAATAGCATTGAAACTGATTTTCGAGATATAGAAGGATTTGATAAGAATACTGCTATAGTTATGGGTATTTCAAGTCCAGCTCGATTTTATAAAACTAAAAATGGTGGTAAAAATTGGGATTTAGTCTATTTCAATGAACATAAAGAAGTATTTTTTGATGGGATGTCATTTTGGGATAGTAAAAATGGTATCGCCTTTAGTGATCCAGTAAATGGTCAACATTATTTAATAAGGACAAAAGATGGTGGTGAAACATGGCAGGAAATTCCATCCTATCTAATACCTAAAAAGCTTGAGATAGAGTATGGCTTTGCAGCTAGTGGTACAGGAATACCAGTCTTTGGAAATAAAACTGTGTGGCTTGGCATGGGTGGGCTACAATCCAGAGTTTTTAAAAGTAATGATGGTGGAATGAATTGGATAGCAGTTGAGACACCACTTGTTCATGGCGGTCAAAGCACAGGTATTTATTCATTAGCTTTTAAAAATAAAAAAGTAGGTATAGCAGTGGGTGGCGATTATACAGATCAAAATATTAAGAACACGATGGTCTTTACAGAAAATGGAGGTATAACTTGGCATCTACCGGAAAATCAAACAAATGAATATCGTGAGTGTGTAGCTCATTATCGTGGAAATATTTTTATTGCCGTTGGCCCATCTGGTATGGATATAACAAAAGATAATGGAAAGAATTGGACGAGCGAGAACCGAGAAGTGAAAGATTTATCAGCGATAGCTTTTGCAAAGACAAGTGGAGCTGGATTTGCTGTAGGTAAAAATGGTAAGATATATAAATTAATAGTGAAAAATTAATGTCTAAAAAAACTGCTCTCATCCTTGGGTCTTCTGGTCTTGTTGGTAAAGAATTACTTGCACTTTGTTTAAAATCAGAATTTTACGAAAAAGTTATTACTCCACTTAGGGCTCCCATGCCGATAGATGAAGAAAAGCGAGTTGAGATGATTATAGACTTTGAAATGCCACCATGGAAAGATTTATTTCCGGTAAATCATGTTTATTGTTGTTTAGGTACGACTATAAAAAAAGCAGGTAGTAAAAGTAATTTTATAAAAGTTGATCATGACTTCCCTCTTGCTTTCGCAGGAGCCGCAAAAAAATGGGAAGCTGAGCAATTCAGTGTTATTACAGCTGCTGGAGTTTCCGCTGAGTCCAAAATATTTTATAATAAAGTTAAAGGTGAATTAGAGTCCAACTTGAAGGCACTTGATTTAAAAGGGACACTCATTTTTCAACCATCTCTTTTATTAGGAGATCGAAATGAATTTAGACTAGGGGAAAAAGTTTTTTCTGGATTTGCAAAGATAACATCTTGGATGACGCCAAGTTCATACAGGGCAATTCACTGCCAAAAAGTAGCAAGGGTCATGTTAGAAAAAACAATTTCTGCTAAATCAGGATTTAAAGTTATTACAAACAAAGAAATGCATAAAATTGCATAAGGAGGTAATTATGCAAAAACTAAAGTACTGGATTGCTATAATTATATTATTTTCATTTATTTTTTCTCAGCGAACAGCTAAACCAGTTATATATGGAAAACATTGGGTTGCTATTACGGGTAAACCTCTTGGAGCGACGGCTGGAGCAACAATCTTTTCACAAGGAGGTAATGCAGTTGATGCTGCTTGTGCGATGTTAGCGGCAACATGTACAATGTATGATGTATTAAGCTGGGGAGGAGAGACTCAGGCTTTAATATATAATCCTAAGACAAAAAAAGTAATAGGAATTAATGCTTTAGGCGTTGCGCCTTCAGGGGCGACGGCTGAATATTATAAAGATAAAGGATTTAAATACCCTCCTCAATTCGGTCCTTTAGCAGCTATAACTCCTGGAACGCCTGGAGGTCTAATGACAATGTTAGCTGAGTTTGGGACAATGAGCTTAAGAGAAGTGCTTTCACCAGCAATGGAGATGGCAAAAGGTTACCCCATAGAAGCGCAAACAGCTAATGGAATTGAACGTCAAAAAGCAATGATAGCTAAATGGCCCTATTCAAAAAAAGTTTTTTTGGTAAATAAAGGGGAGCGAGAAGCACCGTATCCAGGGGAGATTTTCATTCAAGAAGACCTCTATCAAACTCTTAAAAAGTTAGTAGATACAGAAGCAGAGATATTATCTCAAGGTGGTTCAAGAAAAGATGCAATTTATGCAGCTCAAAATAGGTTTTACAAAGGAGATATTGCTGAAGAAATTGCGCGTTCTACTCAGGAACAAGGAGGTCTCATTACAAAAGAAGATCTAGCTAATTGGAAGGTTTATTTAGAAAAGCCGGTTAAAATCAATTATAAAGGGATTGATGTCTATAAGCTTACCCACTGGGTTCAAGGTCCTGTTATGCTTCAATCTTTAAATATGTTAGAAGAATTTGATTTGAAATCAATGGGCTTTAATTCGTCAAGATATATTCACACCCTCTACCAAGTAATGAACTTAGCCTTTTCTGATCGAGATTTTTATTATGGTGACCCCTACTTTCCTCCAGATGAGCCAATCAATGGATTGCTTTCAAAGCGATACGCGAAGAAAAGAATTAAAGAAATAAACTGGGATAAAAATAATCCAAGAGTGAAACCAGGAAATCCATATAAATTTCAAGTAGGTGGTAACAATCCATTTCTGAATATTATTGAAACTTGGGGTGAAGATAATAAAAGACTTAACCCTGAAGATGGTAGTCAAGATTTTGCTGATTTAGAAGCTGAATTTAATATTGGGACTACAACAATTCAGGCTGCAGATAAAGATGGTTGGGTTGTTTCAATTACTCCCAGCGGTGGTTGGATACCAACAGTTATAGCAGGAAATACAGGAGTAGGTTTAAGTCAGAGAGCTCAAAGTTTTGTACTGTATGAAGATGAAAATCCTTATAATGTAATTGAGCCAGGTAAAAGACCTCGAGCAACACTAACGCCTGCAATGGCAATTAAAAATGGCGAACCTTTTGTTTCATTTGCAGTTCAAGGGGGCGATACTCAGGATCAAAACTTGCTTCAATTCTTTTTAAATATGGTAGAGTTTGATATGAATGTTCAAGAAGCAGTAGAGGCGCCAAATATAAACAGCTACCAAATGTATAGTTCATTTGGGTCACATAGTAAAGAAGTAGGAAGAATTGTTGTTCAAGAGGATACTCCTCCTTGGGTACAGAAAGATTTGAGAAAAATGGGTTATAATGTTGTCACGCGCACTTTAACCTCTGGTCCAATAAATGCTATTTGGTTTGATAGAGAACATGGTACGATGTGGGGAGGTTCTTCGAACCATGGTGAAGATTATGGTATCGGTTGGTAGCTTATTGAAAAAAATAATTTCAATTATTGTTTCACTCACTTTTTTTACTTTTGCTATTGTAAATATTAACGACCCTGATGGGTTAATTTGGATAATTACTTATCTTACAATTGCTTGTCTACCTTGGATAAATATTATTAATCAAAAAAAATTAAATATTTTTGCAATATTAATTTTTATAATTGGTTCATTTATTTCCCTGGGGCTATTGAACTCCATAATGCCTCAGCAATATGATGATCAAATGATAAGTTTATGGGAATATCAACGAGAAGGCATAGGGCTAATACTCGGCGCTTTATGGGTAGGTTTTGGAAAAAAATTATTAAATTAAAATTTATTATTACGGATAAAAAAATATGAAAAACTTAAATTTATTATTATTAATCATAATTGGTGGGTGTATGAAAAATATAAATGTTCCTGAAGCTGAAAAACAACCTTATAAAATGACAGTCCATGGAGATACACGGATTGATGATTATTACTGGATGCGACTATCAGATGAACAAAAAAATGCTAAGAAATTTGATTCTCAAACTAAAAAAGTTGTCGATTACATTGATTCAGAGAATAAATATACTGATGCAAGTTTATCTCAGACTAAAAAACTTCAAGAAGATCTCTTTAATGAAATCATTGGAAGAATAGAAAAAAATGATGAATCAGTTCCATATTTTAAGAATGGCTATTTTTACTACAGTCGTTATGAACCTGATAAAGAGTATAGAATTCACTGTAGAAAAAAAGGGTCTTTAGATAGTAATGAAGAAATAATCCTTGATGAAAATATCTTAGCTGAAGGATATGACTATTTTGCTATAGGAGGTCGATCGATAAGCCCAGATAATAAATGGCTTGCTTATGGTGTAGATACTCTAAGTAGAAGAATATATGAAATACATATTATAAATCTTGAAACAGGTGACTTATTAAATAGGACTATTCAAAATAGTTCAGGAAGTGTTGCTTGGGCAAATGATAATAAAACTATTTTCTATACTTCAAAGAATGAAAAAACTTTACTAGGTGAAAAGATATGGAGACATAAGATTGGTTCAAGTAAACCTGATGAGATGATATATCATGAAAAAGATAATACATTTTATAATGGTGTTTATCGATCTAAATCGGGTGAATTTATAATTATTTATCACTCTAATACACTAGTTAACGATTATCAAATTTTAAATGCAAACGATCCAGATGGCAGGTTTAAAAACTTTACTGCTCGAGGGACAGAACACGAATACTCAATTGAGCATTATCAAGATAAGTTTTTTATCATTACAAATTGGAAAGCTAAAAATAACCGATTAATGGAAACTTCTGAAAATGCAACAGAAATGAAAAATTGGAAGGAAGTGCTTCCTCATAGAAACGAGGTTCATCTTTTAGGTATGGAGATTTTTCAAGATCATCTTGTTCTAAATGAAAGGAAAGATGGCCTAAGAGGTTTGCGGATAATCCATCAACATTCAGGGAAGGATGAATATATTGATTTTGGTGAAGCAACTTTCACTGCCAGAATTTCTGTAAATGAAGAATTTAATACTAATATTCTCCGATATTCTTTTACTTCAATGGTAACACCTGGCTCTATATACGATTACAATATGGATAGCGGTGAATTAACTCTTATGAAGCAAGACAAAGTCGTTGGGGGATATAATCAAAATAATTACCACGCAGAACGAAGATATGCGATTGCAAAAGATGGCAAACCTGTGCCGATTTCTTTAGTATATAGAAAAGATTTAAAAAAAGATTCAAAAAACCCTGATAATCCTCAAAATCTACTTCTTTATGCATATGGTTCATATGGCTCGACCCGAGATCCTTACTTTAGCTCTACACGTTTAAGTTTATTAGATAGAGGCTTTATCTACGCGATTGCTCATGTCCGAGGCGGTCAAATCTATGGTCGTCAATCTTATGATGATGGGAAAATGTTAAATAAGAAGAATACTTTTACTGATTTTATAGCTGCTGGTAAATATTTAATTAAGAATGGTATCACGAATGAAGAGCATCTATTTGCTGAGGGTGGAAGTGCCGGTGGTCTTTTAATTGGCGCAGTTGTTAATATGGAACCAGAAATGTGGAAAGGGGCAATTGCTGCAGTTCCTTTTGTAGATGTTATAACAACAATGCTTGACCCTACTATTCCACTCACTTCTGGAGAATGGGATGAATGGGGTGACCCTCGAGTAAAAAAATACTACGATTATATGCTTTCTTATTCTCCCTATGATCAAATTCAAAATAAAAATTATCCAAACTTATTGGTTACGTCTGGTTTTTTTGATTCTCAGGTTCAATATTGGGAACCGCTTAAATATGTTGCCAAACTTAGACAATATTGGCAAGGTCAAAATAACCTTTACTTACATATGAATATGGATGCTGGTCATGGAGGAAAATCTGGTCGATTCCGTCGTTATCGTGAAGTTGCATTGGAATATGCTTTTATGTTTGACCTTGTAGGTATTAAAAAGTAAGTGTCATAAAGTTGTTTTATTCCTAATAATAACGTAATATTACTCGTTATGGGCAAAAAAATTATACTCATTAGTATTTCTTTATCTTTTTCATTATTTCTGCAAGGTTGCTATACGCAATTAGCTATGTTCTACCCTGAACCTGAGATTGAGCAAGAAGATGAGGATCAATTTTTTGAAACTTATTCAAGAGCTCCAGGTCGTCCAGGATTAGATATCTATGCGCAGGATGAAGGCTCAATGCCTCTCGGATACTCTACCATGTATAATAGATTTAGTCCATATGGTGGTGCCTATATGGGTTTTATGAATCCTTATGGACATTATAATAACTACTATTATGGATATGGTGATGGGTATGGATATGGCCAAAATATGTTTGGATACAGTTATAATTTAGGTGGATATGCTATGTTTATTCCAGTTGGAGACGCGCGACAATTACGAGACTTTAATAAGGGAAGAACTAAACAATTTGGAACTAACCTTAATGTAACTCGGAGTTCCCCAAGATCTTCTTCTGGTAATCAAAATAACTCAGGTCATACAAATAGTTCTTCGGTCTCATCGAATCGCTCTTCAGAATCTAGCTCATCATCTAGCTCATCATCTGGCTCATCATCTAGCTCAAGTGGTGGTCGTAGAGCTACACGCCGAAATTAATTTAAGATTTTAGGAATTTTCATGCATCGCATGACGCGTTCCATCGTTTCACTTTTCATTTTTATTTCAATTAATGCTCAAACTGCATCTGAAGCTATTCATCTTATGGAAGATGAAATAGGCTTTGGTGCACGTTCCCTTGCTTTAGGAGGTGCCTATACTGCGCTTGGCAATGATGCCTCTGGAATGTATTGGAATCCAGCCGGACTAGCTGGAATTAGCAACGGAGCTATTTACTTTGAGAATAATAGTTTATTCTATAATAATGAAACGACTTATGGACAAGAAAGAAAAAACAACCCTTTACGTAAATCTATAGGAGTGAATGGTTTAGGTATTATTTACCCCGTTCCAACTGTTAGAGGTAGTTTTGTTATTGGAATTGGTTATAATCGTATAATCAGTTATGATGGCTTAATGTCTTTTTCAGGTTTTAGCTTACGCGATAATGATCTTGGCTTTCCAATAACTGTAGATGGTGTAGAAAAGAATTATTTTTTCTCAAAAAATGTTCAACGAAGTGAAAAGGTTATTAGTAGTGGTGGGCTTGAGCAACTAACTTTTTCATTTGGAATTGCTATTTCTCCAGTCTCATCTTTTGGAATTTCTATATCACGGCTCAATGGAAGAGAAGATTACGAATTTAGTTTTAGTCAACAAGATTTGCAAAATACATATAAGGAATTTCCAACAGATTTTAATCAATATGATCTAGTCCAATCGCTAATTACAAAAACAAAAGGGTGGAATGTACGCACGGGTCTCAAAACTGCAATAAATCAGTGGTTTCAATTTGGAATGGCATTCTCTCTACCATATACACTTAATGTTAAAGAAAATCATGGTACAAGCGAAGTATTGCTTTTTGACAATGGAGATGTGAGTGATGTTACTGAAACAGGGCGCTATGATTATGAAGTGATAATGCCGATGGTTATGGATTTAGGAATTGCCGTTACTGCTGATAACTTGGCTCTTTCAACAAGTATAAGATATAAAAATTGGGGAGGCACCCAATTTAACCTTCAAAATATTGAAAAAGATTCAGGCGAGTATTTATTATTTAAAGAAGAGAATAAAAACATTAAATATTTATATAGGTCAGTTATTCAATTTAGAGCAGGGGCTGAATATCTATGGGAATTTTCTGACACATTTGGCATGACATTTCGTGCAGGTGGTGGCTTATTACCTTCTCCAGAAGGCAATAGTAAAGCTGATCAAAGTTTTATTTCTTTGGGTTTAGGAATCCCGATACCTCAATCTATGATGTTAGATATGGCATTTATAATTAGAAATTATGAGAAGAAATCATCAGATTTATTTACCCCATCCGGGACCTTAGAGAAAGTAAGTACGGGGCGCTTACTCCTAAATATATCTTACTTATTTTAAATCTTAATTTGACGGAATTCCGCTTGGAATTCCATGTTAAGCCCGATTAATTTTTTGGCCTATTTTATATAATAATAATTAGTGTAGGCTCGGTAGCTCAGTCGGTAGAGCAGAGGACTGAAAATCCTTGTGTCGGCAGTTCGATTCTGTCCCGAGCCACCACTTTTATTTTATCTTTTATCCTCAATAAAGTTGTCGCAGCCAATTTACGAAAGTCAGTGACCTTCTTTTGTTCTACAGACTAAGTAGCATTATAGTA
>Ga0209403_10002334_pt1 | contig 22859 bp, 19 predicted proteins | sample ArcticOcean_MG_C_8_FD_187440 | JGI IMG/M metagenome (GOLD analysis project Ga0209403, IMG submission 187440) | Marine microbial communities from western Arctic Ocean - ArcticOcean_MG_CB11_86 (SPAdes) (version 2) | ecosystem: Environmental > Aquatic > Marine > Oceanic | place: Arctic Ocean... | reverse complement strand
TTCCATAGGCGACATCCAGCGAATTCTGGCCGAATATGCCGTAACTGCCAAACTCGTCGTCGAACCCGACCCACGCTGTATAATTGGTGCCGGCGCTGTGTGTCTCGTCGGTATAGCCCCAGACATAGTCGTACCATCCGTCGCCGGGGCTACCGTCATAGGTAGTGCCAAAAACGCTCAGGAACGCGGATGCCTGGCTGGCGACACTAGGATTGAAATTGACATCAAGATCGGACGCGCCGACCCCAAATTCCTGGTAGAGCCCGCCCAGTTCGCTGCAGGTGGCGTAGCGCCAACCGGTCGAGAGCTCGGAGATCGTGGCCCTGCTGTCAAAACTGATTCCCTGGGTCTCGCCCGGTTTGAGCCAGTCCAGGCCCGTGCCGGTGTCGGTGACATAGTTGCCGAAGTCGATTTGCGTGGCGAAGGCGGGCGAAATCACGGCAATGCCGAGGATGAGGGCTAAAACATGGACGGCTTGTTTGATCATGACTACTCTGGACTACTGTGAGGGCGCTGACTAATCTGGCACGCGTATGGAACGAATGTGCAATATCCGTGCCAGATTTTCATTCCTTTTTAAATCAATGAGTTATGGAGTCTGTTCGGTCAGAAAAATCGGGGGGTGTAAAATTTTCCGACACTTTAGGCCGGGTTGCGCCGAGACGATCGAGCTTTAGCCCTCGTCTCTGTCTTCTTCCCGCTCTTTCGGCCCGAAAACCCGTTCGCGGTCGTTCTCGCCGATCATCCCCATCAGCACCCGGCGGTAGCCTTCGACGGCTTCGGCGCCGGCGTCGCGATAGGCGTCGGCCAGCCGGTGGCGCTGGGATTCAGAAAGACGGCGTTCCAGCGCCACGCCTTTGGGGGTCAGCTCCAAAAGCCGCTGGCGGCGGTCCTGCACGCCCTCGTACTGGACGATGAACTCTTCGCGGACAAGCTGGCCGAGAACCCGGGACAGGCTTTGTTTTGTGATCTTCAGGATGGCCAGCAGTTCCGACACATTGATGCGCGGATTGCGTCCGACAAAATAAATGACCCGGTGATGCGCCCGTCCGAAGCCGTATTCGGCGAGGATGGCGTCCGGTTCTGCCGTAAAGTCGCGATAGGCGAAATACAACAGCTCCATCCCCTGGCGAATATCCCCTTCGCGCAGAAACAGTGGATTGATGCCAGATTTTATGTCAGTCATATTGACATATATGCCTCTGAATGTTACTTACCGCAACCCACATTCGACATAATATGTCTTTCGATACCGCTGCGGAGTAACAAACGCGATGATGAACTTCGACGATCAGGATGGCCAGATTTGGCACAACGGCGCGTTGATCCCGTGGCGCGAGTCCAAGCTGCATGTTCTGTCCCACGGGCTGCATTATGCAAGCTGCGTGTTCGAGGGCGAGCGGGTCTATAACGGCGAGGTCTTCAAACTGCGCGAACACACCCAGCGCCTGATCGATTCCGGCCGGGAACTCGGCTTCGAAATTCCCTATTCACTGGCCGAACTGGAGCAGGCGACCCGGGAAACCGTTGCGGCGCAGGGCTATGCCGACGCCTATGTGCGCCCGGTCGCCTGGCGCGGCAGCGAAATGATGGGCGTGTCCGCGCAGGACACCAAAATCAATGTTGCCATCGCGGTGTGGGAATGGCCGTCCTATTTCTCGCCCGAAGCGCGGATGCGCGGCATCCGGCTGACGACGTCGACATGGCGCCGCCCGGCGCCCGATACCGCACCCGTCCATGCCAAGGCGGCCGGGCTGTACATGATCTGCACGCTCAGCAAGCACGCCGCTGAGGCGGAGGGTTTCGACGATGCGCTGATGCTCGACTATCGCGGCCGGATCGCCGAATCCACCGGCGCGAACATTTTCCTGGTGCAGGACGGCAAAATTCACACGCCGACGCCGGATTGCTTTCTCGACGGCATCACGCGGCGGACAGTTATCGGGCTCGCGAAGAAGCGCAATTTCGAGGTGATCGAACGCGCCATCATGCCTGACGAGCTTGAGAAGACCGACGAGATATTCGTCACCGGCACCGCGGCGGAGGTCACACCGGTCGGCGAGATTGACGGCCGCAAGTTCACCGTCGGCACGATCTGCCAGACATTGATGGAAGATTACGACAATCTCGTCCGGGTGCGCAGCAAAGCGGCGGCTTAATTTTTGTCGCGGTTCCCATACGGCCGCATTTCAGATGTTCGACCGGCCGGCGGCGTCGCCGGTCCAGCGCTATGCCTTGGGCGCCTGCAGACCGTAAAAATCCAGCGTGTTGTCGCGCAGGATCCGACGCTGGTCCGCCAAGCTGACATCGGCGACATCGAGGAAGCTCTGCACCGCGGCGCCCCCTGAATCGAAATGCGGGTAGTCGGTCGCGAACAGGATTTTGTCGGCGCCCAGCCCGTGTACCGCCAGCGGGATCGTCGGGTCGCCGGGATCACAGCTTACCACGCATTGGCGGTCGAAATAGGCGCGCGGCGGCATCGTCAGCCCGGCCATGTAATGGCCGAGCTTGGGGTGTTCGAAATGATCGTCGAGCCGTCCCAGCCAATAGGGCGCCCACGAACATCCCGCCTCGAAGAATCCGACTTTCAGTTTCGGGTGGCGCTCCAGGACGCCGCCGCCGATCAGTGCCATCATCGCCATCATCTGTTCGAACGGATGCGAGATCATGTGGTGAAACAGATAACTTTCGGGAACATCCATACCGCCATAGCGGTCGCCGCCGGCGGTTGACGGGTCACCCGTCGATTCATGGATTATCAGCGGCACGCCAAGCTCTTCGACCGCGGCATAGAACGGTTCGCGGTCAGGGGCGTCGAGGCGCTTCCCCGCCGACGGATTGGGCCGCACGCAAACGGCAACGGCGTTCAGCTCGCCGACGGCGTGTCGGGCCTCGCGAATTGCTTCATCGACATCGTATAAAACGACCGGGGCGGCGAATTTGAGGCGGTCGGGGAACGCGCCGCACCAGTCCGACATCCAGCGGTTATAGGCTCGCATCATTGCCTGGGCGAAATCAGGCTCCATATAACCGGCGACCAGCGCGGCGGAGGGATACAGCACCGCGAGAGCGATGCGCTCCTTGTCGAGTACCTTGATCCGGTGTTCCGGCGGCATCGGCTTGCGAACGGATATTTCTTTCGGGAACGGAGGTTGTTCGTCCGTGCCGATCATGAAGCGGCGGTTCTTGTCCGCATTCAGCGCCCAACCGACCGTCCGGTCCCGGAACGCCGGTTCCAGATAGTCGGTGAACATCGCGTCCTGCTCATGAACATGTCCGTCGGCATCGATGGAGAAATCGTCGAATGTAGCGGCCGGAATTGCCTTCGAATGGGCGGCCTGGGCGGGAGATGTCATATGGGTCACCGGTGATCGTTTCGCGCTGCGCCTAGTCTAACCGAAGGATCGGTGTTCGGGCAGGCCCAGGCGCTGGGGCGGTCCGGTCTCACCGCCTGCCGAAATTCAGGTATCCGTCACCCGTAACCAGCGCTCTGCGGCGACCGAATCCGTTTCCCTGGACTCGACCCATTGCGCGCCCGATTCCCGTTCTTCGAGTTTCCAGAACGGGGCCTTGGTCTTGAGCCAGTCGATGAGGAACTGGCAGCTTTCAAGCGACGCCTCGCGGTGCGGCGAGGCGGTGACGACCAGCACGATGCGGTCGCCCGGCTCCAGCCTGCCGTAGCGGTGGACGATCAGAACATCCTGCAATTGCCAGCGTTCGCGCGCTTCGGCCTCCAGCGCTTCAAGTTTATTTTCGGTCATGCCTGGATAGTGTTCCAGCGTCATCGCGCTGATCTTTTCGTCGCCGGCATAGTCGCGGACGAGCCCGACGAAACTGGCGAGGCCGCCGATTTCCGTGTTGCCCTCGGTTATCCGTGTGATTTCCGCTCCGATATCGAAATCTTCGGTCTGAACCCGTATCACGCCGCTCAGCCCCCGGTCATCGGTGGGAACAGGGCGACTTCGTCCGTATCGGTTATCGCCGCGTCGAGCGGCGCGATTTCCTGGTTCACCGCGACCCGGACGGAAGCCGAATTCTCTAGTGCGTCGGCATATACGCCGCCTCGCGCCTTGAGCCATTCAATCAGTCCGGCCACGTTGTTCACGCCGTCTGGCGGCGACAGCTCTTCGCGGGCGATGCCGATCCGCGAACGCACCCATCCGAAATAAAGTACCTGCATTATCCGTTCTCGCTGAAAGGGAGATAATCCACCATGGTGCCGGGTTCCAGGCTAGTCAACTCCTCCGGAAGCTCCACCAGTCCGTCTGATTCGACCATCGAGGTCAGTATTCCCGCCCCGTCCCGGGGAAATTTGTACGCGACCGGTGCGCCGTCCGAATCCCGGTCGAGACGGACCCGCAACCATTCCCGCCGCCCGAGCTTCTTGCGCACCGGAAAGCCGGCGCGGACGCGGTACATTTCGGGTTCGGTCTTGCGGCTGCCGCCGAGGCGCAGAATTGCGGGTCTCGCAAACAGCATGAACGTCACCAGCACGGCGACCGGATTTCCCGGCAGGCCGATAAACGGCACCGAACCGATCTGGCCGAGCGCCAGCGGCCGGCCGGGCCGTATGGCAAGCCGCCAGAAATGCATTTTACCGAGCGCTTCGATCGCGGCGCGGACGTGGTCCTCTTCGCCGGTCGACACACCGCCCGATGTCATGATCAGATCGTGCCGGTCTGCCGCGTTGGCGAGGGTGTCGCGAATGGTTTGATAGGAATCCGGAAGGATGCCGAGATCGTCGACGGCACAGCCGAGCTGTTCTAAGGCTGCGGCGACCGAATACCGGTTCGCGTCGTAAATGCACCCCGGTGGCAGGTCCGTCCCCGTATCGCGGACTTCGTCGCCGGTCGAAAACAGCGCTACCCGCACCGGCTTGTAGACCGGCAGGGAAATCCGCCCGATGGAGGCGGCAAGTCCGATCTCCTGTGGGCGGAGCCGGGTGCCGGCCGCGAGTATTCTGGCGCCCGGCACGACATCTTCCCCGGCAAAGCGCCGGTTGGCGCCCTGTTTGATGCCGGGCGGAATTGCAACGATTCCGTTTTCCGCGCGGCAGTCTTCCTGCATCAGGACCGTGTCGGCGCCGTCCGGCATCGGTGCACCGGTGAAGATGCGGATTGCTTCGCCGCGCCCGAGCGGACGATCCATCTGAGTGCCGGCGGCGATGCGCCCGGCCAGCGTCAGGCGCGTTTCGCCGTTTTCCCCGAGGTCGTCAAACCGCACGGCATAACCGTCTACCGCAGCGTTGTCGTGAGGCGGGACGGCGCGATCGGACACGATATCTGCGGCGAGAATGCGCCCGGCGGCGCTGCGAAGATCGATGTCTTCACGCTCGACGACAATTTCCAGCCGTTCGGTCAGAAGCCTGAGCGCTTCTTCGGTTTTCATCAATTCGCCGCCAAAGGCGAAGCAATCGTCTGACAGCTGGGCCATTCAGACTGCCCCTTCCACGCGCCGTGCCAGCCCACATTGTTCAACCACAAAATCGACGATCGCACCGGCATCGTTCAGATCGAGTACCGGAAGGGCGATTTCGGTCAGCGCTTCGTTCCGTAATTCATCGCAGGCGACCGCAATTACCGAGACGTTCTGCCGGCAGATCAGTTCTGCGCCGGTCGACGGGCGATGGACTTCAATTTTGTCGTGCACTTCGTCCTTGTAGCCTTCGATCAGAACGATATCGACCGGCGACAGCTTGCGCAGCATGTCCTCCAGCGTCGGTTCCGCGTCATCGCGATTTTCGTGAACGATCGCCCAGCGTCGCGCCGATGAGATGATAATTTCCGCCGCCCCCGCCACGCGATGCTCGTAGGAATCCTTGCCGGGCTTGTCTATGTCAAAATCATGATGGGCGTGTTTGACGGTGGCGACGGCATAGCCGCGCGCTGCAAGTTCGGGAATAAGCCGGATGATAAGGCCGGTCTTGCCGCTGCCGCTCCAGCCGGTAATGCCCATGATCTTGGGGAGTTGCGTCATTGTTTCGGCGCGGCCGGGGGCGTGTCCATATGGCGCAGCCCGGACCGGATATAGTCATAGCCGGTGATCAGCGTGATGATCGCCGCGGCCCACAGACCGGCCTCGCCGATCTCGCGGACCGGGATCGTCTCGGAAAGTGTCGGGTGGGCGGCATCTCCGACGATCAAAATCCCGATCGCGACCATCTGGATGGTGGTTTTCCATTTCGCGAGCTTGCTGACCGGGAGTCCGACCGATACGCCGGCGAGATATTCGCGAAGCCCCGACACAAGTATCTCGCGGCACAGAATGATGACCGCCGGAAGGATGGCTAACCCGTCGATCTGGCCGAACCCGACCATCATCAGCAATGCCGAGGCGACCAGCAGCTTGTCGGCGACGGGATCGAGGAACGTTCCGAAGGCTGATAGCTGCCCGCGCGCGCGGGCGAGATAGCCGTCGAAAAAATCGGTGATGGCGGCAAAGGTGAAAACCCCCCAGGCGATCCACTGGCCGGTCGCGGTTTCGAGAAAAAACAGGCCGACGAATAGCGGAATGACCGCCACACGCGATAACGTCAGAATATTCGGCAGGGTCAGCATCATGCGCAACCGGCTCGATCGGATGTTTCCGTATAGCGGATAATTCTACTCCTCGCCGTGAAACTGATCATAAATTCTTTTAGCGACGGTCTTGCTGATGCCGTCAACCGCCTCGAGATCGGCGAGACCCGCCCGGCCGATACTCGCCGCCGATCCGAAATGGTTGAGAAGCGCCCGTTTCCGCTTGGCGCCGATCCCCGATATCTCATCGATAACAGACCGTCTGATCTGCTTGGAGCGTCGGTTGCGGTGACTGCCGATGGCAAAACGATGGGCCTCGTCGCGCAGTCGCTGCAGGAAATACAGGATCGGATCCTGAAGCGGCAGCGAGAACGGCGCCCGACCCTGGACGTGAAAGCGTTCGCGCCCGGCATTGCGGTCGGGCCCTTTGGCGATCGATACCAGCGGCTGATCGGCGATGCCGAGTTCGTCGAGAACTTCGAGGACGACCGATAACTGCCCCGGGCCGCCGTCGATAATGACCAGATCGGGCCAGATGCCGCGTTCGCGGTCGGGATCTTCCTTGAGCGCACGGGCGAACCGGCGGGTCAGCACTTCGCGCATCATCGCATAGTCGTCGCCCGGTGCGATGTCGGTATTCTTGATGTTGAATTTGCGATAGGCGCTTTTCTGGAATCCGTCCTCGCCCGAGACGATCATCGCGCCCAGCGCGTTGGTGCCGGAAATGTGGCTGTTGTCGTATACCTCGATCCGCTTCGGCGGCGCGTCGAGATCGAACAGATCGGCGACGCCGTCGAGCAGTTTTCGCTGGGTGGCGCTTTCCGACAGCCGTCGGGCAAGCGCATCCGCCGCGTTCAGCGACGCATTGTCGATCACGCTTTTGCGGGTGCCACGCTGCGGTTTCGATATCTCCACCTTGCGGTCGGCGCGAATCGACAACGCCTGCCGCACCAGTTCCTGATTTGGCAGCGCGTGGCTCACCAGCACCAGCTTGGGCGGTTTTTTGTCCGAATAGAACTGTCCGACAAACGCCTCCAGAACCTCCTCGGCCGGGATCGATCTCGCATGGTTCGGAAAATAGGTCCGGGTGCCGTAATTCTGGCCGGCGCGGTAGAAAAATACCTGAACGCAGGTCGTCCCGCCATCCTGGTGCGCGGCGACAATATCCGCCTCGCCGATCGCTTCGACATTGATGTCCTGATGCGCCTGGATCTGGGTGAGCGCGCGGATACGGTCGCGATAAATCGCAGCGCTCTCGAAGTCGAGCGCGTCGCTGGCTTCTTCCATGCGGCGTGACAGCGATCGTTGCACGTCGCGGGTGCGCCCGCCCATAAACGCCTGCGCCTGATCGACGATCTCGGCGTAATCGTCCTTGGCGATCAAATCGACGCAGGGCGCCGTGCAGCGCTTGATCTGGTATTGCAGGCAGGGCCGCGTGCGTCCGGAAAAGACACTGTCCGAACAGCTGCGCAGGGGAAAAACCTTCTGCAGGGTGTTCAGCGTTTGGTTGACGGCGCTGGCTGAGGCGAACGGGCCGAAATATTCGCCGTCCCGGTTGCGCGCACCGCGGTGCTTGACGAGCTGTGCCCAGTCCGAATCCGTCCGCAGCAGAATATAGGGATAGGATTTGTCATCGCGCAGGATGATGTTGTAGCGCGGCTTGAGCTGCTTGATCAGGTTGCTTTCCAGCAACAGCGCTTCGACTTCGGTATGGGTGCTGACGATTTCGAGATCGGTCGTCTGCACCACCATGAGGCGGATACGTTCCGGCTGCCCATGGCCCCGGGCGTAGGACGTGACGCGTTTTCGAAGATTCTTCGCCTTGCCCACATAGAGCGGTTTGCCAGCGGAATCGGTCATCCGGTAGACACCCGGGCCGGTGGGCAGGTGCTTCAGCCGCGATGTGATAAGCGCCGCGCCGGAAAGACCCGCTGCGTTCTCTATCTCTGCGGCCATTATACGATCATCGTAATCTGCGCTTTCGGCGAAGCGGCGCCGGGTGTGCCGCCCGGCACCATGATGTACCATCGTATGCGCAATCGGGGCGCTATCGATTCGAATGCTTTTCTTATCCACGGTTTCTGTGGATAAGCCTGTCCATAAGGACAACATATTCATGGCTTGCCTGATTGACAAACCGGATAACCCGATTTCGCTATTTTTCAACGGATAATCTTAACTCATTGAAAAATATGACGAAAATAATTTCGGGACATTTTAAACTTTAACGTTAGGTTAATTAACCATTACCATTTTGATGATACCGGTCGTCGGCCGCAAGTGTGCACAAATGTATGCAGTAAGCGTCCCGACTATCGCGCTAACTTTATTGTATAAAATTTTTCAGTTCGACCTGTTGATCTCTATGCCGACGCTGGCGGCGTCTGCAAAAACATCCAGTTTCTCGACCCGGACCTTGGCCATGCGGACATTCGGCTCGGCCAGACATAGATTCGCGATGCGCTCGGCGAGGGTCTCGACGAGATTAACATGCCCGGCCGCGGCAAGATTCCTGACTTTTACAATCAAATCTTCGTAACACAGAACATTTGCCAACTTGTCGTCGATCGGATCCGGTGTCTCGAAAACGGTGAGGTCGAGATTTATCCTGATCCGCTGGGATCCGTCGCGTTCGTGCCGGTGGACGCCGATAAGGCAATCCAGGATCAGGTCGTTGATGAAAACACGGCGGGTCGTGCGTTCGGCCGGCGAAGCCGGTATCTGCTGCAGCGGTTCAACCGTCATGGCAATATCTTTCATTCATTCCAAGTGTTGCGTGACTTAAGTCTGTCATTCTTCGACCGGGACCGTGCCGGCGTCCGGAAAGTCCCATCCCAGATGCTGGCCGCCGTCCAGGGAAATTATCTGGCCGGTCAGTGACGGGGCCGATAAAATATAGCGGACGCCATTGGCGATTTCATCCGCGTCCGCACCGTGGCCGAGCGGCACGCGGGACGCCTGTTTCTCGAACTGGGCGCGGCTTTGCCTCGGACTTGGCAGCGTCGGGCCCGGTCCGATCGCGTTTACCCGGATAGAAGGGGCGAGTGATAGTGCAAGGCTCTGCGTCATCGCCCACATGCCGGCTTTGCTGATGGTATAGGACAGAAAGCCCGGCGGCACGTTCACAACACGCTGATCGGCAATGTTGACGATATTGCCGGTCTGTCCGGCGGGCAATTGCAGGGCGAATGCCTGGCTCAGGCGCAGCGGCGCCCACAGATTGACCGTCAGGTGACTGTCCCAGGATTGTCGCGTCAGCGTGTCTATGCGGTCGTTTTCGAATACCGACGCGTTATTGACCAGGCAGAGCAGCGGCCCGCCCGCCGCAACAGCCTGTTCGGCAAGCCCGTCGATTTCGCCGTCATCGGCGAGGTTGGCGGCGACGACATAGGCGTTTTTGCCGGACTGCTTCAATTCGCGGCACAGCGTGTCGGCGGCATCGCTCGATTTGTGATGGTGAATGCCGACGGTCCAGCCGTCATCGGCCAGGGCAATAGCGATTGCTCTGCCGATGCGTAACGCGGCGCCGGTTATCAGGGCGTTGCCTTTAGGGGCGGTCGTCATTTGGTGAAAATGCGGCATGTGGCCGTTTCGTTCAAGCTACGGTGACGGACAATCAGGACACGGCACCGTTCATGCCGATGAACTGGACGGCGATGTAGGCGATGTAAAGCGCGATAAGGATGGCGCCGGTGAGCCGGTGTATTTTCAGCCCGGTCATCATGAACGGAACCAGGAGGACCGTTGCCGCGACCAGAACCCAGAGATCGAAGCCGATAATGCTGGCGGAAAACGGCAGGGGCGCAAACAGCGCCGTGACGCCGGTAATGCCGAACAGGTTGAAGATGTTGCTGCCCAGTACGTTGCCGACACAGACTTCTGCGTGACCGCGATACGCCGCGACGATCGATGTCGCCAGCTCGGGCAAGGAGGTGCCGAACGCCACAATCGTGAGGCCGATGACCTCTTCCGGCACGCCGAACGCCGTTGCCAGGCTGGTCGCGCCAGTCACCAGCCATTCCGCCCCGACGACGACGGCGAAAAGTCCGGTGACGATAATGCCGGCGATGCTGATCGTGCGCAGCGGGATGACGCCCATTTCCTCCGCTTCTTCGCGATGAAGCTCGGCGACGGCATCGTTGGTTTTATTGTCGTGCCAGACCGTGAACCCGATATAGGCGGCCAGGGCGACAAGCATCAGGACGCCTTGCCACAAAACGATTTGCCCGGTCATGCCGAGAACGACATAGATCAGCGTTACGGCTGCCATGCCGGTCATGTCGCGTCTTACCGCATCGGGGCGCACGGCGATCGGTGCGATGATGGCGGCGACACCGAGGATCAGCAGAATATTGGCGATGTTGCTGCCGACCACGTTGCCGACGGCGATACCGGGCGATCCGACCAGCGCCGCGTTGACGCTGACGACCATCTCCGGCAGGGATGTCCCGAAGCCGACGATCGTCAGCCCGACGATCAGCGGCGACACGCCAAGCCGCTGCGCGAGCGCGACCGAGCCGCGCACAACCGCTTCGCCGCCAAACAGCAAAAGGGCAAATCCGGCAATAATCAGAAAATATGTCATTCAGCAGGCAATAGGGCGCGGATGTATTCGGGGACAAACATTGGAGGAGGTCGCTTCGTACCATGCCGCGCCGTCAATCAACAACTGCAGCTTCCACCTCACAAACGCCGTCCAATCCCCGTTCTCTATTGAATATGGTGCGCCCCGCGGGGATTTCCATGGAACATCCGAATTACGCTCGATTTGGTTTTCGGCTGCTCGTCAGCGCTTGGCCGACGCCTGAATGTCCGGCGCTTGGAAGTCCGGCGCTGGCGGGGATACACTGACGGTGGTTTGTCCCCCAAACGTTCTATGAAACGACCAAAATGCAAGACGCCTCATTCTTAAGCGAAACCCTGATATTTCTGATCGCCGCGGTAGCCGTTGCGCCGGTGTTTCAACATCTCCGGTCGAGTCTGGTGCTCGGGTATCTGGTCGCGGGCGTTATCATCGGCCCCGGGGTGCTCAGTCTGATCTCCGAGTCCAGGCAGGTTCACAATATTGCCGAGCTTGGCGTCGTTTTCCTGCTTTTCACCATCGGTCTGGAGCTCAGTGTCGAGCGGCTGAAACTTATCCGCAACCAGATATTCGGGGTCGGCACCGCGCAGGTCGGCGTAACGTCGTTGATCATCGCCCTCGTCGCCTGGTGGGCCGGGTTCTCCCTCGAAACGTCGGTTATTATCGGCGGCGGGCTCGCCCTTTCCTCGACCGCGGTCGTGCTGCAGCTTTTGTCCGAGCGCGGCGAACTGGCATCCCGCCGCGGCCGCTTGGCATTTGCGATTTTGCTGCTTCAGGACCTCGCGGTTGTCCCGTTGCTGGCCCTGGTGCCGGCCTTTGCAGGGAGTGGCGAGGACACGGTCTCGGCGCTGCTCTGGACGCTCGGTAAGGCGGCGTTGCTCCTGGCAGCGGTGGCGGTGTTTGGCCGGCTGGTCGTCCGCCCGCTGTTCCGGGCGATTGCGGTCGGCCGCAGCCCCGAGCTGTTTGCCGCGGTGACCCTCGCGGTCCTGCTTGGGATGAGCTGGCTGACCGGCACGTTCGGGCTGTCGCTGGCGATCGGCGGATTCCTTGCCGGGCTGCTGCTGGCGGAAACCGAATACCGGCACCAGGTCGCGGCCGATATCCAGCCTTTCCGCGGCCTGTTGCTGGGGCTGTTCTTTATGACCGTCGGGATCGGTCTCGACCTCCGGATCATCGCCGAAAACACGCTGCTGGTGTCCGGATTGGTTGTCGGCCTGATTGTCCTGAAGACCGCCATCACGGCTATTCTCTGCCGTCTCAGCGGCGTCTCGACCGCCGTCAGCATCAATACGGCGCTGGTGCTGGGTCAGGCCGGCGAGTTCGGTTTCGTGCTGTTCGCGCTCGCCGGCGGGTTCGGCCTGCTGGAGCCCCGCGAGGCGACGATCCTGGCGGCAGTCGTGGCGCTCAGCATGGCGGTGACCCCGGGGCTTGCCTTCATCGGCAACCGCCTGCACGGGCTGCTCGAAGCCCGCCTGGCCGACAGCCAGGAAGACATGCGGGCCGAAAGCACCGATCTGAAGGATCATGTCATCGTTGCCGGGTTTGGGCGGGTCGGCCAGTCGGTCGTCAAAACCCTGGTGGCCGCGGGCATTCCCTATGTCGCTATAGAGTTCGAGCCGACGCGCGTTGCCGAGGCGCGGGCCCAGGGGCTCGCCGTCTATTTCGGCGATGCCAGCCGGGTCGAAGTGCTCGAAGCGCTCGGCGCGGCGCGGGCGCGGGGCGCGGTCATCATTCTCGATAACGCGATCGCGGCGGAACGCGCGGTCAACCTGCTGCACCGCCGGTTTCCCAACCTGAATATTTTCGTGCGCGCCCGCGACAACGCGCATAAGCGCCGGCTGACCGAAGCCGGGGCGAGCGGTATCGTGCACGAGACATTCGAGCTGAGCCTGCATATCGGCGAAGCCGTGCTGCGCGGCTTCGGCACACCGGACGACCAGATTCGCGACATCATCCGGGACCACCGCGCCGACGACTATGCGCTGCTGTCGGATGTCATTTTGCCGGTGACCCCGGCGGAGGGGGAGAAGAAGGAGGGCTGAAAGCGGCTCGCCTATCGACGGATGACTGTTCCGTCATCCCGGCGAAAGCCCGGATCTTTCCGAGAACTTGGTAATCTGGTCGAAAGATTCCGGCTTTCGCCGGAATGACGCCTGAAAAGTCAGCCGGGAAAGCCGGTACTTTGGAGCGAGGCTGTTACCGCCGCCCGGTTTTGCCCGATTTCCCCGGCTTGCGGTTGCGGCCGGTGCGCTTTGCGGCATCGATACGGGCCTGTAGGCGGCGCGGACCGGTCGGGACACCGATTTCCATGTGTTCGAGGCGCCGCAATTCGTCGCGCAGCCGGCCGGCTTCCTCGAATTCGAGATTTCCCGCGGCTTCGCGCATGCGCTCGTCGAGCTCCTGCAGGTATGCCTTGAGGCTGTGGCCGACCAGATGGGGGTTGTCGTCGTCGCCGGTCTCGACGTTGAACGAATCCTGCGAATAGACGCTTTCGAGGATGTCGGAGATTCCCCGCTTCACGCTTTCCGGCGTGATTCCGTTGGCGGCGTTGTAGGCCTGTTGCCTTTCGCGCCGCCGGTTGGTCTCGTCGATCGCGTATTCCAGCGACGCCGTCATCTTGTCGGCATAGAGGATCACGCGGCCGTCGATATTGCGCGCGGCGCGGCCGATGGTCTGGACCAGCGATGTTTTCGAGCGCAGGAAGCCTTCCTTGTCGGCATCGAGAATCGCGACCAGCGCGCATTCGGGAATATCCAGCCCTTCGCGCAGCAGATTGATCCCGATCAGCACGTCGAACGCACCAAGCCGCAGGTCGCGGATAATCTCGATGCGTTCCAGCGTGTCGATATCCGAATGAAGATAGCGCACCCGGATGCCTGCCTCCTGCATGTATTCGGTCAGGTCTTCGGCCATGCGCTTGGTCAAAGTCGTGACTAGGACTCGGTGGTTTTTTGCCGCGCATTCGCGGCATTCATGCAGCAAATCGTCGACCTGGGTGCCGACCGGACGGATGACGCAAACCGGATCGATCAGCCCGGTCGGGCGAATGATCTGTTCGACAAACACGCCGCCGGTGCGGTCCAGTTCCCATGGGCCTGGCGTCGCCGAGACATGCACCGTCTGCGGCCGCATCGCTTCCCATTCCTCGAATTTGAGCGGTCGGTTATCGACGCAGGACGGCAGCCGGAAGCCGAATTCCGCAAGCGTTGATTTCCGGTTGAAGTCGCCTTTGAACATGCCGCCGATCTGCGGCACGGTCACATGGCACTCATCGACGATCAGCAGCGCGTCGTCGGGCAGATATTCGAACAATGTCGGCGGCGGCTCGCCGGCGTTCCGGCCGGTAAGATAGCGCGAATAATTCTCGATGCCCGCGCAGTGGCCGGTGGTTTCCAGCATTTCCAGATCGAACGTCGCGCGCTGTTCCAGCCGCTGCGCTTCGAGAAGCTTGTTGTTGGCTTCGAACCAGGCGAGGCGTTCCTTCAGCTCCGTCTTTATGTAGCCGATTGCCTGCTGCACAGTGGGCCGCGGCGTCACATAATGAGAACTTGCATAGACGGTGACGCCTTCGAGTTTGCCCGTACGCTCGCCGGTTAGCGGATCGAATTCGTGGATCTCCTCGATCTCGTCGCCGAAGAAAGACAGCCGCCAGGCGCGGTCCTCGTAATGCGCCGGGAAAATTTCGACGCTGTCGCCGCGCACGCGAAACGTGCCGCGGGTGAAATTCTGATCGTTGCGGCGGTATTGCAGGGTGACGAATTTTTTCAGCAGGTCGGCGATCTGAATTGAATCGCCGACTTTGAGCGGCACCGTCATCGACTGATACGATTCGAGGCTGCCGATGCCGTATATGCACGACACGCTGGCGACGATGATCACGTCGCGGCGTTCGATCAGGGCGCGGGTCGCGGCATGACGCATCCGGTCGATCTGCTCGTTGATCGACGCGTCCTTTTCGATAAACGTGTCCGACCGCGCCACATAGGCTTCGGGCTGGTAATAGTCGTAATAGGAGACGAAATATTCCACCGCGTTGTTCGGGAAGAACGATTTCATCTCGCCGTATAGCTGGGCAGCCAGGGTCTTGTTGGGCGCCAGGACCAGCGTCGGCCGGCCCTGGTCCTGGATGACATGGGCGATGGTGAAGGTCTTGCCCGATCCCGTCACCCCGAGCAGGACCTGGTCCTTTTCGTTATTGCGAATGCCGTCCAAAAGCTCGGCGATCGCCTGCGGCTGGTCGCCCGCGGGGCTGAATTCCGACACGATCTCGAACGGGATGCTCGCATCCGGCGTCGGCAGGGAAGGGCGGTCGGCGATAACGGTGCTCATGGAACCTAATATGGCGCGCCCGGCATGAATTTTCCACCCGCCAACGACTCGCGGCGGTTGCACGCTCCCCTGCACAGGCGTAATTTGCGCGCGCTCAACAACCCAGACAAAAGGTCATTTCGGTCATGTCGCTCGTCGCGCAGCGTCTCTCGCGGATCAAACCGTCCCCCACCAACGTGCTGACCGGCAAGGTTGCCGAACTCAAGGCCGCCGGCCGCGATATCATCGGCCTCGGCGCCGGCGAGCCCGATTTCGATACGCCGGACAACATCAAGGAAGCCGCGAAACGCGCGATCGACGCCGGTGAGACCAAATACACGCCGATCCCCGGCACGTTGGCGCTGCGCCAGGCGATCTGCGACAAGTTCAAGCGCGACAACAGCCTCGATTACGCGCCCGAGCAGGTCATCGTCAGTTGCGGCGGCAAACAGGTCATATACAACGCCTTCATGGCGACGCTCGATCCCGGCGACGAGGTGATCATTCCGGCGCCCTACTGGGTGTCGTACCCCGATATGGTGCTGCTGGCCGAAGGCACGCCGGTTTTCGTTGAAGGGGTCGAGGCGAACGGCTTCAAGATCACGCCGCAAGACCTCGATGCGGCGATCACGCCGAAGACGAAATGGGTGCTGCTCAACTCGCCGAGCAACCCGACGGGCGCCGCCTATTCCCGCGCCGAGCTGCAGGGGCTCTGCGACGTGCTGATGCGCCATCCCCATGTCTGGGTGATGACCGACGATATGTACGAACACGTCATCTATGACGGTTTCGAATTCACTACCCCGGCCGAGATCGAACCCGGCCTGTACGACCGCACGCTGACGCTGAACGGCGTCTCGAAGGCCTATGCGATGACCGGCTGGCGGCTCGGCTACGGCGCCGGGCCGGTGGAGCTGATCAAGGCGATGGTCGTTATTCAGTCGCAATCGTCGACCCATACCTCGTCGATCAGCCAGGCCGCGTCGGTCGAGGCGCTGAACGGCCCGCAGGACTTCATCGGCCCGCATAACGATCTGTTCCGCGACCGCCGCGATCTGGTGGTGTCGATGCTGAACCAGGCGACCGGCATCAAATGCCTGACGCCGGAAGGCGCGTTCTACGTTTATCCATCCTGCGCCGGCACTCTTGGCAAGACCGCGCCCGACGGCTCGAAGATCGAAACCGATTCCGATTTCTGCACCTATCTGCTGGAAAGCGAAGGGGTTGCGGTCGTGCCCGGCGTGGCATTCGGCCTGTCGCCTTATTTTCGCATTTCCTACGCAACCTCGACTGAAGCGCTGACCGACGCCTGCGAACGCATCCAGCGGGCCTGCGCGGCGCTGGGTTAGGCGCAGTTTGAACAGTTTAGCTCTGTTGGCATGAGATTCCGGCTTTCGCCGGAATGACGGCTGTTGTTACGATTGGTCATCCCGGCGAAAGCCGGGATCTCAGGTGTCTGACAGGGACGGCAGGGAGCGGCGAACATGGCTAATCTTCAGCTTGCCTTCGGCTGCAGCGCGAACGACCGGACCGAGGCGCTCGAGAACGGCGAAATCGTGCCCGACGGCATCGATCTCGACATTTCGACCGCCCGGATACCGCGCTCCCTGTTCGACCGGTTTCTCTTCAAGGGCGAGTTCGACCTGTCGGAATATGGCTTCTATCACCAGATCCAGGACGTTGCCGCGGGGCGCGACGAATTCGTCGCCCTGCCGGTGTTTCCGTCGAAATCGTTCCGCCACCGCTGCATCGTCGTCAACCGGCGGTCGGGCATAACCGAGCCCAGGGACCTCGAAGGCAAGACCATCGGCACGCCGTTGTGGAGCCAGACCGCGGCGATCTGGATCCGTGGCCACCTGCAGGACGATTACGGCGTCGACCTGTCGACCCTGAGCTGGGTTCAGGGCGCGGTGGAACGCACCGGGACGCACGGCATGCCGGGTTTGCCCGACCTTCTGAAACCGATCGACATCCGCAACGCACCGGCCGACAGATCGCTCAACGACATGCTGGTCGCCGACGAAATAGACGCCGTGATGGGCCTGCCGATCCCCGCCGCGCTGAAAACCGATCCCGATATCGTGCCGCTGTTTCCCGATAGCGGCGCGGTCGAGCGGGATTATTACCGGCGCACCGGGATCCACCCGATCATGCATTGCATCGCGATCCGCCGGCCGGTCTATGAGCAGAATCCATGGATGGCCCAGAGCCTCTATGAAGCGTTCTGCGACGCCCGCGACTGGTCGCTCGACCGGACGCGCTTCGTCGACGTGCAGCGCTACATGCTGCCGTGGCTGCACGATTCGCTTGACGAAATCGACGAGATATTCGGCGGCAATCCATGGCCCTATGGCATCGACGCCAACCGCGCGGCGATCGAAACCCTAATCCGCCTGATGGCTGAGCAGGGCATGATCGCGCGCAGCATGGCGCCTGAGGATCTGTTCGTGGCGGTCGACGAAACGCGCCGGTAGGCATCATCAGAAGCTTGCGACGTCTATTCCGCTTTTATTCCCCCGGCCCTGTGCCGGGGGTCCATTGTAAACGAATACACCGCCGTCATCAGGGCCGCCGCTAAACTGATAAGAAATTTCATCGTCGCTCTCCCGTATCGGATTGAGTGTTGCCGCCGGTGGAGCAACATTCCGATCATATTAGTGGTCAAATGACAACCTATATGTGATCGCGAGGACCGTCCTGACGATTAATTGATTGGGAGAATCCGTGGGCCATTCTATCTTTGGAGAAATTCAAGGTGGGAGACGACACTATGCTGACCAGATCAAAACCGAATTGGGAATTGCCGGAATCGGCGGCGACCGACGAGACCAATTTTCGCAACCGGCGCGAATTGTGCAAATCGATCGCCGCCGGCACCATCCTTGCCGGCACGGTGCCGCTGATCGGCGCGTCATCCGCGGCGGCGGCGGTGCCCGCCGATCCGTCTGCCGGCCGGTATCCGGCCAAGCGCAACGAAGCCTACAAGCTCGACCGCGAAATCACGCCGGAAAAGATCGCCACCACCTATAACAATTTTTACGAATTCGGTTCGCACAAGAATATCTGGAAAGCGGCGCAGAAACTCGAAACCCGGCCGTGGACCGTGACCATCGACGGCATGGTCGAAAAGGAAATGAAGGTCGATATCGATGTGCTGCTGAAGGCGATGCAGCTTGAAGAACGGCTCTACCGTCACCGCTGCGTCGAAGCCTGGGCGATCGCCGTGCCGTGGACCGGGTTCCGCATGAAGGCGCTGCTCGATTACGCCCGGCCGAGTTCGGGCGCCAAGTACGTCGTGATGGAAACCTTCCACGACAAGAAGATGGCGCCGGGCCAGCGCCAGTTCTGGTACCCGTGGCCCTATCTGGAGACCATCACTATTGAGGAGGCGGCCAACGAGCTGTCGATGATCGGCACCGGCGCCTATGGCAAGCCGATGCCCAAGCAGAACGGCGCGCCGCTGCGCCTGGTGGTGCCGTGGAAATACGGCTTCAAGCAGATCAAGTCGATCGTCCGCTTCACGTTTACCGACAAGCGGCCGAAAAGCTTCTGGGAAAAGATCCAGGCCAAGGAATACGGCTTCTGGGCCAACGTGAACCCCAAGGTCGACCACCCGCGCTGGAGCCAGGCCACCGAGAAACTGCTCGGCACCGGCACGCGCGTGCCGACCCAGCTCTATAACGGCTACGCCGACCAGGTCGCCGGGCTGTATGCGAACATGAAGGGCGAGCGGCTTTTTTATTAGGGTCGTTCGTGCCGCGGAGACGTTAGGTAATGTCCCGCATCGCATAACCTGACGAAAAATCCATATAGGTCCCCCACCGGTATCCTCTGTGGGTCCGTCGCGCGGCGTGGAGATCTTGCGCACGCCTATCCGTTGCCCTACGATTTTGGGCATGGTGTCTAAACATATCCCGTCCGCAAAAGCCGCCTCCGTGAAGCCCTGCCGCAAGCGGCGCCCGGATGTCGCCGGCTGCATCGTCCGCCACATCGTCCCCGGCCTCTAGCATGGCAGACAACACGTTCAAGATCGGCATATTTGCCGCGAACTGCGACGGCGGCATTGCCCCGACGACGGTGCCGGAACGGTGGCAGCCGACCTGGGAAAACAATGTCGAAATCGCCCAAATGGCCGACGATTCCGGGCTCGAATTCATGCTTCCCCTCGGGCGTTGGGCGGGCTCGGGCGGTGAGACCGATCATAACGCGGTATCGTTCGAGACGGTTGTCTGGGCCGGCGGCATCCTCGCGGCGACCAAACGCATTATCGCCTTCTCGACGCTCCACGTCGCGCTGATCAACCCGGTCTTCGCCGCCAAGCAGATGGTCACCGCCGATCACATGGGGAAAGGCCGCTTCGGTCTGAATATCGTCTGCGGCTGGAACGAGGATGAATTCGGGATGTTCGGCGTCAGCCTGAAAGAGCATCAACGCCGCTACGAGCAGGGCGAGGAATGGCTGAATATCGTCAAACGTATCTGGACCGAGACCGAGCCGTTCGATTTCGCCGGCGCGTTCTACGACTTGAAAAACGTCCGGGGCGAACCGAAGCCCATCAGCAAGCCGTGGCCGCTGATAATGAACGCGGCGACGTCCCTCGAAGGCCGCGATTTCTCGGCCCGAAATGCCGATTACCTGTTTCGCATCGTCACGACGCTGGACGCCGGTCGCGACGACATCGCCAGCGTGCGCGCCGACGCGAAAGCCCTGGGCCGAGACGTCGGCGTCTTCACAAACGCCTATGTGGTCTGCCGGCCGACGCAGAAGGAAGCCGAGGACTATCATCATTACTATGCCGTCGAACATGCCGATGAAGAACCCATCAATGCCATGTTCGTCGGGCGCGGTATCCGCGACAATCCAAATCTGAGCGACGCGGTTAAAGCCGCCCTGTGGAAGCGGACAGCCGGGGGCAATGGCGCCTATCCAATTATCGGCGATCCTGATAGCGTCGTGTCCCAGATGCAGGCGCTCAGCGATATCGGCGTGTCCGGCATTGCGATGGGCCTGGTGAACTATACCGATCATTTTCCATATATCAGGGACGAGGTCCTGCCCAGACTGGAAAGGGCGGGACTGCGACAGGAGGTGAAAAATGCCTAATATCGATGTCACAAAGCCGTCTGGCTGGAGAGCCCGTATCGGGGTGATCGTGCCGACGGTAAACATAATCGCCGAACCGGAATTTCATGCGATGGCGCCGGACGGCGTGACCAGTCATTTCACCCGCATGCCGCTTCATTTCCATCCCGAAGAAGACGATTTCAAGGAACTGATGGATGATCTCGATATCCGCCTGGATGAGCTGAACATCTGCGGTTCCACCGTTGTCGCCTATAACTGTACCGTCGGGTCGATGGCCTGCCCGGCGGATTTGTTAAAAGCCAAGCTCGAAGGCGACACCGGCAAGCCGTCCGCAGCGACCGCGACGTCGGTGCTTAAAGCGCTGGAGGTGTTGGGGGTTACCCGCATATCGATGGCCACGCCCTATGACCAGGCAACCAACGAGCATGAAAAGGAATACCTGGCCGCCGCCGGCATCGAAGTCGTCGCGATGGCGGGGTATGAGTTTCCCGATAACGGCCTGGGCGGGCTGAATTTCGCCAGCGTGTCCCCGGCGGACGTGTTGGCGCATGCCCGTAAGGTCGATCGCCCGGAGGCGGAGGCTGTTTTCATCAGTTGCGCGAATTTCGGCTCGGCCGGGATCGCCCAGGCACTGGAAGATGAGATCGGCAAGCCGGTCATCACCTCCAATATTTGCTGTTTCTGGGCCTGCCTTCGCGCCGGCGGTATCGATGACCGGATCGAAGGCTTCGGATCATTGCTTGCCAGACATTAAGGACACCGGCCGGTATCCGCACCGGCTGCCTGGAACGAACCATAAAATGCGACCGAAAAAACTGGCGGATTCATGAGCGAAACTGTTCGTCCTTCGGGTAAATTCGAATACCCCAGCTATGATTTCGTGCCCCCGTCCGAGCTCACCGGCGGGAAGGCTGGCCGCCACCGCGTCGTCATCGTCGGCGGCGGGATCGCCGGGCTGACGGCCGCCGCGGACCTCGGCAGCCGCGGCATCGACTGTATTCTCCTCGACGACAACAACACCGTGAGCGCCGGCAGCCGTTCGATCGGGCAGGCAAAGCGGTCGCTGGAGATCTGGGACCGTATCGGGTGCGCCGACCGGATGCAGGCGGCCGGGCAGGCATGGTCGGTCGGCAATATACTGTGCGGCGACGAGCACCTGTTATCGTTCGATCTTTCTTATGAGAAAAAGCAAAAATTTCCGCCGTTTCTGACGCTGCCCCAGTATTACGTCGAGAGCTTCCTGGTCGATCGCTGCCGCGACTTTCCCGGCGTTGAGATCCGATGGCTCAACCGGGTGAAGAACGCGTCGCAAACCGGCGATCTGGTCACGCTTGAAGTCGAAACGCCGGACGGGGACTATTCCCTGGAATCCGAATGGGTGATTGCCGCCGACGGCGTCCGCTCGAACATGCGGGAATATTTGAATCTCCCCTTCGAGGGCGGCAGTTTCGAGGACAGGTTCGTTATCGCCGACGTGAAGGTGCTGTTCGGATTTCCGCCCCAGCGCATGTTCTGGTTCGATCCTCCATTCATCGACAGCCCGATTTTTCTGCTGCACCAGCAACGCGAAGGTATCTGGCGGGTCGATTGGCAGCTCGGTCCCGATGACGATTCGGAATCGGAAATAGAACCCGGGAACGCCAACCGGAAACTCGCGCAGATTCTCGGAAAGGACGTTGAGTTCGACATACAGAATATCAGCGTCTACCGCTTCGGGGCGCGCCGGATTCCTAAATTCCGGGTTGGCCGGGTGCTGTTCGCCAGCGATGCCGCCCACCAGCTTTCGCCGTTCGGCGGCGGCCGCGGCGGCAATTCCGGGGTTCAGGATATCGATAATCTGGTCTGGAAGCTGGCGATGGTGCTCGACGGCAGCGCGCCGGACGACTTCCTTGAAAGTTACGACCGGGAACGCATCCCGGTGGCCGACGAGAATATAGAATTGTCGAATAGCGGTGCGGAATTCATCACGCCGACCAGCCGAACCTCCAAAGCGCTGCGTCAGGCGGTGCTGACACTGGCGCCGGCGGCCGGATTTGCCCGCGCGTTCATCAATACCGGGAGAATGTCGATCACCGCGTCGCTCCGGAGTTCCCCCCTGGTCACGCCTGACCGGGACAAGTTCGCCGGCAAGCTGGCGCCCGGTGATGCGCCGGTCGAAGCGCCGCTGCACGACGCAAATGGGACCGAGACCTGGTTCGTCCAGCAGCTCACGGGTCATTTCACCCTCATGCTCTATGGCGATCCGGCGGCTGAAGCCACGCAATCGGACCTCACACATCTTGCAAAGCTCGGGGAAGACCCGATTCCGGTGCGGACCGTTCCTGTTGCTCCGCTGACTGCTATTGCGAGCGGGAGTGGAGGATTTA
>Ga0209403_10002332_pt1 | contig 22887 bp, 26 predicted proteins | sample ArcticOcean_MG_C_8_FD_187440 | JGI IMG/M metagenome (GOLD analysis project Ga0209403, IMG submission 187440) | Marine microbial communities from western Arctic Ocean - ArcticOcean_MG_CB11_86 (SPAdes) (version 2) | ecosystem: Environmental > Aquatic > Marine > Oceanic | place: Arctic Ocean... | reverse complement strand
GATGCGGCAAAGGCGCTCGGTCAGGAACAACCCGGTCAGGCCGTTGGCCCGCAGGGACAGGCGCTGGAAGCACTGCGGCGTGCCGGGCAGGGCATGATGCAGCAGATGATGAGCCGGTTTGCCGGCGGTTCGGGGATCGGCATGGGCCGCCAGTTCAATCCACTGCGGTCGATGCGTGATCCGCTGGGCCGAGAATGGCAGGACGAAGACGGCGGGCTGGATACACGCCGCGTCGTTATTCCCGATCATGGCGCTGTCGAACGCGCTCAGGGAATTCTTGAAGAATTGCGGAAACGCGCCGGCCAGCGCCATCGTCCCCAGCTGGAACTTGATTATATCAACAGGCTGTTGCAGCGGTTCTGAGACGGCGCGGTTCTATAAGTTGCGCTCAGCTGCGCGAATCTAGAACCTTTTCCGCCGCATCGCAGATTTTCTGAAGTGTGAACGGTTTTGAAATCACATCGTGAATCAACGCGTCTAGATTATGCGCCCGATGGCGCTCCGCAGCATAGCCCGTCATCAGCAGGATCGGCAGGTCTGGCCAGCCCCTGGAAACCTTCAGGGCAAGCGCGATGCCGTCAAGTTCGGGCATCACGATGTCGGATAGAAGCAGGTCAAACTCGTCGTTTTCCAGGGCTTCAAGGGCCTGCAGACCGTCGGCTGCGGCGATAACTTCATGGCCGGCATTTACGAGCGCCCGCGATGCGAATTCACGTACGGCGGTATCATCTTCGGCGATCAGGATTTTTGTCACGCTTTTTCTAATCGGGTTCTGTGGATCCACGCTCGAAATCTATTTGGAATAGGTTTCCAAAGTATGAACAAAAGCAAAAACGAGCGCGATCCTTCAGTCGTGGCGCACCACGCCAATATACGGAAGACTTCTGAACAGATGAGCCATATCAATGCCATAGCCAACAACAAAAATGTCATCGACCGGAAACCCCACATAATTTGCCTCGATACCCACTTCGCGCTTTTCGTGTTTGTCGAGCAGTACGCAGGTATGGACGGCGGCGGCGCCGCGCGCCGTCATTAAATCCGTCGCAAAAGCCAGAGTCCGACCGGTGTCGAGAATATCATCGATGATCATGACCGTACGACCGCGGACATTTTCGGAAATGTCGCGGGACAGATTGACCGTGCCCGAGCTCTCCAACTTCGTGCCGTAGCTCGATAATGTGATGAAATCGACTGTCGGCCGCATACCCGCCCGATCGAGCGCCCGCAATAAATCGGCAGCGAATACGAAGCTTCCCTTCAGGACAACGATAATCAGTACATCGTTGGGCAGGTCGCCGGAAATTTCATGCGCCAGCACATCTATGCGCTCGGCGATTGCGTCGGCGTCGAACACGACGTCGATGTCAGGCTGTTTGTTCATGTCAGTGTCGGCCTATCTAGTTGACGTCCAGACCGACATCGATCCGTTCCGCATCGGAGGGCGGATTTCGGATTTCTGTCGCGAATTTAACAATCTTATTTGGCAGCATGCGCCGTTCCGGCGGTGGAAAACTCCACCGTTTGACGATTTTTCCATCCGCATCCAGAAACAAAACCCGTAGATTAGGCACATCGTGGGGCGCTTTCGAAAGATTCACCAATTCGCCGTCGATCTTCAGGACGTCGGTTGCAGGATAGGTGTACTTAACGCTTCTGACCCCCAGATTTTTCTGAATCGGCTCGGCCGTCAGCCCGACAAGGTCGTATAGTTTTTGCGATGGCGGCCAGGTTTTGGCAATGGTGTCCTGGTACATCACGCCGCCGCCGAAGACGCCGCCGATCACAACAATCAGCGCGATCCAGGCCAGGCGCGCCAGCCAAGCGCTTGCGGTACGGGGCAGTGCGGGCAGGTTTGAGGAGGACGTGCTGCGCAGAGGCCTGCCCGGCGGTTCCGGCTCCCGGCCGAACGCATCGTCAAATTTCGACCGGAAATCGTCGCCCGTATCTTCGTCAAATTCGTCAGCGTCCGGCTCGCGCGCCTCCCTGCCGACGCGATCGCGAAGCGCCTCATCGATTTTGTCCCGGGTGGGGGCCGGTGCCGGTGCGGAGGAGACGCCTGCCGCATTCTCTAGTTCTTCCGGTGTCGGCGCGGGCTGGGCCCAGGCATGCCCGCATTTCGCACATTTGACGGTGCGTCCGTCCGATCCGATCTTGACCGGATCGACAACATAGCGCGCGGAACAGGACGGGCACGTGATGATCATCGGTACTTCATACTCTAAGGCGGGAAGTCTTATAAGTGGGCATAATTCTGCTGACAACCCGTCATGCTGGAATGTTTGTTGGCGGAGTTCTGGACGGCGGGCCAATGCCTGTGCGATTTTGTGCTCCTAAACAGATCAGGAATCCAACCTTTGGCGAACGGCGTAGGTGATATCGTCCGCTTCGAAAATGTCGGCATGCGGTACCGGCTCGGCGCGGAAGTGCTGCATGATGTTTCGTTTTCGCTTCCGGCAGGATCCTTTCATTTTCTGACCGGGCCCAGCGGTGCGGGCAAATCGTCGCTGATGCGGTTGATGTATCTTGCTCACCGTCCGTCGCGCGGTATGATTTCCATGTTTGGGCGCGATGTATCGACTGTGCCGAGGACCGAACTTGCGGCGCTTCGTCGTCGCATCGGCGTTGTTTTTCAGGAATTCCGTCTGATCGATCATCTGTCAGCGCTCGATAATGTCGCGTTGCCGCTTCGCATCGCCGGTGCGAAGGAAGACCAGATTCGGGATCATGTCGCTGAGCTGCTCCGTTGGGTGGGGCTCGACGGTCAAATTGATGCCAAGCCGACAACGCTTTCCGGCGGCGAACAACAGAGGGTAGCTATCGCCCGCGCTGTCATTGCCCGCCCACAGCTGATGCTCGCCGACGAACCGACCGGCAACGTCGACGGCGATATCGCGATCCGGCTGATGTACCTGCTGGAAGAATTGAACAAGATCGGTACAACCGTCGTCGTCGCCACCCATAATGAAGCCCTGATCGAACGGTTCCGGCACCCCTGTTTCCATATCGAGGGAGGAACGCTGACAGGTCCCGGCGTTAAACCTGGGGAAGTCGAATCGTGATCGGACGGGTCAGCGATGTGCCTCTCAGCGACGATCCGGCCAGCCGGTATCTGCCCTGGACAGTCGGGTTGTTGGTGTTTCTCGCCACGCTTGCCTTCGCGGCGGGAATGTTCCTGTCTTCGGCTGGGGATACGTGGCGACAAAGCCTTTCCGGAACTCTGACGATTCAGATACCCGCCGCTTTATCGGCAAATACATCGGCGGCCGCGGCGGAAGAACACCGGGCGCAGGTCAGCGCGGCGGCTGAATTGCTGCGGGCGACACCCGGTATCGTCTCCGCGCGGCGCATTCCCGATGCCGAGATCGCCGCGATGCTTGAACCGTGGCTGGGCAAACAGGTTCTGGGGCTCGATCTGCCGATGCCGGAACTGATCGACGCGATCGTTGCGTCGGATGCGGGCATCGATTTGTCAGCCTTGTCGACGCGGCTGGCGGAGGTCGCCCCCGGCGCGCTGGTCGATGATCATGCGGTTTGGCTGCGCCGTCTGACGGACTTCGCCGGGGTTGCCGAGACGGTCTCCTTTGCGGTGATGATCGTGATCCTGATTTCGGCTGTCGCCACGGTCATCGTCACGACGCGGACCGGACTCGCTATCCACAGCGACGTGGTTGAAGTGCTTCATCTGATTGGTGCTCAGGATTCGTATGTTGCGCGCCAGTTCCAGGTTCATACCCTACGATTGGCAACCATTGGGGCTGTAGCGGGTTTCGCGTTCGGCGCCGGGGTGGTCTTTCTGGCCCAGACCTACGGAGGGCGTCTCAGCGGCGGCCTGTTGTTGGATCTTGCGCTGGGCCCCTTGCAGTGGGCCTTGCTGTTCGTCCTGCCGGTTGTGGCTATTCTGCTGGTGGTTGTCACCGTTGGCATCACCGTGATGCGGGTGCTGGGAAAAATGATGTGAAACGCCAAGGCACCAAACGGCGCGCAAGGGGATTTCGAACCGCCCTGGTATTCGTGGCGATCTCTTTTCTCGTCTGGGCCACAGGGTTCTATTATTTTGCAACGCTTATTCCCGAACCCGGCGGCGTTTCCGATGAGAAAACCGACGCCATCGTCGTCCTGACCGGAGGTTCTGGCCGCGTCAGCGAGGGGCTTTCGCTTCTCGAACAGGGTGCGGGTAAGAAACTGTTTGTGTCAGGTGTCTATCGCGGCGTCGACGTGCAGGCTTTGCTCAAACTTGGGCAACGCGCGCCGGGCGATCTCAAATGCTGTATCGCGCTCGGCTATGCCGCCGATAGTACCCGGGGAAACGCCGATGAGACGGTTGAGTGGATATCGCAGGAGGGCTTCAAATCCGTCCGGCTGGTTACCGCCAGCTACCACATGCCGCGCAGCCTGCTGGAGTTCCGGCGCGCCTTGCCGGCCGATATCAAAATTGTGCCGCACCCCGTGTTTCCACCGGGGTTTTATTCGGGAAGCTGGTGGCGCTGGCGCGGCTCGGCCCGGCTGGCGCTCTCGGAGTACAACAAATATCTCGTCGCGCGGCTGGAGATGATGTGATGGGGCCAGAGTTGTGACCTTTGTTCGGTCGTTGCTGTTCAATATAGCCGTTTTCGGGTGGTCGATCTTTCTGCTGATCGCCTTCATTCCGATGATATTTCTACCGCGCGGCGCGATGTTGTCCGCGAGCCGCTTCTGGACGCGCAGTATTTTCTGGCTGCACAAGAAAATTCTCAAGCTCGATTATGAGTTTCGCGGCCGGGAACATCTTCCCGACGGACCGTTCATTGTTGCGTCCGCCCATCAGTCCGCGTGGGATACGATCGCCTATTTTACGGTTCTTTCCGATCCGGTTTTCGTGCTTAAGAAGGAACTCTGCCGAATACCGATGTTTGGGCTCTATTCGCGCAAGCTTGAAATGATCGCGATCGACAGATCAGCCGGCGCGCGGGCGGCGCGCCGAATGATTGCGAGCGTTTCGGACCGACTTGCGGCGGGCCGGCAGGTGTTGATATTCCCCGGTGGAACCCGGTCCGCGCCGCACGAGGTCGTGCCGTTGAAAGCAGGTATCGGCGCACTCTACCGCCGCTGCGGTGTTCCTGTGGTCCCGGTATCCCTGAATTCGGGTTGGTTCTGGGGGAGACGAAGTTTTCTCAAAAAGCCCGGAAAGATACTGGTCGAATTTCACAAACCGATTCCGCCAGGGCTCGACACCGATGCGTTCGACGCCCTTCTGTCCGAACGCATTCACCAGGGAAACCGCCGGCTGCTCGAAGAGGCTAAGGCCGTCTAGCCTATTTCCGTGAACCGGTCGAAGGCATCCCAGAATCGGGACCGGATCGCATCGGTTTCATGAAATATTTCGTGTCGGGCGCCGTCAATCCGCACTTGTTTGCAGGTTGGAAGGATATTGCTGATCGCCGTCTGGCAATTGACCGAGACGATCGTGTCGGCCATAGCGGTGCACATCAGGATCGGGCATATCGACGGTATTGTGTCCGCCACGCGTTGTAGTTTCCCGATGCTACTGAACACGGCGTTCAGCCAGCCATACGTCACGCCGCCCATCACCACGCCCGGCGTACCCGCGATCGCTGCGTGGATGGCGTCGAACCGCCGCCGATCCGACGTTAGCACATTGCCGTCGAAACGAACCCGGCCGAGGTCGTAATCGCCCTGGCTGACGACATAGCGGCTGCCGAACCCCGTCCGCGTCATCAGGCGGCACAACCAGGCAACGGCGGCGCGGCTCAACCCGGTCATCGGCAGATCGATCATCGGTGCGGTCAAAATCACCCGGTCGGCGGCCACCCGGCCTTCGAGAACCGCCCTTAGCGCAATATGACCGCCCATCGAATGGCCGATCAGCACGGTGTTGCCATCGCCGCTGGCACCAATCATTTCAATAAACCATTCGAGGTCGTCGATATAGGTTTCGAACCGATCGATATGACCCTTCTGTGAATTGACGAGTGACCGGCCCGATCCTCCCTGGCCGCGCCAATCCATTGACCAGACATCGAAACCCCGGGCGCGCAATTCGCCTGTGACTTCGCTGTATTTTTCGATAAATTCCGTGCGGCCGTGACAGATCACAACCCGGCCGCGCCGACGGGTACTGGCGGGCCAGTGAGCGAATCGTACCGCCGTGCCATCCGTCAGGGTCTCAAAGCGGATATTGCCGTCGGGCGCTTCCATACCCATGTTTTAAGGATAGCGCCGGTCTTTCGCCAGAGGAGCCCGACGAATTTGAAACATAACATGAACATTGACCCTGCGGGCAGGTCGGATTATCCTCACTGGCCCCTTAGCGAGATTGTTGAATGAGCACCGTTTCCGCCATTTCCCATCAGATCTGGGACATGAAATACCGTCTCAAGTCTGCCTCCGGCGATGTGATAGACCGGACTGTCAACGATACGTGGCGGCGGATTGCCACAGCGTTGGCTGAGCCCGAAAGCGAGGCTGTGCGCGCCCAATGGGCGGAAAAGTTCGAAGCGGCGATGTCCGAATTCCGTTTCCTGCCGGCCGGGCGGATTGTCGCCGGGGCCGGCACGAACCGTGACGTGACGCTGTTCAACTGCTTCGTCATGGGAACGATCCCCGACGATATGAGTGGGATTTTCGAGCATCTCCGCGAAGCGGCGCTGACCATGCAGCAGGGCGGTGGCATCGGATATGATTTTTCGACGCTCCGGCCGCGCGGCGCGCCGGTGAAAGGCGTCGGCGCCGATGCATCCGGTCCGCTGTCGTTTATGGATGTCTGGGATTCGATGTGCCGCACGATCATGTCGGCGGGATACCGTCGCGGCGCGATGATGGCGACACTGCGTTGCGATCACCCCGACATCGAAGCGTTTATCGCGGCCAAGCAGGAAGCCGGTCGGCTTCGAATGTTCAACCTGTCCGTCCTGATCACCGACGCGTTTATGGATGCGGTGCGCGAAGACCGCGACTGGGATCTGAGCTTCGCGGGCACCTGTTACAAGACCGTTTCCGCCCGTGGTCTGTGGGATGCGATCATGCAGGCGACATATGAATATGCCGAACCCGGCGTGATCTTTATCGATCGCATCAACCGCGCCAACAACTTGCAGTACTGCGAAACGATCTCGGCAACCAACCCCTGCGGCGAGCAGCCCCTGCCGCCCTACGGCGCCTGCCTGCTGGGATCGATCAATCTGGCACGGCTGGTCATAGACCCGTTTGAGGAAAATGCGCGGTTCGACGACGATTCGCTCGCCGAACTGGTGCCGGTCGCCGTGCGGATGATGGACAACGTCATCGATGCGTCGCGGTTCCCGCTCGATGCGCAGGCCGCGGAGGCGGCGGCCAAGCGGCGCATCGGGCTCGGCGTCACTGGGCTAGCCGACGCTCTGATCATGTGCGGCGCGCGTTACGGGTCGGCGCAGGCGGTGGATCTGACCAAACGCTGGATGCGGGCGATTCGCGATCATGCCTATCGGGCTTCCGCCGCGCTGGCCGCCGAAAAGGGCGCCTTTCCACTATACGATGCCGATGCGTATTTGGCGGGGGAGACGGTATCGGGCCTGCCGGAAGATGTGCGTGATGCGATCCGCGCAAACGGCATCCGCAACGCTCTGCTGACATCCGTTGCACCGACCGGGACGATTTCGCTGTTCGCTGACAATGTGTCTTCCGGCATCGAACCGGTGTTCAGCTATACCTATACCCGCAACGTTCTGATGCCTGACGGCTCGCAGCGCGAGGAAGAGGTGTCCGATTACGCCTATCGCCTGTGGCGGCGATTGAAGGGCAATGCGCCGCTGCCGGCCAGTTTCGTCAGCGCGCAGGATATCGCGCCGGGCGATCATGTGGTGATGCAGGCAGCAGCGCAGAAATACGTCGATTCATCGATTTCGAAAACAATCAACGTTCCTGCCGATTTGCCGTTCGACGCCTTCAAGGACGTTTATCTTCAGGCATGGGATACCGGCTGCAAAGGGTGCACGACCTACCGGCCCAACGATGTGACGGGGTCGGTGCTTCAGGTCCGGGAACAGCAGGACCTGGATCAGCCGGAGCTGCCGCTTACGGCGCCGCAACTGGCAACCGCGCAGGACGAATACGAATCCGGCGTGGTCTACATGACCCAGCCTCTGTCGCGGCCGGAAGAATTGCCCGGCCAGACCTTCAAGCTGCACTGGCCTGAAACCGATCATGCGATATACATCACCCTGAACGACATCGTGCAGGATGGCCGCCGCCGCCCGTTCGAAGTATTTATCAATTCTAAGAATACCGAACATTATGCCTGGACGGTCGCGCTGACGCGGATGATTTCCGCCGTGTTCCGTCGTGGCGGCGATGTATCCTTTGTTGTCGATGAGCTCAAGGCCGTGTTCGATCCGCGCGGCGGGCAATGGATGCAGGGCCGGTACGTACCGTCGCTACTTGCCGCGATCGGCGACATCATCGAACGCCATATGATCAATATCGGCTTTTTGCCCGGACCGGGTGAACTCGGCCCGGATAACGGTTCCAAATCCGGCGAGGAACGTATGGTCGTCGGTCTGAACAACGGCCCGCGTCTGCGCCAGTGTCCCAAATGTGGCCAGGCCGCGCTGCACCGCCAGGAAGGCTGCGACACCTGCACCGCGTGCGATTATTCGAAGTGCGGGTGACCTAGGTTATTTAAATAAAATGCCGGCACCGCAGACGGTTTCCCGCCCCTGTCCGGCGCGGAGGTTACCTTTTTTAGCAGGGCGGACGAAAAACCGGCCGCCTCGGAAACTTTTGAGATATTAGCGCTCGATGGCGCAATGTATCGGACGCGGGCATCATAACGCCGGAAAATATGTGCTGGCATTACTGTTTCGTCTCGGCGATCCCACCATCCCAATGTAAGTAGTTTCGAACAAGGGTAGGCAATGAATTTAAAGATCGTCTCGGCAATCGTGCTCGGACTGAGTGTTGCTCTGCTATCGCCGTCATCGATTGCGAAATCTCCGAAGGCGGGCAGCAATCATAGCGGTGTAAACCAACAGCACGAAAAGCAGGTTGTGGACCTTGTCTTCAACAGCATTGAGCGCAGAATTCTGCGGGAATATTACGAAGCGCGTAAGGATTCAGGGTCGGCAGACACCAACAATCATGGCCCCGGTAAGGGTAAGTGGAAAAACAAGAAGAAGAACAAATGTATGCCGCCCGGACTCGCCAAGCGTGGCGGCAAACTGCCTCCGGGACTAACCAAAAAGGGGTGACAAACTGCCGCCAGGTCTCGCCAAGCGGCTGCCATCTACGTTGGCGCGCCGCCTGCCACCGCGTTCCCTGAGGTTTCGCCGGGTCGTGGTCGATAACGATATCGTCCTGATCGATGCGGCGACCAACAAGGTGCTCGATATTGTGAAGGATCTCATCCTCAGCGCACGCTGAGATTTTATTCGGGCTATTCGGGAGCGACCACATCGGCGGCGAGCGTGCCGACATTTTCGATTTCGACTTCGACTTTATCGCCCGGTTTCAGCCATTTCGGCGGATTGAAGCCGACGGCGACGCCGGCGGGCGAGCCGGTGGTGATCATGTCGCCCGGCATCAGGGTGATAAAGGTTGAGATGTAGCTGATCAGATAGGCTGCCGGGAATACCAAGTCGCGGGTGTTGCTTTGCTGGCGAAGCTCTCCGTTGACGTGTGTCGTCAGGTTCATGTTGGCCGGATCGCCCGCTTCGTCGGCAGTCGTGATCCACGGGCCGAGCATGCCCGATCGTTCCCAGTTTTTTCCAGGCGCGACCTGCGGGCCGGTTCTTTGCCAGTCCCGAATGCTGCCATCATTGCAAACCGTATAGCCGGCGACGTAATCCAGCGCGTCTGCCGTCGAAACGTGGCGGGTGGGCCGGCCGATAACCACGGTCATTTCTCCCTCATAGTCGAATTCTTCCGAATGGGATGGCATGACCATGTGCCCTTCATGCGGCACGAAGGTGCGAATGTAGCGCGAGAAGATGCTGGGCGATGTTGGGATCTCGAAGCCCATCTCGAGGATATGCTCGCGGTAGTTCTGGCCGACACAGTAAATCTTCTCCGGGTCCGGAATCGGCAGCAGGAGTTCAACCTTGTCGAGCGGATAATCGGGGGCCACTCCCTCGATCGCGCTGCGGGCCTCGTCGATCGCATTCGCTTCCAGAAGTTCGCGCAACGTTTGCTGACGGCCAGACAGACGCCCGGTCAGACCAATGACGCCGTCATCGGTAACAACACCGAAGCCATTGCGGCCCGCCACGGCAAAGCTTGCAAGTTTCATCTCTGCACTCCTGTCCGGTTCTATTCGGCGGCGATCGGGTTGGACAGAGTCCCGATCGGCTCAATGTTGATACTGATCGTTTCACCCGGTTTCAGCCAATTGGGCGGATCGCTTTCAACCGCGCTGCCGCCCGGCGAACCGGTGGCGATCATGTCGCCCGGTTCCAGCCAGGTAATTTTCGAAATATGCGAGATGACGAACGGTATCTTGAAGATCATCATATCGCTGCCGCCGTCCTGGCGTATCTCATCACTAACGGTGGTTTTTATCTGCAACGCATCTGAATCGTCGATCTCGTCGCGGGTGACCATCCAGGGGCCTATTGCGCCCGATCGATGAAAGTTTTTGCCGGGACTGTTCTGCGTTCCCTTTTTCAGCCAGTCGCGAACGGTGCCTTCGTTGATGATTGTATAGCCGGCGACATAGTCGAGCGCGTTTTCTTCCGGGATATGCCGGCCCGCCTTGCCGATGATCACGCCGATCTCGCCTTCATAGTCGAGCTGATCGGATACTGCCGGGCGGTATATCGCCTCGCCGTGCGGCGCGAAGCTCGACGCGTAGCGCGGAAAGATGCTCGGCCATTTCGGGCCGCCGTCTTCGAGCACCTCGTGATAGGCGCGGTAGTTGCGCCCGATGCAAAAGATTTTCTCCGGCGTGGTGATCGGGAACATGTACTCGATGTCGTCCAGCGACACATCCGCATCGGCGTTTGCCGCAATCTTTTCCATTTCGCCGACCGACAGCCCCGCGATTGCCTGCTTCAGGCTGGGATGGTCCATGCGCACGCTCATATCGACGATGCCGCCGTCCTTGACGACGCCGTAGGCTTCCCGGCCGCCGTGGCGATAGCTGATCAGTTTCACGGTTCGTGCTCCCTCAATTCCCTGTTGCTTTCTTAATCCGTTAGCCACCCGCTGCCAACGCTCAACCGTCGCCCCGAATTTCGGTTGCCCGTTTCAGAAGGTAGTGCAGATGGCCTTCGGCGATCTCCATCCGGTCGAGCCGGGCGACCGTATTGGCGAGATAGTCGATGTTAGGCCCGCGTCTTCCGGCGGATCCGGCGATCCGCCTTGCGGTTTCCTCAAAACCAAGTTTGCCCGCGTATATCCGGTCGGCATGGTTGACCACGAGAGTGTAACCGGTCACCGGCCCGTCGGGTAAATGCATCCGTACCCGACGGCAGATATAAATCGGATCGTCGTTCATCTCGCGGGCTTCGATTTCGCGAATGGCAGCCGCGCGGGTGGAATTGTCGACCCGGAGCGCCACCCCGATGCACGATCCGCCACGGTCGAGCCCGAGCGACAGACCCGGGTTTTCAGGTGTACCGCGATAGGTCTCCGAATTGACGCAGAACGACCGGTGATAGCCGTAAAGCCGGGCCGGTTGAACGTCCGCTGCCGCAAACGGCGGATCCCACATCAGCGAGCCATAGGCGAAAAACCAGAACCCCCCGGGGTCCTCAATATTCAGCCCCCTGGGCGTGGTCCCGGTCATGGCGAGCGGGTGATGAGGAACACCCCGGCGATAGCGACGGAAAATCCACCAAGCGCGACAAGGCCCATGGACTCTCCGTAGCTGATCCAGCCCATTAGCACTGCCGTCGGCGGTGTCAGGTAGAACAGGCTGGACACGCGCGACGCGGCGCCGTGTCGGAGCATGAGAAAATACAGATTGTTGGCGCCGAAGGTGAGAATGACGACGAGCCATATCCAGACAAAAATCAGTTCGGCGCTCCACGTTATTTCGCCGGTCCCGATCGCCATGGCGATACAGAAATTGCAAAATCCCGCGGCGATCTGCTGCACTACCATGACGATGCGAAGATCTGAGTTGGCACAGAATTTCTTTTGGTAGAGTGACGCCGTGGTGATGAAAATCGGCGTGAGCCCCGAAAAGAAGAACCCGGCCGCGGTACCTGCGCCGATACCCATCCGTTCGGAAAGAACGATAAACAGTCCGGCAAAGCCCAGCGTAAATCCAACCCACTGTATCCGGCTTACTTTCTCGCCAAGTGTGATGCCGACGACGGCGGCAGTCAGCAGCGGCTGCATGCCCGCGATCAGAGCGGCGACCCCCTGGCTGACATGACCGTCAATCGCCATGAACATGGACCCGAGATACAGGCTTTGCAGGGTGACGCCGACAAATGCGATATGGGCGATTTCCCGGATGCTCGGCCAAGGAACGCGCATGACAAGTACATAGGCGCCGACAGGGACGGCGACCAAGGCCGACCGGATCCAGAGGATCGTAAACGGCTCGGCGTATTCGAGCCCCAGCCTGGTGATCGGGAAACCGGACGCCCAGCTGATGATAAACAGGAACGGCGCCGCGCGCAGCAGGATCGAATTCGGGCCCATTATCTGTTTCGCACGGCCAGCGCCACGCCCGTCATCGCAATCGCCATGCCGCCGATGGCGAACCAGGACAGCTCTTCGCCAAACATCGCCCAGCCCATCAGCGCCGTGGTCGGCGGGCTTAGATAGATCAGACTGGTGACCCGCGCCGCCGCACCACGCTGGATAAGCCAGTAATAAAGGCAGATCGCGATTACCGAGAGGCCGATCGCCGACCACAGGACCGCGAAAACGAATTCGGCCGTCCATTTGATTTCCATGGTCTCGAAAGTGGCCGCCAGAATCAGCATAACCCCGCATGACATGACGTTCTGCATGGCGACGCCGGTCCTCACGTCGAAGGGACCGCAGAATTTCTTCTGATACAAGGTGCCCAGGGTAATTCCGAGGAGGCCAAGCAACAAAATACCAAGACCCCAGAGCGAATCTGCGGGCGAAGTCACTCTGTCCCAGACGATCAGGGCCAGACCGATAAAGCCGAGCAGCAGACCGATCCAGTTTCGCAACGTAACCTTCTCACGGAGCGCAAATCCCGCCAGAACGCCGGTCAGCAGCGGCTGTAGCCCGACGACCAGTGCGGTGATGCCGGTCGAGACGCCCAACCAAATTCCGTAATACACACCGATCAGATAGACCGTCTGGACACCGAACCCGGCGATAAGGATATGCATCGCCGCCACCGGCGATTTGGGCCACGTCGCCTTCAGGAAGAAACAGGCAGGAAAGAGAATGGCGGTTCCGACGACGAACCTCGCCGCCATTAACGTGAAGGGTTCGGCATAGGGAAGGCCGTATTTCGCGGCGACAAAGCCGCTGGCCCAGAAAAATATGAACAGGGCGGCAATGGCGGCAAACAGACCGGCTTTAATCTGCGGGGGAGAGGCCGTGTCGGAAGTCATCGTGGCATGAATCTCGGCAATCAGGATACCAACCGGGTTTCTGCCCGCGTTTGGATATGCACTTGTCGGGCACTGTGACCATTTTGGGCCTGTGATGCCAGTGAATCGATTTTTGGTCGCCGGACCGCTATATCATCTGGATGCTCAAACGGCCATTCAGAACAGCTCTGCTGGCTATCATGGTGCTGGTGATCGCCATCGCCGGATATACCGCCTACTGGTACTCCGCCGCCGCGGAAGTGCGGGCCGGGATCGCGCGCTGGTCGGATGAACGCCGCGCGGCAGGTTGGAGTGTGGAGTTGGGCGAACCGGATATCGGCGGGTTTCCCATGCGGATCGATTTGCGGCTGCAGACGCCAAAACTTGGCGGGCCCGGGGCGCATTGGCGATGGGCGTTACCGAACGTCCGGATTTTCGCAGCGCCGTGGTCGCCCGGAAACATTTCGGTTCTTGCGCCTGGCATTCATGTGTTTACCAACCGGCAGGGGGAATATTCCGCAACTTTCGATCGCGCCGAGGGTGACCTGGCAGTCGAACCGGGAATGCTCAGCAAGGCGGTCGTTCGCTTCGCCGGGATCGATATTCGCCAGCCGCCGGGCATTCGCGTGCGTGCCGAAACAGTCACTTTGAGAATGCAGGCGAAAGTGCTCGTCGACCGCGACAAGATCGGCGCCGAGACCGGAACGGGGTTCGCCCTCGATGCGCGCTCGGTTGTGCTGCCGGACGCCTGGCAGCCGCCCCTGGGGGCAGCTCTCGCCCGGCTTTCCATCGATGCGGTCGTCACCGGCAGCATCGAGCCGCGCGGAAATCTAGCTGAAATCCTTGTCCGGTGGCGGGACGGCGGAGGCGCTGTCGAAGTAAAAGCGCTGGCAGTGGATTGGCAGATGCTGAAGCTGCGCGCGGATGGCACGTTTGCGTTGGATGCCGCGCTTCAGCCCGAGGGCGCGATGACAGCCGAGATCGACGGTATAGATCCGACGACAGATGCTCTGATTGCCGCCGGCGCAATCGATGCCAAAACTGCGTTTGCCGCCAAAATAGCCAATCGCGCATTGTCGTTTGGCAATCGATCGGCGCGGCTGCCGCTCAGCATTCAGAAACAACGCCTGTATTTTGGTCCGGTGCCGATCCTGCGTCTGAAGCCGATCCGGTGGGAATAGTACTATTCCGTAAATCCGACGTTCTACACATCCCTTTCGGGCGCAGGAGGAATGTGCTGACCGGCTTCGACGACGCCGCGGCGGATTTCCTGCGTGCGTCGGAACAGCGCTTCGAGCGTGTCGCCGTCGCCAATGCGGATTGCCCGTTGCAGGCCTGCGAGATCCTCCGAAAGTCGGCCCAGCATCTCCAGAACGGCGTCGCGATTGGCGATAAAGATATCGCGCCACATCACCGGGTCCGACGCAGCGATTCGGGTGAAATCGCGAAACCCGGAGGCTGAGTATTTTACGACTTCCGATTTGATGTGGTCTTCAAGGTCGGTTGCCGTGCCGACAATCGTGTAGGCAATGAGATGCGGCAGATGCGATGTGATCGCAAGCACCTGATCGTGATGCTCGGGTTCCAGATAGTCGATATTGCTGCCGGCGCGGGTCCACAGCTCGGCGACTTTATCGATGGCTGCCTGATCGGTGCCTGGCGGTGGCGTGATCAGAAACCAACGTCCCACGAACAGTGTGTCGAAACCGGATTCGGGGCCGGAATTCTCGGTGCCGGCAATCGGATGACCCGGCACGAAATGCGTGCCGTCCGGCAGATGCGGCATCACCGCTTTTATCGCGGCGGCCTTGACGGACCCGACATCTGTGACAATTGCGCCCGGTTTTAATGACGGTGCGATGGCGGCGGCAATCGCTCCATAAGTGGACACCGGCGTACAGATCATCACCAGATCCGCATCGCGCGCGGCTTCGGCCGGGTCCTTCGTGGTCTCGTCGGCGATTCCGAGTGAACGGACGGTATCGAGCGTCTCGTCGGTCCGCGCACAGGCGACGATGGTGCCGGCGAGACCGTCGCGGCGCATGACGCGTGCGATCGACGATCCGATCAGGCCGATCCCGATCAGGGCGACACGGTCAAATAGCGGTGTCGTCATGACTTCCCCATGAACTCCGTGATGGCGTCCGCGCTCGCTCGCATTTCGTGCTCCAGGCCGATCGTAATGCGAATGCCCTGCGGTATGCCGGCGCTCGCTGTGCTGCGCGGAATGATGCCGCGCGCAGTCAGAAACGCCATCGCCGCTGCAGCGTCATGTGCGCCGTCGTCTCGAAACAGCGCAAGGACGAAATTGCCGACGCTCGGCACAATATCAAGGCCGGATTCAGCAAGCCGTTCCGACAGCCACGGCAGCCAGGCCGTGTTGTGGTCGCGCGATCGCGTCAGGAATTCGACATCGTTTACTGCCGCGATGCCGGCGCCCTGGGCGGCGCTGGTCACGTTGAATGGCGGTCGGATACGATTCAGCACGCCCGCCACCGCGCCGGAACAATATGCCCAACCCAGACGGACGCCGCCGAGCGCGTAAATCTTTGAGAACGTCCGCGTCATGACGACGTTTTCGCCGGCATCGACCATCTCGACGCCGGACGAATAGTCGTTGCGGGTAACGTATTCGGCGTAAGCCGCGTCGATCACCAGAAGGATATCGTCCCGCAGGCTTTGACGAAGGCGCGTCATCTCGTCTTTCGTCACGAACGTGCCGGTCGGATTGTTCGGATTCGCGATGTAAACGACCCGGGTACGATCGGTCACTTTGGCCAGTAATGCATCGACCGTTACCGTAAATCCGGTTTCAGGCGCTTTCACCGGCGTTGCGCCCACTCCAAGCGCGAATAGCGGATACATAACGAAGGCGTGTTCGCCAAACAGGATCTCGTCGCCCGGGCCCGCGTAGGCCCGCGCCAACAGGCCCAGAACTTCGTCGGACCCGGCGCCACAAACGATACGGTCGGGATCAAGCCTGTGCTGCGCGCCGATGGCTTTGCGCAATTCTACCGATGCGCCGTCCGGATAGCGGTGCAGCGTGCTGGCGAGGGCTTCGTATGCTTCGACCGCCTTCGGGCTCGGGCCGAGCGCACCTTCGTTCGACGACAGTTTGATGATGCGGTCGACCCCTTCGACCTTCGATGCGCCCGGCACATATGGCGCCATGTCCATGATGCCGGGGCGCGGCGTCATCGAGGCCATCATGCTAGCCCGGTATCGGCGATATCGCCGGCGTCGAAGGGCGTGGCGTAAACCCCAAGAAAGATTGCCGCCTCCACAATGCCAGTTTGGGGATCCGTCAGGCTCGCCAGCCGGGGGTCTCCAGGGCCAGCGAACCCTTCTAGTTCGGCAAGAAATACCGATGTGTCGTCCGGAGGCGTGCCACGGCCGATCAGGCGAAGCGGTTTTATACCGGCAGCCGAAATCGCCGCGTTCAGCCGTGCGCGGCTTACTTCCGGGTCAGTGCGCAGCACAAAAAGGCTCCGGTCCTCTCCGCTTTCATCGGGTGGGATGGTGGCGACGCAAAGCGCCGCGTCGCCGTTGCCTGGCGCGGCGGGTGCGAATGGAAGCCGCGCGCAGATGGCCGTTCCGCTGCCGGACATCCCTGCAAGGATCGGCCACCACGGAGCTTCTTCGCTTTCTTCGGGAACCGGCAATACGCCGACGGCGGCCGAGCCGTCCTGGACCGCTGTCAGCACCGCGCGTGCCGACGAATAGAGCGCGAGCGGGGTTTCTGCCCCGAAATGGTCGCGGGCCATGTCGCGGCAAACCCGGTTGTTTTCCGTCGCGTAGACAGCGACCGCAAATTCACCCTGCAGACGGACCATCGCCGAGACGATTTCCCGCCAAATCTGAACGATTGTCGTGCGCGGGAAGGGGCCTTCGTGCCCGTCGATCAGACGGCGAAGAATTTGCGCTTCCCGGGCCGGCCGCCACGGGGCATTTCCCTGTTTTGAATCCCGGACGCGGGCGGCGATCGCCGCGCGGCGCATCAGCAATTCATGGATCGCATCGTCGATCCCGTTGATTTTTTCCCGCAAGGCGGTGAGCGATGTATTGCCTTCAGACATATGCCGGCCAAGTTTGAAAATGGATTTCGGCGTGCGCACCGCGGAATGTGAGGCGCAATGGAGGCTGCCGCCGAGAGGCGCCAATATGTAGTCGCAGGGTCGTACAAATGCAAAGAAAACATTGACATAGAAGGAGGCCAACCCTAGCTATGCAAGCCATTTTCCAGAAGCGGAAAACGATCAGGCAGGACGATGGCAACCCGCGATATTCCTCCAGTTAGCGATGCCGGTGGGCTCAAATTGCCCGGGTTCCAGGTGGAACTTGCCCGGGATGAGCCAATGCGTCTGGATTCCGGGGAATCCATCGGCCCGTTTAACGTGGCCTATACGACTTGCGGCGAGCTGAATGCGGATAAATCGAACGCTATCCTCGTTTGCCATGCCCTGACCGGCGATCAGTATGTTCTCGAGACCCATCCGATTACGGGCAAACCGGGCTGGTGGGAGCTGATGGTCGGCCCTGGAAAGCCGCTGGATACCGACCGGTTTTATATTATCTGCGTCAACGTGCTTGGCGGTTGTATGGGATCGACCGGTCCACGCGACATCAACCCGGCCACCAACCAGCCCTGGGGCCTGGATTTTCCAGTCATAACCATCGGAGATATGGTTCGTGCGCAGGCGCTGCTTCTCGACCATCTCGGCATTGATCGCCTTTTTTGTGTGATCGGCGGATCCATGGGGGCGATGCAGGCGTTGGAATGGGCGGCAAAGTACCCGGATCGCGTCTTTTCCGCCGTGCCCATTGCCGGTGCGGCACGACATTCCGCCCAGAATATCGCTTTTCACGAGGTCGGGCGTCAGGCGATCATGGCCGATCCCGACTGGCGCAAGGGCAACTATCTGCGCGAAGGCGCTACGCCGAAAGGTGGCCTGTCGGTGGCGCGTATGGCGGCGCACATCACTTATCTTTCGGAAACCGCCCTGCACCGTAAATTCGGTCGCCGCCTTCAGGCGCGCGACGCGGTTAGTTTCGGTTTCGACGCCGATTTCCAGGTCGAGAGCTATCTGCGTCATCAGGGCAGCACATTCGTCGAACGGTTCGATGCGAATTCCTACCTGTATATCACCCGTGCAATGGACTATTTCGACCTGGCGGCGGAACACGGCGGCATCCTTGCCGGCGCATTCGAACGTACCAATGTCCGGTTCTGCATCATTTCGTTCACCAGCGACTGGTTGTTTCCGACGCAGGAAAGCCGAGACGTCGTGCGCTCCCTGAACGCAGTCGCCGCCAATGTCAGCTTCGTCGAGATAGAGACCGACAAGGGCCATGACGCGTTTCTGCTGGATGAGCCTGAGTTTTATAGAACGGTTTCCGGATTTCTCGAAGGCGCGGCAGAGCATCGCGGTCTGGGCCAAAGATGAACGCCGACGCCAGCGGCGGCACGCCCCCAGGAACAGACATGCCAGGCCTGAAACGGCGAGATCTCGAAATTATTGTCGGGATGATCTCCGAAGGCGCTCGTGTGCTCGATATCGGTTGTGGCGACGGTGCGCTTCTCGACTATCTCGTTCACAGGAAGGCCGTCGACGGTCGCGGCATCGAGTTGAGTCAGGCCGGTGTGAATGCCTGCGTTGCGCATGGCTTGTCGGTTATCCAAGGCGATGCCGATACCGATTTGGCGCACTACCCCGACGACGCATTCGATTATGTGGTTCTCACCCGGACACTTCAGGCGACCCGCAATCCACGCGATGTAGTCTCGCACCTCGTCCGTATTGGCCGCCACGCCGTCGTATCCTTTACCAATTTCGGTCACTGGCGGGTAAGGCTTGGGCTATTGACGGCCGGACGGATGCCGGTGGTCGGCGATGACGGGTATTCCTGGCACGACACACCCAATATTCACCTATGCACCATCCGCGACTTTTCGTTGATGTGCGACGACCTTGGTCTGAAGGTCCAGCGCGCCCTGTCGTTATCGCGCGCCGGGGTTGCGCGCGAACTCAATTCAGCCGGGGCGGCCGCCAATATTCGGGGCGAAGAAGCAATCTTTCTGCTAACGCGGGAATAGTATTCAGTCCCTGGCGCGCAATGTTTTGCGTTCGGTGCCGCCGACGATGCGGACATAAGCGCGGTTCTGCGCTCGCGGGACCCTTGCCGCCGCCGATCCCGCATAAATCTGTTTTTGCGCTTCGACAAACAGGAGCCCGCCAAAGGTCTGAAACCACCGATAACCGACTTTCTCCAGCGCCGGTGCCGACGTCAGTGCCACGCGTGATCTGGTGGGCGGGACGAACAGTCCGGCAAACGATTGTTCAGGCAGGAAAAGATTGTCGCGGAGCAGCCGTGACACCTGTCCCGGCGTGTAGGGGTGGCCATGGCCGAACGGCGTATGATCCATTCGCGCCCAGATGCCGCGCCGGTTGGGCACAACGATCAGCATGCGGCCGCCTTCGGTCATCACGCGCCAGACTTCGCGCAGCAACTTCCGAAGCTGCTCGGAACATTCGATCGCATGCACCAGCAGGACGCGATCCATCGACACATCCGGCAGTGGTAGATCGTCTTCCGGGGCCAGCGAAGCGATATTGTTGCCATCCGCCGGCCACCGGATCACACCCTGCTGCGCTGGCATCACCGCGACGACGCGTTCCGCTTCGTCCTTGATGCTCCTCAGGTAGGGCGTGGCATATCCGATGCCCGCGATACTCATGCCCCTGACATCCGGCCAGGCGGTTCTGATATGGCGGCGGACAATACGCTGCGCCACGTGGCCCATGGCGGAATCGTAAAAATCGCGCAGATCGATCACATCGTTATACATACCGCCAATATGCCCCCGGTCCGGCGGAAGGGGAAGAAATACTCGCTGTTCCGGTTGGCGCTTGGTGCGGGTTTTGATAGGTTCCGGACCCAAACCAAATTAGCCGCCCGGAGGCGCCGATCGATGTCTACGCTCGAAATTCATCAGATACCCACCCGCTCGGACAACTACGTTTATCTGCTGCGCGAAAGCTCATCCGGCAACGCGGCCGTGGTAGACCCCTCGGATGCCGCGCCCGTGCTTGAGACACTCGACATGTTCGGCTGGAAATTGACTCATGTACTGGCCACCCATCATCACGATGATCATGTCGGCGGCGTACCCGAGATTAAAGAAAAGACCGGCTGCATCGTTGTCGGTCCGAAGGCGGACCGCGACCGCATCCCGATGATCGATGTCGAGGTCGCCGACGGCGATACCTACAAGTTGTTCGACGCAGAAGCCAAGGTGTGGGACGTGCCAGGGCATACGGCGGGTCATATCGCGTACTGGTTCGCAGAGAGCCAGGCCCTGTTCTGCGGCGACACGCTGTTCGCGCTCGGGTGCGGCCGCGTGTTCGAGGGGACGCATGAGCAGATGTACAATTCGATCTCCAAGTTCAAGGAAGTACCCGACGAAACCTGGGTTTACTGCGCTCACGAATACACCACAGCAAATGCGAGGTTCGCGCTGCACGTCGATCCCGACAACGCAGACCTCCAGGCCTATTCGAAACAGATCGACCGCCGGCGGGAGGCCGGGGTGTCAACGGTGCCGTCACTGATGGGCGTCGAGCGGCGGACAAATCCTTTCCTGCGCTCCGACGATCCGGCGTTTGCCAAAGCCCTCGGCATGGAGGGCAATACGCCGGTTGAGGTTTTTGCGGCAGTCCGCGGCCAAAAAGATAATTTCTGAGGGCTTTTCCGATGAAACTCCGCTGGTCTCCCACATCGCCATTCGTTCGAAAGGTCGTTGTCCTGATCAAGGAAAAAGGCATCGAGGATTTGATCGAAAAGGAAAAATCCAATCCCCTCAGTCGTGAAGACCGAGCGGCAACGCCGAGTCCGCTTGGGAAAATTCCCTGCCTTGTTACCGATGACGGTACACCGGTCTTCGATTCCCCGGTGATCATGGAATACCTGGATACCGTATGCGACGGCCCGGAAATGCTGGCGAAATCCGGTGACGCAAGATGGACCGCGTTGCGCCGCCAAGCGACTGCCGATGGAATGATCGACAGCATGGTGACCTGTTTCGTGGAGAGCCTGAAAAAGCCGGAACGCCAGTCCGGCGGTGTTCTGGCGCACAACAAGGCGATCGTGTTCAGCGGCATTTCCGCCTTCGGTGAGGAGGCCGCGTTGTTCGGCGACAACGTCGATGTAGGGACGGTTTCCGCCGCCGTGGCGCTCGCCTTCGCCGACCAGACTTTTCCCGACGACGAATGGCGGTCGGACAATGCCGAGCTCGCGACCTGGTTCGATACTTTCAACCAGCGCCCGTCAATGACTGGTTCGGTGCTGATCGACGCGCGCGACTTCGAATAGAAACAAAGACCCGGATCTAATTCCGCAACCTATCGCCGGCACGTCTCCGGTGAACCTTGTCAGGACAGCCAGCGACCCCCCTAGAAAAACGGCGCCCGCCCCCAAAAGGGTATCGCGACGCCGTTTTTCGTTCGCTTTCGCCGCTTCGATCATCCGGCGATTTTACCGATCGTACGTTCTCAGTACATATGCTGCCCGCCATTGATCGACAGCGTCGAGCCGGTGACGAAATCCGCCTCGTCGGCGATAAGAAACAGCACGCCGCGGGCAATGTTCTGCCCCTGGCCAAGACCCCCCATCGAGATGCGCTGAAGAATTTTTCCAGAATATCCGCCGGCACGGCCCGCACCATATCGGTATTGACATAGCCCGGCGCTATCGCGTTGACGGTAGTTCCCTGGGCGGCGCCTTCCTGCGCCAGCGCCTTGGTGAATCCGTGAATTCCGGATTTGGCTGCAGCGTAATTGACCTGGCCTTACTGGCCTGCCTGTCCGTTGATCGATCCGATATTGACGATGCGGCCGAATTTTCTTTCCCGCATCCCGTCGATCACGCAGCGGCACATATTGAAGCATGACCCGAGATTCGTGTCGATCACGACCTGCCAGCTGTCCTGTTCCATGCGGTGCAATGTGCTGTCTCGGGTGATACCGGCATTGTTGACTATAATTTCCACCGGCCCGAGATCTGACTCGATCTGGGCGATGCCATTTTTGCAGGCGTCGAAATCCGACACGTCGACCTTGTAGACCGCGATGCCGGTTTCCTCGTTGTATTTCTTCGCCGCCTCGTCATTGCCGCCGTAGATTGCGGCGACCCGATAGCCTTTTTCCTTAAGTTGTTCGGCTACAATCCCGCCAATCCCGCCAATCCCGCCAATTCCGCGGTTGCCGCCGGTTACGATTGCCACTCTCGGCATTATTCGTCTCCCCATATCTTCCTGGCGCGCCGGCCCGTCCTGACCCGGCGCGTTGAAATCTTCCAAAATTGGATGTGACCGGCCTTCCTGCCGGTCCTG
>Ga0209403_10002329_pt1 | contig 22895 bp, 26 predicted proteins | sample ArcticOcean_MG_C_8_FD_187440 | JGI IMG/M metagenome (GOLD analysis project Ga0209403, IMG submission 187440) | Marine microbial communities from western Arctic Ocean - ArcticOcean_MG_CB11_86 (SPAdes) (version 2) | ecosystem: Environmental > Aquatic > Marine > Oceanic | place: Arctic Ocean... | reverse complement strand
CCCGGTTCAGGACCGGGGGAGTAATCAGGTGGTTGGAGACGGTCGCGGTTTTCCCGTGACCGGAATCGCCGGGCTGTGCCGTCAGACCTTGCTGACGTAGTCCACGCCGGGTGGCAGATCGCCGCCTTCGAGCATCGGGCCGAGCGGCTCGCCGGCCAGAATATGGGTGTGCAGATGCGGCACTTCCTGATGGGAATGATGACCGTGATTGGCGAGTATCCGGTAGCCGGTCTTGTCGACCCCCAGTTCGCGCGCGGTCGCGCCGATGGCGGCAACGTAGTCGGCCTGCTCGGCGGCCGGCGCGTTGGCCGAAAAATCGTCCATTGAGACATAACCGCCCTTGGGGATCACCAGCACATGCACCTTCGCCTGCGGGTTGATGTCCTGGAACGACAGGGAATGGTCGGTCTCGTGAACTTTGGTGCACGGAATTTCGCCGCGCAGGATCTTGGCGAAAATATTCTGGTCGTCATACGCCATCTTTTATTCTTCTCCCCGCGCCGCCTTCTCGGCGATCCCCGATGTGCCCTCGCGGCGTTCAAGCTCCCCCAGCACGTCTTCGGGCCGGATGCCGGCATCGGCCCACGCGACCAGCAGGTGGTATATCAGGTCGGCGCTTTCGCCGATTGTCGCATCGCGGTCGCGGGCAACCGTGGCGATCACCGTCTCGACCGCTTCCTCGCCGATTTTCTGGGCGATCTTTTCGGTCCCCGCGGCGAACAGCTTCGCGGTATAGGATTCGGCCGCGTCGCCGCCCTTGCGGCTGGCGATCAGCGCATACAGGCGTTCGAGAACGCCCTCAATATTTGCGGGGGTATTTTCGGAACCGGTCATTGGGTCGCGATATCAGATTGGCCCCGGCCTGTCACCTGCTCAGTTGGGCGCGGCTTACTCGATGGGCCGGATGGCGATGCCGGCGGTGGCCATGTGGGCCTTGGCCTCGGGGATTGAATACTCGCCGAAATGGAAGATCGACGCGGCGAGAACCGCGCTGGCATGGCCGTCGCGAATGCCGGCGACCAGATGATTGAGCGTGCCGACCCCGCCCGATGCGATCACCGGCACGGTCACCGCATCGGCGAGCGTGCGGGTCAGATCGATATCGAAGCCCTGGCGCGTGCCGTCCCGGTCCATCGACGTCAGCAGGATTTCGCCGGCGCCGAGTTTCGCCATTCTTTTCGCCCAGTCGATGGCGTCGATGCCGGTTGGTTCGCGCCCGCCATGGGTGAAGATTTCCCATTTGCCGGGCCCCGTCGCCTTGGCGTCGATGGCAACGACGGTGCATTGCGCGCCGAATTTTTCCGCCGCCTCGCCGACGAATTCCGGACGGTGGACGGCGGCGGTGTTGATCGACACCTTGTCGGCGCCGGCCAGCAGAAGTTTCCGGATGTCTTCGACCGCGCGCACGCCGCCGCCGACCGTCAGCGGCATGAAACACTGTTCGGCGGTGCGGCTGACCACGTCGAAAATTGTGTCGCGGTTCTCGTGGCTCGCCGTGATGTCGAGAAAGGTCAGCTCGTCGGCGCCCTGGCTGTCGTAGAACTTGGCCTGTTCGACCGGATCGCCGGCATCGATCAGATCGACGAAGTTGACGCCCTTGACGGTACGGCCGTCCTTGACGTCGAGACAGGGAATAATGCGTGCTTTGAGCATTATGTTTTCTTCTGTTCCCGAAGTAGGGCGAGCGCCGCGGCCGGATCGAGCCGCCCGTCATAGATCGCGCGGCCGGAAATCACGCCTTCGATTCCAGCGTGTTCCATGTTCTTGAGGTCGACCAGGTCGGCGATGCCGCGCACGCCACCCGAAGCGATCACCGGGGTCGTCAGCGCGAAGGCAAGATCGACGGTTGCGTCGACGTTCACGCCCTGCATCGCGCCGTCGCGATCGATGTCGGTATAGACGATGGCGGCGACGCCGTCGTTCTCGAACCGCATGGCGAGATCGAGCGCCCGGGTGTCGGATGTTTCCGCCCAGCCTTCGACGGCGACGCGCCCGCCGCGGGCGTCGATGCCGACGACGATGCGTCCCGGAAACCGGTCGCACGCCGCGCGCACCAGATCGGGATTTTTTATCGCGGCGGTGCCGAGGATCACCCGGTGCACGCCGGCGTCCAGCCAGTATCCGATGGTTTCCATGTCGCGGATGCCACCGCCGAGCTGTACCGGGAGATCGACCGCGCCGACGATCGCGCTGACCGCGTCGCCGTTCACGGGGCGGCCGGCAAAAGCGCCGTTCAGATCGACGATGTGAATCCATTCGAACCCGGCGGCGGCGAAGTCGCGCGCCTGGGCGGCCGGGTCGTCATTGAACGTGGTCGCTTGGTCCATGTCGCCACGGACCAGCCTGACGCAGGCGCCGTCTTTCAGGTCGATTGCCGGAAACAGGATCATTGTCGCCCACTCATTTTGCCGGCGGTTTCCCGCCCTTTTTTTTCTTCGTCTTCTGTAGTTTGCGTAATCGCTTGGAATAGAAATGCCCGGGCACCAGCTCGCCGTCGACCAGCGCATAGGCCGGGTTCGTGCCCCAGCGTTCGAAACCATTGGCTTCGTATTGATGGATCGCCGCAACCTGGGTTGCGCGCAAATCGAGGTTGAGACAGAGATAGCCGAGCGCCCGTGCGCGGTCTTCGACCGCCTGGAGCAGGCGCAACGATATGCCATGGCCCCGCGCCCAGGGCGCGACGAATAATGTGGTCAGCGTTGCGATATGGGACTGCGCTTCGTTATTGCGTGGCGGCTCCTGCAGCTGGGCCGCCGCGGCGATGCGGCCGTCCATCCGTCCGACGAAAAGATGGCGTTCCGGGACCAGTATGACCCCGCGAAAATAGCGGCCGAGCACGACCCTCGGCGGCGGCCGAAGCCAGCCGAAGCCGCCGCCGTCGAGAATGGCCGATTCTGCCGCGTCGCAGAGATCTTCGAGATCCTCGTCGGAAACTTCTTCGAGCGGTTCAACCGCGGTGTCGGTCTTGACCATCAGATACCCTTTCCGTCCCACGCCAGAAAATCGCCGAGCAGGCGAAGCCCCGCCGCCTGACTCTTTTCCGGATGAAACTGCGTTCCGATCATATTGTCCCGCCCGACGATCGCCGCAAACCGGCCGCCGTAATCGGCGGTGGCCAGCACGTCGGCATCGGTCTCGCAGACGATGGCGTAGCTATGCACGAAATAAGCATGGCTGCCGCCGAACGCGGCCAGCCCACCGTTGCCGCCGAATGCGGCCAGCATAGGGTGATGTCGGCCTTTCGACGGCTCGACCACGTTCCAGCCCATATGCGGTATCTTCAAGTCCGGATCCGACGGGCTCAGCGGGCGGACCTCGCCGGGGATCCAGCCGAGGCCGTCATGCGTTCCGTGTTCGATGCCGCGGCCGGCCATCAGCTGCATGCCGACACAAATGCCGAGAAACGGTTTCCCGCCATCCCGCACATTGCGCTCGAGCGCATCTATCATGCCCGGCAAGCCGCGCAATCCGGCGGCGCAATCGCCGAACGCGCCGACCCCGGGGAGGACGATCCTGTCGGCGCGGTCCAGCGCCGCGGCGTCACCGGTGACGGTGACGGCGGTGTCCTTGCCGGTTTCGCGCGCCGCGCGCTCCAACGCCTTTGCCGCGGATCGGAGATTGCCCGATCCGTAATCGATCACAACGGTTTCCATCGAACTTTCCGTCAGAATCCCGGGGACGGGGATGTTATGCCTGCCGCCTCCGGATGCAGGTCGAAAAACCGGCGCAATGCGGCGTCGCGATCGGGGGCGGCGGACAATCCCTGCATTTGCCAGCCGCGTGTCGCCAGCGCCGCCCGCCGCCAGTCGTTACCGCCGAACCCGATGATCGCGGCGACGCCGAGCGTGATCACGCTATAGGTTGCCGGATCGACGCGAAGAGCGGTCTCAACGATCGCCATAAGGATCAAAAGGGCGAAGATGCCGATAGAAACAAACCACATTCGGTGCGCCAGCGCCCAGAACGGGCCGAAGAAAAAGGCGGTCCAGCAGAACCCTTCCTTGATCACCACGGCGTCCCGGTCGGGTGTCAGCGCATTCGGGCGCTGATGGATGGTGAATACCTGCATGACGCGCTGTCCGTTCAGCCGCCCAGGGTGCCCTTGGTCGACGGCACGGAATCGGCGGCTCTTGGGTCGGTTTCCGTGGCGGCCCGCAATGCACGGGCAAGCGCCTTGAAGCAGCTTTCGACGATATGGTGGTTGTTCTCACCATACAGGTTTTCGACGTGCAGGGTCACGCGGGCGTTCTGGGCGAAGGCCTGGAACCACTCCTTGAACAGCTCGGTGTCCATTTCGCCCAGCTTGGGTTTGGAAAAATTCACCTTCCAGATCAGATAGGGGCGGTCCGACACGTCGATCGACACGCGGCTCAGCGTTTCGTCCATCGGGATGGTGGCGCTGGCAAAGCGTACGATCCCGCGACGGTCGCCCAGCGCCTTGTGCACGGCCTCGCCGATGGCGATGCCGGTGTCTTCGGTGGTGTGGTGGAAATCGATGTGCAAATCGCCTTTCGCCCGCACCGTCAAATCCATCAGGCTGTGCCGCGACAGCTGTTCCATCATGTGATCGAGAAATCCAATACCGGTCTCGACGTCGTATTTGCCGGCGCCGTCGAGGTTCACCGATACCTCGATATCGGTTTCCTTGGTTTTTCTGGCGATTTTTGCTTCTCGCATTCCTGATTACCCGATGTTTGAATTGATGCGGCTTGAATCTGCGACGCCGATAACCTGAATCAATTCGGTGGCCAATTCGCTGAAATCGCGCGTCTTTTATCAGGAACGCGCCACTGGCGCCAGTACAGCGGATGTTGATCCTAGCGCCTTATGTCCGTAAAAACTTAAAGACGCCCGGATGAAACGCCTTTTCGGGGTGTTAATAGTGAAAAGTGGCAGGGCTTTGCGCATATGGCCGAACGGCGGTTTTCCAACGACGAGTAAATTTTCAAAGCGGGCGACCCCGCCGATGGCGTGTTCCGCATCAGGGCGGGAAAAATTCGCCTGTCCCGCGACGGCCGATCCCGCCTCCCCGGCGGCGAAATGCGGGCCCCGGGCGAGATTTTTCGGCGATGACGGTTTTCTGACCGGAGACGCCCGCGACAGCGACGCGCGGGCGGTGGGCGACGTCTCGGTCGATTTTCTCCGGCGCAACGAATTTCTGGCCATTCTGACCCTGCAGCCGCAACTAATTGCGCCATTGTTCGAGCCAGTCTTCGATCTGGTCGGCAATGTCGCGGCGCCGAGTGTGGAAGACGCGGCGAAAGACGTCCCTGAAGACGGGGCTGACGGTGCGGCTTTCAACATCCGGATTATTCCCGATGGCAAGCGGGTGCGGTCCGCCGTGGGCATTGACGAGGTGGCGATACTGCGCCTGCCGTTCCGGATCGGGCGTCGGGCGGGCGGGGAAGGTAAGGATACCTATACCGATGTCGATCTGGCTCTCGAGGACAGGCGGCCTTTCAATCTGTCGCGCCGTCATTTTTCGATCGAGGAAGAAGACGGAGCCCTGATTATCCGCGATTTCGGTAGCTATCACGGAACAACGGTGAACGGCACGACGCTCGGCGGGGAGGGCCGACCCCGCACGGCGCCGCTGATGACCGGTGAAAGCGAATTGATTACCGGCAAGCCGGATTCGCCTTTCCGGTTTAGAATCGTGGTTGATTAGGCTAGGAAGTGCCGGGGAACGGCGGCGTGCCGAAAACTTGGGCTTGACGATATCCGCCGAACCATCATCTTAGACGCTGAACACTCTCTTTCCATCCGGTGTGGATTGCCACGCCCTTTCGGAGAATTATGACAGACAACAATATTCCGACGTGGCACGGTACGACCATTCTCTCGGTTCGCAAGAACGGCAAGGTCGTGGTCGCGGGCGATGGCCAGGTCACATTTGGCAACACGGTTATGAAGTCGAACGCCCGCAAGGTGCGCCAGCTCGGCGACGGCGGTGTCATCGGCGGGTTCGCCGGCGCGACAGCCGACGCCTTTACCCTGTTCGAACGGCTCGAAGCAAAACTGGAACAGCATCCGGGCCAGCTTACCCGCGCCTGCGTCGAACTCGCCAAGGACTGGCGGACCGACCGTTATCTGCGCCGACTTGAAGCGATGATGGCGGTCGCCGACCGCGATGTGTCGCTGGTTCTCACCGGCACCGGTGATGTGCTCGAGCCCGAGGACGGGCTCATCGGCATCGGTTCCGGCGGGCCTTTTGCGCTTGCAGCGGCGCGCGGGCTTTTCGATCAGGATGGCCTTGAAGCGGAAGAAATTGCCCGCCGGGCAATGAAGATCGCCGCCGATATCTGTATCTACACCAATGAAAACGTCGTAGTTGAAAGTCTCTGACCAGTGACCAGTTTTTCACCCCGCGAAATCGTATCGGAACTAGACCGTTTTATCATCGGACAGAACGACGCCAAGCGCGCGGTGGCGATCGCCCTGCGCAACCGCTGGCGGCGCCAGCAGCTTGACGACGACCTGCGCGAAGAGGTGCTGCCGAAAAATATCCTGATGATCGGGCCGACCGGTGTCGGCAAGACCGAAATCGCCCGCCGTCTCGCACGGCTTGCCGATGCGCCGTTTATGAAAGTGGAAGCGACCAAGTTCACCGAGGTCGGCTATGTCGGGCGCGATGTTGAATCGATCATTCGCGATCTGGTGGAAATCGCCATTCACATGACCCGGGAAAATCTGCGCAAGGAAGTCGTCGTCCGCGCCGAGATTGCCGCCGAGGAACGCGTTCTCGATGCGCTGGTCGGGGACGGCGCGAGCCCGGACACACGCCAGAAGTTCCGCACGATGCTGCGCCAAGGCGAACTCGACGACCGCGAAATCGAGATCGAGGTTCAGGGCTCCGGTGGCGGCATGCCGTCCCTGGAAATTCCGGGCATGCCGGGCGCGCAGATGGGCATGATCAATCTGAACGACATGCTTGGCAAGGCGTTTGGCGGCCAGTCGAAACCGAAAAAACTCACCGTCCTGCAAAGCTATGAGGTGTTGATCGCAGAGGAAAGCGACAAGCTGCTCGATGACGATGCGGTGGTCCGCACCGCCATCGACGCGGTCGAACAGAACGGCATCGTCTTTCTCGACGAAATCGACAAAATCTGCGTGCGGTCGGATGGCCGCGCGGGCGCCGACGTCAGCCGTGAAGGCGTGCAGCGCGACCTGCTGCCGTTGATCGAAGGCACGACGGTCGCCACCAAGCACGGCACGGTCAAAACCGACCACGTGCTTTTTATTGCCTCGGGGGCGTTTCACCTGTCGAAGCCGTCGGATCTTCTCCCCGAATTACAGGGCCGCCTGCCGATCCGGGTCGAGCTAAAGGCCCTGAACGAGGAAGATCTTCGCCGTATTCTGGTCGAGCCGGAGGCCAATCTGATCCGTCAGTACACTGCGCTGATGGGGACGGAAGGACTGACGCTCGAATTCACCGATGGCGCCATCGATGCGCTCGCCAACCTTGCCGCCGAGGTCAACCGGTCGGTTGAAAATATCGGTGCGCGGCGGTTGCAGACGGTGATGGAGCGCCTGCTTGAAGACATCTCGTTCACGGCGTCGGATCGCAACGACGAGACCGTCTCGATCGATGAAAACTATGTCCGCGACAATGTCGCGGACCTTGCCAAGGACGCCGATCTGTCAAAGTTTATCTTGTAGGTCGAGGCAGCCGCCTAACGCCGCCGTTTTAACAGCACGTAAAACGCCCCGCCGCCGCCGTCGGCGGGCTGGGCGCCGGCAAAGCCTAAAACCCGGGACCGGTTGCCTGCGGCATTCAGCCAGGCAGGAAGTTCGCGCCGGATAATCCCGCCGCCCTCCTTCAGCGACCCCTTGCCGGTGATCACCAGAACACAGCGTTTGTCCGTGCTTAGCGCATCGGCAAGAAACCCGTTTAGCGCGGCATGCGCCCGGTCGGCGGTCATGCCGTGCAAATCGATGCGGGACTCCGGGCGCAAACGGCCCTTGCGCAACCGGTCCATCGTGCGCCGGTCGAGATCGGCCGGTTTCCCGGCTTCCAGGGCCGGTTTTGGGGCCAGTTTCGAAGACGGTTTTGGGGTGGCCACAGGGGCCGTTATTTTTATCGGAGCGCGCAGCGGGGTTGCTGGCGGTGTCTCGGCCAGATGGACCGGGTGGCCAGGCTTTTCCGCTTGTGGAAAGCGTCGTTCGATCGGTTTCGCGTCCGCCATCGCGGCGCGGAACAGGGCTTCCTCGTCGGCGGTCGGACGTCCGGCGGCGCGCCCACCGGCTTTTCCGGCACCGGCTTTTCTTTTGTCAGGTTGCTTTGTCATCGGCCTATCCAACCAGCACGATATGCAGCCGCAACGGGCCGTGAACCCCGATGGTGACGGTGCGTTCGATGTCCGATGACCGGGACGGGCCGGTGATCAGCGTCACCGTTCGCGGCAGCGCCATGCCGACTTCATCGTTCCGCCGAACGATTGCCCAGGCGTCTTCATAGGCGCCGACGATACGGCCTGCCGGCACGATGGCGATATGGATGTCGGGCAGGAAGTTGAGTGTGTACGGAGTAGCAGGTCCCGACGCGACCATGATCGACCCGGTTTCAGCGATGCCGGCGATCACCGGGGTGACAGAAACGGCGTCGCCGGCGCACGCCGCACCGCGCCGGATTGTCAGACCGTCGGCGGTTTCCCAGCCGCCCGGTTCAAGCGCCGGATCGGGCGCGAGCACGAGGCTGGCCGGGAGGCCTTCCGTCTGCAGCCAGCGGGCAATTGCATTGCCGATTTCGCCGGTATTTGCGACGCGCTCTGTCGTGGCGGCAGCTTCGGTTGCCTTGTCGATAAATCTTTCGACCAGCTCGGCTTGCGTTCCCCGGCCACGGGCCGGGATGATTGCCGTGTTGGCGTATTCCGGCGCCGGTGGCGGTCCGGACGTCTCTGTCCGCCCGATGGCGGCGCGTACCCGCGTGAGGATCTCAGCGCGCGCGGTCATGCGCCGTGCTTCCGGTGCCATTGGTCGATAAAACGGCCGCCCTCCGGCGCTGGCAAGTCCCGTGCTGCGGTCCAGCCGCCGGCCAGTGGCATCGACCGGATATGGCCGCGCCGACGGGCCAGTGTATGCAGCACGCGGATCGCGATCCGGGCGCCGGTTCTGTACAGCCATGGCCGCCGCGCCGCAAAGGCCCATATCGCCAGTCCGCGCCGGGCGCGCGCCTTGTTCAGTTTCCCGGCATGGGCGATTTCGCGCCAAAGCCGCATCAGGCCGGGTAGGGGAATACGCATCGGGCAGACGTCTTCGCAGCTGCCGCAGAACGACGATGCCTCGGGCAGGGTCCATGCGTTTTCGATCCCGTCGAGGGCGGGTGTCAGCACGGCGCCGATCGGCCCGCCGTAAACTCCGCCATAGGCATGGCCGCCGACCGCGCCATAGACCGGGCACGCCGATTGACAGGCACCGCAGCGGATGCAGCGCAGAACGTCGCGAAATGCGCCGTCGAGGAGTTTTGTGCGCCCGTTATCGAGCAGTACCAGATGAAATTCCTCCGGCCCGTCAGGATCGCCCGTCCGCCGCGGGCCGGTTGCGAAGGTGGTGTAGCTGGTGATTTCCTGCCCGGTCGCGGACCGGGCGAGGATGCGCAGGATCGACAAGGCGTCGTCGATGCGCGGCACCACTTTCTCGATGGTTGCAATGACGATATGGATTCGCGGCAGCGTCTGGGTCAGGTCGCCGTTGCCTTCGTTGGTAACGACCACGACGGAGCCGGTTTCGGCGATCAGCATATTCGCGCCGGTGATGCCGACATCGGCCGCAAGGAACTTCTCGCGCAGCCTGACGCGCGCTTCTTTGGTCATTTCGCGTGGCTCGTTCAGCGGCCGGTCCGGGGCGAGCATCGTGTGATGATCGCGAAACGTTTCGGCGATCTGTTCCTTTTTCAGGTGGATCGCCGGCATCACGATATGGCTCGGCGTTTCTTCGCGGAGTTGCAGAATATACTCGCCGAGATCGGTTTCCACCACTTCCAGTCCGTTTGCGATCAGGAAGTCATTGAGCGCGATCTCTTCGGACACCATCGACTTGCCCTTGCCGACGATTTTCGCATCCGCAGCGCGGCAGATTTCCAGAACGGTCTCGCGTGCCGCCGCCGCGTCTTCGCACCAGTGCGTGTGGCCACCGGCATCGATGACGTTCGCTTCGAATTTCTCGAGGTAGTGATCGAGATTCTCAAGCGTGTGATCTTTGATCGCAACGGCGCGGTCCCGCAACGCCTCGAATTCGGGCAGCCGTGCGATGATCGCCGGTCTGCCTGTGCGGGTGTCGCGCTGCAGCTTGTCGAGCGCGGACTGAAGGTCGGCATCCGCCTGCGCGCGCGCCGCGTTTGCCGAGAAGCTGAGGCTGGTTCCCTGTTCCACGGTCAGCGCCGCGTTCCGCCGATGGCCGGCACGTCGGTCATCCCGGCGAGGATTTCCGCCACATGGCGCGCCTCGACGGTTTCGCCCCGCCGCGACAGACGGCCTGCGATATTCATCAAGCAGCCAAGATCGCCCGATAGCAAAGTCGCCGCCCCGGTCGCAACGATGTCAGCGGCCTTCTTGTCGACCATCGCTGCAGAAACTTCCGGGTATTTCATGCAAAACGTGCCGCCAAAGCCGCAACATACGTCGGGCGCTTCCAGCTCGCGCAATTCAAGCCCGTCGATGCGGGCGAGAAGATTTCGCGGTTGATCCTTGACGCCAAGCTCGCGCAGGCCGGAACAGGCATCGTGATAGGTCACGGTGCCCGGCCATCTTGCATCGAAATCGGTCCATCTAACCACATCGGTCAGAAATGCTATCAGCTCCCAGCTTTTTTCGGCGACGGCGTTCGCGCGGGCCGAATAGTTGGCATCGGCAGCCAACAGTTCAGGATAGTGATGGCGCAGCATCCCGGCGCAGGATCCCGACGGCGCGACGACGTAATCATATTTTTCAAATGCGGCGACGGTCTGCCGGGCGATCGCCGCCGCGTTTTCCCGGTCGCCGGCGTTATAGGCGGGTTGTCCGCAGCAAATTTGCGAACGCGGCACCTCGATGCGGCAGCCCGCTGCTTCAAGCAGCCGCGCGGTGGCGAAGCCAACCGTGGGGCGGTACAGATCGACAAGGCACGTGGCAAACAAGCCGACAAACGGGGCATCGGTCATTCGGGCGCTCCGGATTGCATCATGAGGCCAAAATGGCCGGAGCGAAACTACTCCGCAAGGGAGAACATCAACAGCAGCGTGCGCTGGAGGGCATGAAAATTGTCATCAGAAACGATGTAAATCAGCGTTTCGTCTGGTTTGGACCGGCGAACCGCAATGCCCTCGAAATTATCGGCAACCAGCGGCGACGACAATTCGGCCAGCGCCTTGCCCTCGAAAATACGACCCGGCGCAATTTTGCGGGCCGGGATCTGGCTGATACGTGCGGCGATACCACCGATGGTCGTAAACCGGCGTTCCAGCAGAAAGAGCATTCCGTCGTCGCGTGTCGCTGCGCCCACCGGGCGGAACATACCGGTTCTGCTGAATCCGACAGCCCGCCATTCCTTACCCGCACCGATCCATCCGGCGGCAATTCCGGGCCGCGCCTCTAGCTGCTCGGACAGAACCAGAAGCTGATTGCCCCAAAGCCGGGTGATCGCTTCCGCGCCGCCATTCCCCGGCGATGTTCCAAGCACGGCCGGCGCGCGCATGCGCCGTGCCGCCGCGCCGGGCTGCTCGTAGCCGCGCAACCGGTGCACGCCTTCGAATCCGACGACCAGCGATCCGTCGGTCAGTCTGGTAATCGATTCCGAATCGGTGAGATTTGGTTTGGAAAACAGCTTTCCGTCCAGGCCACGCATCGGTCGCAGCCGCGTGGCCGAAATACCATTCAGGCGACCTTCCGGGTCATATTCAAGATTGGCTGTGAACCAGATCCCCCGGTCGCCGACCGCGGTGAGCCGGTGCCCGTCGGCCGATATATTCAGACCGGACAGGCCGCCGAACCGGGGATCGCTGGACCGGAGGTCGAGCCCTCCCCTGAATTTGAGAGCGTCGATCCGATCGATTTTGGGATCGTCATGCGACAGGACGACGTGAAACGCACGAAACCGGAATTTCATCGGCCGTCGCGGATCCCGCCAGTAATATCAACAGCCCGGCGGCGAATTTGAAACTCATCCCCCGCATTTAGCTGCCGGGTGCCCTGCTGCGCGGTCTTAAAATCCAGTATCGACCCGGCGATTTCATGTGGCCCGCCAATTCCGCAGCCTGCGCGCCGGCCCCCCAGAACACATCGGCGCGCACCGCGCCGCGAATAGCGCCGCCGGTATCCTGCGCGACCATCAGCCGTTGGAAGGGCGTTGCCGCGTCATCGGGCAATACGGTATCCATCCAGACCGGCAGGCCGAATGGCAGCTTGCCGCGATCGACCGCGATGCTGCGCCCGGGCGTCAGCGCCACGCCCTGCGCGCCGATTGGGCCTTCACCTTTCAGTTCCCGGAAAAAAACATAGGATTTGTTGGTGCGCATCAGCTTCGCCCCGTCGGCGGGGTTGGCGGCGAGCCACTTGCGGATCGCCTGCATCGACATCTGTTCGCGCGCGATATCGCCGCGGCGGATCAGCTCGCGCCCTATGGCTGTATACGGTTGGCCGTTGCGCCCGGCATACCCGACCCGGAGAACGCTGCCATCCCGCAGCCGGACGCGGCCCGATCCCTGGATATGCAGAAAAAACGCATCCGTGGCGCTATCGACCCAGACCAGCTCAAGCTTTCTTCCCCGCAACGCACCGCGTTCGATGTGGTCGCGGGCGTGATACGGAACCAGATTTCCCTTTACCACACGGCCGGAAATGTTTTTTCCTTTCAGGGCATCGCTGAACCGGCCCAGATTGACAGATACAAGATCGGACGGACGGACATGCAGCGGCACGGTGAACTTCCCCTGCCGCCGGCGCGCACCTTGTAACTCAGGTTCGTAATAACCCGTGATCAAGCCATTGGCGCTGCCGCGGCCGGATACCGCGGCGGGCCGGAAATTGCGTTCGAAAAATCTGCGCGCCGCCTGCCGGTCGCCCGGGCGAATGCGGCGCGCCTGAGCGCAGATCGCCCGCCAGTCTGCGGCGGTGCCGAAATTCGGAACGCCGCGTTTTTCCAGCGGCGGACAAGACCGTAACAGCGGCGGCAGGGCGGCAGTGTGATCGTCCAGGCTCCAGCCCGGAAGGCTGGAAAACGGCGTATCTTCGAATGCCGGCCCGTCGCCGGGTGCCGGCCTGTCTGGCTGCGTGCAGGCGGTGATGCCGAGTACGGCCGCCACAGCGATCTGCAGCGCCTGTGGCCGGAAATAGGTCTTCAGCGGTCGCGTCGATGTTTTCATTTGGATTGGCCGGGTGGCTGGAAAGCCGACGAGCCCACTCGGGCTTTAATTCTGGCTGCGGGTCTCTACCAGTTTCCAGTTCGGGTCGCGGGATTTCGTGTCGCGGGCAAACGTCCATATATCCGTGATATCGGTGACTTGGTTCGGATCGCCATCGACAACGCGGTTCTCGGAATCGCGGGTAACGTTCACTTGCTCCGAGACGAATTTCATGGTGACAAGCGCATTCCGGCCGTCCATTCCGGCCTCGACGATCTCGGCCGATTTAATCCCGATGATCGTCGTCTCAAGGCTCTGGTTGGCGTCGGCGCACTCTGTGATCGCGGTGTTGAAATTGTCGAACACGTCGTCGGCCAGCAAATTTTTCAGGGTTTCGGCGTCGCCTTCGGCAAAGGCCTGAACGATCATTTCGAACGCGCCGCGGCTGCCACCTGCGAATTCGGCGGGGTTGAAGCTGTTATCGGCGATCCTGATCTGGGTGATGCCGGCCGAAAGCGGGTCATTGGGGTCAAGCGCCTCTATCGGATCGGCCTGCACGTCATCTGCGTCATTGTTGCGGTTCGGCAGTTTGACCACATTACCTTCGGTTTCGGAGTCTTTCTGACGCTGGGATATCGGATCCTGACGCGGCTCCTGGTGGCCGGTGCGCTTGCCCAGAACACTGCGAAGCCGGAGGACGAGAAACGCCGCGACCATCGCGAAAAGGACGATATCGAGAAATTGAAACCCGTCACCCATAACCTTGCTTTCCCGCACCCGTTACCGGGCCTAATATGTGGCGTCTATCGCTGACCCTACGAAGCGCGCAAGATCCGCGCGGATGGACGCATGCTCGTAGGTTGTCTATATCCTGTTCGGTATCACGCCGCGCTGGCAGTACAGACCCTATTTTAGCCATTGCGCGTGACCCCGTACTCTTATGTACATAGGACGTCCACCGGGAAATCGCAAGCATGGCAATCCTTTTGCTGGCAATGTTTATTGCCATTCCCATCATCGAAATAGCGCTGTTTATCGAGATCGGCGGCTGGATCGGCCTGTGGCCGACCATCGCGGTGGTCATCGTGACCGCGTTTGCCGGCACCACCCTGCTCCGGGTCCAGGGCCTTGCCGTCCTCCGCCGGGTGCAGGAAAGCGCTGAGCGGAACGAATTACCGATGCGTGAGGTGTTCGACGGATTATGCCTGCTTGTTGCCGGCGTGCTGCTGCTGACCCCCGGATTTTTCACGGATGGACTGGGTTTTCTGCTGTTTGTGCCGATTTTCAGGCAACTCGCCGGAATCGTCATCTGGCGCTGGCTTGCCCGCAACGGCAAGATTTCGGTGTCCGCGGGCGGCTTCGGCCCCGCGAATCCACCATCGGGAGGCGCCGGAGGCCCCGTGATCGACGGCGAATTCGAGGAAGTCGATCGGCCGGCACCGGATCGCGACCGGCTTGGGCCGGGTGACAAATCCTGAATCTCCAGCGAAACGTTTAACGCATCAACGTTTAACGCAGCGACTTTCCGGTTATGATTTTGGCGGTGTTTTTCGCAGGCTGGCGAGACAGGCAGCCCGGTCGACCGGATTCCCGCCACTGCGGCGTGTCTCGAAATGATCGACACGGTGCCGGCTGTCGCGCCCGTAGAAAAACAGTTCCAGGACGCAGGATTTGCCGCGATATCGCCAGAATTCCCCCGGTGGATCCCGTCTGACGAATATCGGCGTTCCGAAAAGAGATGAGATTCGTTCTCCCGTCATGCCGACCAGTCTGCCAACCGGCAGGCTGGGGTTGATTGCGGCCAGTTGCGCGGGGGCTGTCGGGACGGCGGCACCGTTCCCCGAACTGCCGGACGCCTGATGCTCCATTGACCGGTCGGTTGTTTGTGGAACGGCGGGACCGGTATCGGATTGGGACGGCGGTACGGTGCAGGCGGCAAGCCCGGCGCAGATTACCGTCGCCAGGCAGACCGCGCGCATCCCTGCGGGACTTTTCAGGCTGGTCGGACTTGCGATGGGGTCAGGTTTCGGTTGTATCGTCACACAGGCCGATGTCGCCAACGACCTCGCCCCCGCGTTCGATCTCAAGCTTGCCAAATCGGACAGTCCCGGTAATGCGGCCGGTCGAGCGAACGATGAGAATATCGCGCGCCGTCAGCGTGCCTTCGAAGTTACCACTGATTTCAGCCATATCGATCGCCGCCGAGCCCTTGAAGGTTCCCGTCGATGCTATTTCTATCTGGCGGCAATCCTTAAGCTCCGCCTCGACCCGGCCTTCGACGACCAGCTTGTCGCAGGCGCTGATATTTCCGCTCAACTGGATTTCCCGCCCGACAGTCAGCTTCTTGCCTTCCGGGTTGCTAATATTGGACGGTCTTGCCGCCGGGGTATGCAGATCACGCGCGGGCCGCGCGATCTCGGCCGGCCGCAGCGCTGCCGGGGGGCTTGCACCGGTGTCGGATTTCAGCGGTAACGCTGAAGGAGGTTCGATCTTTGTCGTTTTGTTCTGGTCCGCCATGGTCCTAATCTTCCCGAAAATTTGCCGCAAACGCGGCGGTGTTCAAACGTTCTCTGCACGTGGGCGCACACCCTCGAATATGTGCAACATATACCCCGCCGCAACCACCGGCATCAGCCAGTTCACGAACGGCACGGTCATCAGCAGCGCGATCGCTATTCCGCAAAGGAAAATGCGGATTTTGTAACGTCGCCGAAGTGCCCGACCGGTCGTCGGTTCAAGACGCCGAACGGCCGCAAATTCGAAATACTCGCGCCCGAGAAGATACCCGTTGAGAGCATAGAAGACAAAAGGAATCAGGGGGATAAGCACGATCGTGATCAGCATCACCGGGACGATGAAAACGAATACCAACAAATTCAAAGCCACCGTGAGCGCTGCGAACCGGCCCGCATTTGCGAGCATTTCGATCATCGGCTCTTCGCGCGGCGCCGGCAGGGCCGGGTAATGCCGCGCTTCGACCGCGCTCGCGATTTCTTCCAACATGAACGAAATGATCAGTCCGGTGAACGCCGGGAAAATAAACAGTCCGATGATGAACGCCGCGCTGCCGCCCAGAAACCCGATCGCCTGGTCCAGCAGACCGATACCGAAAACCGAAAGCCCGCCCAGGAGCCAGCTGATCCCGTAAATCAGGGCGATGAAGATGATTGCGCTGATCAGAACCGCGCGGATGATTACCCCGCGGATGCGCGGGTCGCCGAGTTGTTCTATCGCCAGAAATAGCCCTGAAAACACGACCGGCACCTAATTATTCATTCCAATCCGCAGCGCGCCTGTTTAACCGTCCTGCGGGGCCTCACGCAAGGTTGCTCGGTTGGCATTGCGGAGCGCGTCGTCCTCGGTATACTGCGCGCCGCGATTTCAGATTTTCCCAGGAGTACATAATGCCGGACGCCCAGTTTGACGTTGTCGGCGTTGGCAACGCGATTGTCGACGTAATAGCACAGGCCGATAACGCGTTAATTGAACGGCTGAAGCTCAGCAAAGGTGCAATGACGCTGATCGAATCCGACGAAGCCGACCGGCTCTATAGCGAAATGGGCAGCGGCATCGAGAGGTCGGGTGGATCGGCGGCGAACACGCTTGCCGGCATTGCGTCGCTTGGCGGCAAGGCCGCCTATATCGGCAAGGTGCGCGACGATCAGCTTGGCGGTGTGTTCAGTCATGACATAAAAGCCGCCGGGGTCGACTACCGGCTGCGCGCAGCGACCGAAGGCCCCACCACGGCGCGATGCCTGATATTCGTCACCCCCGATGCCGATCGCACCATGCAGACTTATCTCGGGGTGAGTGTGATGTTGGGCTCCGACGATATCGATCCCGAGGCGATCGGTGATGCCCGGATCACCTATCTCGAAGGATATCTGTTCGACCGGGAAGAAGCGAAAGAGGCGTTCGTCAAAGCGGCCGAACTGGCGCACGCCGCGGGCCGCAAGGTGGCGTTGTCGCTGTCCGATCCGTTCTGTGTCGATCGTCACCGCGCGTCGTTTCAGCATTTGGTTGAAGGCCATATCGACATTCTTTTTGCCAATCATGACGAGATCACGTCGCTGTACGAGACCGATTCGTTCGATGATGCCGTTGGCCAACTGGTTGGCAAGGTCGAATTGGCGGCGGTTACCCGCGGCGCCGAAGGGTCCGTTATCGTAACGTCGAGCGAGGTCGTCGAGATCCCCGCCGAGGCGGTCGACAAAGTCGTCGATACGACGGGAGCCGGCGATCTTTATGCCGCCGGTGTGCTGTTCGGCCTCACCCAGGGCTACGAACTCGACATCGCCGGACGGATCGGATCGATCTGCGCGGCGGAGGTTATCAGCCATTACGGCGCGCGGCCCGAAACGTCGCTTGCGGCGCTGGTAAAGGAAAAGCTGGGATAAAGCGGGCGATTGCCTGTATACAGCGCGGGCAAACTGCATAAGCGAGTGGGCGGGTCCGGTGACCCGCCCCGTTATTTTGGATATTCGAACAGTGAATGAGCTTCGCAACATCGCGATTATCGCGCATGTCGACCATGGCAAAACAACCCTGGTCGACCAGCTGCTCCGTCAGTCGGGCAGCTTCCGTGAAAACCAGCGCGTCGCAGAACGGGTTATGGATTCAACCGACCAGGAGCGCGAACGCGGGATCACGATCCTCGCCAAATGCGCGTCGGTTGAATGGAACGGTATCCGGATTAATATCGTCGACACGCCCGGCCATGCGGATTTCGGCGGCGAGGTCGAACGCATCCTGTCGATGGTTGACGGCGCGCTTGTGCTGGTCGACGCTGCCGAAGGCCCGATGCCGCAAACCAAGTTCGTGACCATGAAGGCGCTGGCGCTCGGATTGAAACCGATCGTCGTCGTGAACAAGGCGGACCGGCCCGACCAGCGCGCTTATGAAGTACAGGAAGAAGTCTTCGATCTGTTCGCGGCGCTCGATGCGACCGACGAGCAGCTCGACTTCCCGACGCTCTATGCGTCGGCCAAGGAAGGCTGGGCGGCAGCCGATCTCGAATCGCCGCGCGAAACAATGCAGCCGCTGTTCGAGTTGATCGTGTCGCATTTCGCCCCGCCGAAAGCCGATATCGAGGCACCGTTTGCGATGCTCGCAACGATCCTCGAATACGACAATTATCTGGGCCGCGTGCTGACCGGACGCATCGAAAGCGGCATCGCGAAGGTCAACGCTCCAGTCGCCGCACTGGCGCAAGACGGCCGCCGTCTTGAGGCCGGCCGTCTCACCAAGCTGTTGTCATTCCGCGGGATCGAGCGGGTGCCGGTCAACGAGGCCCGCGCCGGCGACATCGTCGCCATCGCCGGTCTCAAGGAAGCAACCGTCGCCGATACGATCGCCGATCTTGAATCCGGCAAACCGGTACAGTCGATGCCGGTCGATCCGCCGACCCTGTCGATGAGCTTTTCGATCAACGATTCTCCGTTTGCCGGCGACGACGGCGACAAGGTGACGTCCCGCCTGCTTGCCGCGCGCCTGATGCGTGAAGCCGAGGGCAATGTCGCGATCGAGGTCGTCCGGACCAACGACGAGAACGTGTTTGAGGTAAAGGGCCGCGGGGAGCTGCAGCTTGGCGTGCTGATCGAATCGCTGCGCCGCGAAGGGTTCGAGCTGTCGGTTTCCCGGCCGCGCGTGCTGTATCGCGATAACCCGGAAACCGGGGTGCGCGAGGAACCGATCGAAGAAGTCGTCATTGATGTCGACGACGCCTATGTCGGTCCAGTCGTCGAAGCCATGGGCGAACGCCGCGGCGAGATGGCGGATATGCGCCCGTCGGGCGGCGGCAAGACGCGGCTGACGTTTCATGCGCCTTCGCGCGGGCTGATCGGGTATCACGGCCAGTTCCTGAACGAGACCCGCGGCACCGGCGTGATGAGCCGGTTGTATCACTCATACGCGCCACACAAGGGGAAAGTCCCGGGCCGCCGCAATGGCGTCCTGATTTCGAACAGCCAGGGCAAATCCGTGCCCTTTGCGCTGTGGAATTTGGAGGAGCGCGGTGAGCTGTTCATCGGCGCCGGCACGGCGGTGTATGAAGGCATGGTTATTGGCGAGCACAGCCGGGGCAACGATCTGGACGTCAATCCGCTAAAAACCAAGAAGCTGACCAATGTCCGCGCATCGGGGACCGACGATGCGGTTCGGCTGACCACGCCGCGCATCCTGCGGCTGGAAGAAGCGATCAGCTATATCGACAACGACGAACTGGTCGAGGTGACCCCGAAGCATATCCGTATGCGCAAGCGTCTGCTCAATCCGCACGACCGCAAGAAAGAATCGCGGACCGCGTCGGAGAACGCCTAGCGCTGCACTGCAGCCGTTCAGGTTGCGGGCGGGATAGTGTCCACGGCGGCGTGGATTTTCTGTTTGTAGTGTTCGCCCAGCGTTATCGCGCCGGTTGGGTCGGAGCCGATGCCGCCCAGCACGGCGTCGTAGTTCGGCTGATGGAAAAATACCAATGAGATACGGCCGGGATGCGCACTGCCCGACGGTGGATTGCCGACCCGGTGGAGCGTCGATGCCCAGCGCCCGCCGGTCCAGCGCGCCATGGCATCGCCGATATTGCAGATAAACGCATCCGGCGGCGGACGGATATCGGTCCAGCCGGCGCGCGGCAGCTTGACCTGCAGCGTGCCCGGCACATCGTCGCTCCGCAGCATCGTCACCGCGCCGTAATCCGTATGCGCCCCGGCGCGGAGCTGGTCGGCCTCCGGTGCGCCCTGCTGCGGCGGGTAGTGGATAAAGCGAAACTGATTGGTCGCCTTGTCGATCTTGTCGGCGAAATAATCTTCGTCGAGGTCAAGCGCCATCGCCATCGCGCCCATCATGCGCTGGCCGAGCGCGGCCATGGTTTCGAAATATTCCACGACTGTGTCGCGGAAACCCGGCATGCCGTCGGGCCACATGTTGGGGGCGAAGAAATAGGCGGCTTCTTCGTTCCGGAAATACGGATCGTCGGGGATGTTTTCCCGTGTCATCACCCACGCTTCCTGAAGGTCGGGCGGGGTATTCACGCCGAGGGTTTTTGCCAATGCGCGGTCGGCGACCGGATAATACCCCCGGCCGGTCCGGCTGGCGTCGCGCAGGATTGCGCGTTTCCTGTCCATCGGCAGCGCGAAGAAATCATCGCCCGCCTGGCGGGTCCGCGCGATCAGGCCTTCGTCGATACCGTGCCCCGTGATGCAGAAAAACCCCGATTCCACGCAGGCGGCGGCAAGCTCGCGGGCGACGCCGCGCTTGTCGGTTTTGCTGCCGGTCAAAAACGGCGCGACATCGATTACCGGAATCGTTTCGTTGCTCATTCTTCCTCCGCGCGGATGTGTTGATTGCACCCAAACAATACCCAGCCCGGGACACTCCGGCCAGTGCCTTTGCCGTACCGTTTCGGCGGGCGGATCGCTCCGAATCGTGCTGTAATACCCCCGGCAACATGGACACCCGGGAAGCATTCGCATGAAGACCGTCTTGCGGGAAACGGCACAACCCAATACCGGCTGGGCCGGCCATCTGAAACCGGGGCAGTCGCTTAGGCTGACCGCCATGACCATCATCGATTTCGTGGCGTTGAATGCCGGCGATTTTTCCGAGCGGTTCGATCAGGCGCGGACCAAGGTCTACAACATGAACGTCTATCTGACGGCAGGCGATAAACTGTTCAGCAAACTCAACAATCCGATGATGACCATGACGGTTGACGGATTCGCCGGCACCGGGACGCACGATCTTCAATTCGGCATGTGCGGGCGCGACCGTCACCGGCGCGCGAAGGAAGAAGGCCGGCTTGGCGAATACCTCCACGGCGGAGATATCACGCTGCCCGATCATGGTTGCGCCGAAAACCTGACAAACGCGCTGGCACCTTACGGCATTCCCTATGCCGATATCCCGAGCCCGGTGAATTTTTTCCAGAACATGGATACCGACCGGGTGACCGGCGCCATGAAGCGGACGCCGATCCGACCGAGCCGGCCGGTCGATATCGAATTGCGCGCAGAAGTAGACCTGCTGGTCGCGTTCAGTGCCTGCCCCGACCTGGCCTCGCCGACCGGCGGCCAATCCGTCACCGCAACCATTCTGGAGGGATAGACAATGTATTTGCGCGATGCCTGGTATGTCGCTGCGTGGAGCCACGAGATCGCCGACGCGCCGCTGGCGCGGCTGCTGCTGGAGGAGCCGGTGGTGCTGTGGCGCACCGGTGACGGCACCGCCGTCGCGTTCGAGGACCGCTGCTGTCACCGCCATGCGCCGCTGTCCAAGGGCCGCCTTGTGGGCAACGACATCCAGTGTCCCTATCACGGACTTACCTACGACCCGAGCGGCGCGTGCATCCGTGTTCCGGGCCAGGCCCAGGTACCGCCCGGCGCGCGAGTCCGCAGCTACCCCGTCATCGAGCGCAACCACTGGATCTGGATTTGGATGGGCGACCCCGCAATGGCCGATCCCGACCTGATCGAGGACTTCCACTGGATGGAGCATCCCGACTGGCGCGCCCGGGGCGAGCGGCTTGACCTCGCGGCCAACTACGTTCTGCTGGTCGAGAACCTATTGGACCTGTCACATCTGAGCTTCGTGCATCCGACAACACTCGGCACCGACGCCATCGCCGAGACACCGATGAAGCATGAGCGCGAGGACAACCTCGTTCGGGTCACGCGCTGGATCATGGACAACACGCCGCCACCGTTCTTCCAGAAAGCGGGCGGCTTCTCACCGGACCAGCGCATCGACCGATGGCAGATCATCGAATTCACGCCACCGGCGTTCGTCCGGCTCGACGTCGGCGGAGCCATCGCCGGCACCGGTGCTGAAAATGGTGACCGCAGCCAGGGCTTCACCATGCGGAATTTGAATGCCATCACGCCCGAGACCCAGGAGACGACACACTACTTCTGGTCCCAGGCGCATGATTTCCGCACCGACGAACCCTGGTTGACGGATCTGTTGTACGACAACGTCCACACCGCGTTCCTGGAGGATCTCGACATCGTCGGCGCCCAGCAGGAGAATATCCGCACCCGCCCCGATGCGCCCCGTATCGACATCACCCATGATTCCGGGGGCATGCAGGCCAGACGCATCATCGAGGCGATAATTGCCGACGAGCAAGCCGATACCGGGTTCGCGCTCGCCGGCGAATAATCCAGCGAACAACACCGCCTATCGAAACGAAACCGGGCGCCGTTAGGCGCCCGGATCGCGTTAGAGCGTAGCGCGGTGGCTAGTTGCGGTTGCCGAACAACGTCAGCAGCATCAGGAACATGTTGATGAAGTTCATGTAGAGCCCGAGTGCGCCGAGGATGGCCATCTTGGCCAGGGTATCGTCGCCATAGTGCTCGGCGTATTCGTTCTTGATCCGCTGCGTATCCCACGCGGTCAGCCCGGCGAATACGAGGACGCCAATCACCGACATCGCGAAATGCAGTGCGGTGCTTTGGATAAAGAACGCGTTGACCAGGAAGCCAATGAAGATTCCGAAGAAGCCCATCATGAGGAACGAGCCCCAACCCGTCAGATCCTTCTTCGTGGTATAGCCGTAGAGGCTCATGCTGGCGAACATGCCGGCGGT
>Ga0209403_10002328_pt1 | contig 22898 bp, 19 predicted proteins | sample ArcticOcean_MG_C_8_FD_187440 | JGI IMG/M metagenome (GOLD analysis project Ga0209403, IMG submission 187440) | Marine microbial communities from western Arctic Ocean - ArcticOcean_MG_CB11_86 (SPAdes) (version 2) | ecosystem: Environmental > Aquatic > Marine > Oceanic | place: Arctic Ocean... | reverse complement strand
GCAGGATTTAGCAGCTTGGATCCTAATTGGAGCATTTTTGCGAACTCGTTCGCGTTTATTCCAGCCGCGATCACGACGAGGTCGGCCGTGAATGAGTCGACGTCGGTATTGATGGTGACGCTGTCACGATGTTCTTCGATGCTTTTGACCGTTGCTGGAATAACCAATGCCGCTCCGTTCGCCACGGAGCTCTCTACCAAGGCTCGAGTTGTCGCAGTAGGGTCGACAGCGCCATCACGGGTTGAATAAACGACTTTGAAGTCGTTGCCGAGATTCAGGTTTGGTTCAATTTGTGCGACTTGGTCGCGTTCCATCATCCACGTTGGTGATCCATACCCTTGTATGCGTTGTATACCCGCGGTGATTTCGGCCTCAGTATCCGCAGAATCATACCACTCAAGACTGCCGCCCCATCGCAGGGGAAAATCGACATCCTGTGCAAGGTAGTGATATTCATTCATCGAATTGACGCGAAGATTAAAATAACTGTGCGGCTGATCGAAGTAGCTTGCGTTTAACCAGGCGAAAGAATTGCCAGATGCCTGCGATGCGGGACCTTTTTTGTCGATAAGAATGACGTCACAGCCGCGCTTGGACAAATTGTATGCAATGGAGGCGCCGACAATTCCCGCACCAACAACCGCAACACGATTGATCTTACCCGCGGGCATTGATTCCTTGGAACGAACGATGCTTTTCATCGGCGCGCATGCCGCAACCAGACTTGCGGCACCTCCGCTCGCCAGAAACTGTCGTCGATCAATTCTTCGTTTTTGTGCCACCTTGTTTTCGCCTTATTTTGAAGCGCAGCTGGCTTTGCGCCGTATTATGGCGGCCGAGGCTCTTTTAACGTGCTGTTAGAACGCGTGGCCGATTTCAGTCACTGGCCCAAACGCCGCTCGCTCTGAGTACCAGACACCGCCATCCTTTATGACGATGTCAACGTAGTCGAGCACCTCAATATTTCTCAACGGATTGCCGTCGACAATAATAATATCGGCTAACTTGCCGGGCTCAATAGTGCCGAGTTCGTCAAACTGACCCAGTATTTCAGCATTCGTTTTGGTTGCCGCCGATATAACTTGAATGGGTGTCATGCCACTTTCAACCAGTGCGGACATTTCGCGCCACATGGCTTCAGTGTGCATATTGAGTGGGCTGGCAGCGTCTGTGCCAACACCCATGTAAGCGCCGGCATCTATGAATTGGCTTGCTGACTTCTCGGCTGCGCGGATTTCCCGACCTACATTCTGCATATATGACAAGCGGCGAATGTCTTCGAATGAGGACATGAACTCTGCATAAATGTCCGCCGGCATATCTTTCTTGTACACCGGGTCAGTCAGTCGCTCCGGAAACGCGACCGTCGCAGGATAAACCCAGATTCGATGCGAGATGGTTTGTACGATGGGAATGCCCTTATGCGCGATCTCTGAAATCAACGCATCATCGTAGGGTGGATTTCGTGCAGACCCGACGTGTTGAAAAACATCGACGCCAGCGTCAATTGCCATTCGCATTGCATCCGGGTCGTATAGATGGGCGTGCACTTTGACGCCTGCTTTGTGCGCTTCAGTGACAACCGCTTTATAATCTTCGGCAGTCAAACCCACCCAGACCTTGATGACGTCTGAGCCCCGTTCGATGAGTTCGCGGGTGCGTTGTGCTGCCTCACGTGGTGAGCTGATAATGATTTCGTATTCATCCGGGACTGTGTCGTAGTCCAGACGCGTAATCCACGGCCCGGAAACCGTTAAGCGTGGACCCGGAATTTCGCCCCTTCGGATGCGTTCGCGAAATTCTAAAATTTGAAACGGTGCGCCAAGATCCAAACCGCTCGTAACGCCCGCCCGCATCATTTGCTTGGCGGCGATTGGCATGAACTCGGGAAGGCGCTCCATGCCATTCATGAATTCGTAGTAGTCCTCGTAGGAACCATGGCCGGTAAGGTCGATGTGCATGTGCGCGTCGATCAGGCCGGGCATCACCGTTTTACCGCCAGCATCGATGATTACGGCATTTTCCGGAATGCTTGTGTTGTGTTTCTGGCCTACCTGGGTGATGCGGCCATTCTCAAAGACGACTACAGAGTGATGAATCGGCTCCGCTTCATAGCCGTCCAGCAACATGCCGCCGACGATTGCGACCGGCACCTCAGGTCGAAGGCTTTCCTGCGCACACAATGGAGAAGCGATAGCAAAGAAGAGGATGCCAAGTAATTTGTTATTCATATCCGTCGTCCTTTTGTTTTCTGACATTGTAACGGCTGCTAAGCTCTTTGCTTCAGAAATTGGGAGTTGAACCATGACAATTCGCATTATTCTCGCGGGGCTATTCGCTGCATTGGCATGGAGCCCGATTCATGCGCAGGACTTCAGTGCTGATCCGGATCGCATTGAAGAACGCATTCAGGCATTGGGAAGATTTGGAGAAAATGCAGCGGGTGGCGTCAGTCGATTGGCTTTCAGCGATGCCGATCTGGCCGGTCGCGAGTACATCAAGGGGTTGATGCAACAAGCAGGATTGCAAGTTCGCGTAGATACTGCGGGGAATATCATCGGTCGGCGTGAAGGTAGCGAATCTGATTTAGCGCCGATCATGTTCGGATCGCACATCGATTCGGTTCCAGGCGGCGGTAATTACGATGGCGACGTGGGTGTCATTGGTGCAATCGAAGTCGCGCAGCTGTTGCACGAGCGTGGCATCGTGACGAAACACCCAATCGAGATCGTCAGTTTTACGGATGAAGAGGGTGGCCTAACCGGAAGTCGGGGCATGATCGGAAAACTAGGCGAGGGAACGCTGGGTGTCATGAGTCACAGCGGCATGACCATTCGCGAGGGTATCGCTCGTGTGGGTGGCGATCCTGATCGGTTGGAGCTGGCCGTACGCAAACCAGGGGATATTGCGGCGTTTATAGAGTTGCACATCGAGCAGGGTGCGATTCTCCACGAGGAAGGCGTCAATATTGGCGTTGTACAGGGAATTGTCGGCATTCGCTGGTGGGACGTGAGCATAGAAGGCTTCGCCAATCACGCGGGAACGACGCCCATGAACAGGCGCTGGGATGCGATGGTTAGCGCTGCCGAACTAACGCTCGCAATCAATCGCGTTGCCCGCGAGCTTCCCGGTCGCCAGGTCGCCACCGTGGGCAAGATAGAGGCCTTGCCGGGTGCACCGAATGTAATCCCAGGCGAAGTCATTATGAGTCTTGAAATTCGCGACCTTGAGGCTGACAAAATGCAGCAGGTATTTGAATTGATTCGCGTGGAAGCTGAGCGCATTGCGGATGAGAAATCGACGCCAATTCGATTTGCCGAAATCGATGTCGCGTCACCGCCGGCACCAACGGACCAGCAAATGCGTCGCATTATTGCATCCGCGGCGGAGGACTTAGGCATGTCTTACAAGTTGATGCCCTCTGGCGCTGGCCACGATGCGCAAGATATCGCAAGTATTGCACCCGCCGGTATGATTTTCGTGCCGAGTGTCGATGGAATCAGTCATTCTCCGCAGGAGTATACGACCGCCATTGATATGGCGAATGGCGCGAGCGTGCTATTGAAAACGGTTCTCGCCATCGACAATGGCGCGCTGGAGTAGATCGTCCGGTATGATAAACCCGTCGTCCGCCCGGGAATAAAAATGACAACACCCAAAGCTCCGACTCTTCTTGACGCACTTATACCGATTTCCGCTTTGGTCATCATGCTGGCCACGTCTGTCATTTTGTTTGGCGATAGCTCGTCATCTGGTCCTAACCAGATTGTGCTGATCATTGCGGCCGCTATAGCCTCAATTGTAGGCATCAAGAATGGTTATCGCTGGGTCGATCTGCAGAGCGCTATGGTTGCTGGCATCAGCACTGCGATGGGGGCAATCTTAATTTTGCTCTCCGTCGGCGCATTGATCGGTACCTGGCTGATGGCGGGTACGGTGCCGTCGCTGGTTTACTACGGCCTTGAAATTTTGAATCCACAGTGGTTTTTCGCTGCATCCTGCATCATCTGTGCGATCGCGGCATTGGCTACCGGTAGTTCGTGGACTGTCGCGGGCACGCTCGGTGTGGCGCTGATTGGCGTTGCAATGGGGCTGGGTGTTTCACCGGAAATCACTGCTGGCGCCATTATTTCCGGGGCTTATTTCGGCGACAAAATGTCACCCCTATCGGATACCACTAATCTTGCACCCGCCGTTGTTGAAACCGACATATTTACCCACATTCGCCATATGGCCTGGACGACGGGGCCTTCATTTGGGATTGCGTTAATCATATTCGCGGTTATTGGACTTGGTGGCGATGCGGCAGCAGATGCCTCCGCGCTTGATGAGCTCATGGCAACCTTAGAGAGTAGTTTCAACATTTCAGCGGTCGCTTTGTTGCCTTTGGCAGTGGTTTTCTTTGCCGCGTATAAGAAGATCCCGCCGCTGCCAACGATATTGTTCGGTGCATTATTAGGGGGTGTTCTGGCCGTTATTCTGCAGCCTGAGAGCGTGCTTCGATTTGCGAATTCGCCTGAATTATCGAATGCGCTCGCGATGCTCAAAGGCGTATGGATGGCGCTGTACGGTGGTTATATATCCACTACCGGCGTGGATGAAGTTGATGCATTGTTATCCCGCGGCGGGATGTCGAGCATGCTCAATACCATTTGGCTCGTGCTCTGCGCGCTTTCTTTCGGCGCAGTGCTGGAACACACAGGAATGCTCATGCGCCTGATCGGCGCGGCGCTAAAACGCGCCAAGTCGACCGGGTCGTTGGTTGCGACTGTCGTCTTTAGCTGTATCGGCATCAATATTGTTGCCGCAGATCAGTACATCGCAATTGTACTGCCCGGAAAAATGTACCGAGCGGAATTCAAGAAGCGAAATCTCCATCCGAAAAATCTGTCCCGTGTGATTGAAGATTCGGGCACGTTAACGTCGCCACTCGTTCCGTGGAACACCTGTGGTGCCTATATGGCAAGCACCTTAGGTGTCGCGACGCTGGCTTATTTGCCCTTCGTCTTCTTTAATCTCATCAATCCGCTGATCTCAATGATTTATGGATTTACGGGTTTCAGCATGGTGAAGTTGGACGATAGCGAAGAATTGAACGATGTTGCCGATTCGGCGACAGCAACGGCATAAGTCGCGAGATTTCGAACGGGCTCTTAATTGACCGAATCCAACAGCAGAAGAAGTAATGCGCTGGTTAGCTTTGCGGCGGTCATCGTCATCGTATTTGGCATGCAGGCGGCTAAGGTCTTGCTCGTTCCGTTTTTACTGGCCGTGTTTTTAGCATTGATCGCATTAAAGCCAATGTTTTGGTTGCAGAAGTTTAAAATTCCGTCGGCGCTTGCCGCACTGCTCATCGTTGTTGCCATGATGCTAATCATTGGCACGGTCGGCGGTATTGTGGGTTCATCGATCGCCGAATTCACGGCTGCATTGCCGATTTATCAAGAGCGACTTGACGGTATTGTGCAGAGAACGTTGGGCCTCGCGGCAAGGACGCTTGGTGACGACCGTTCTTTTGCTGATTTGGGTGACTTGATTGACCCTGGTTGGGCTATGGGACTGGCGGCTAGAATTTTGAACGGTCTGCAGGACGTGCTCACCAATGCATTTCTGATTTTGTTCACGATGGTTTTCATCTTGCTGGAAGCGTCGAGCATGCGCGTGAAAGTTCAGGCGGCGTTCGGACGCGCTGCCGAAACGTTTGAACGGCCGCGTGAGTTTCTGAATAACCTCGGCCGTTACCTGGGCATCAAGACCATAGTCAGCATGGCGACAGGCCTCACGGCCACACTCCTGACCTGGTGGGTCGGACTCGACTTCCCGCTGCTCTGGGGCATGCTTGCCTTTCTGTTTAACTACGTACCCACAATTGGTTCAATCATCGCGGCGGTGCCTGCAGTCTTGATGGCTTTGGTGCAGTTCGGCCCGGCGGAAGCGGGTACAACGGCGATTGGTTTCGCAGCCATAAACGTACTCTACGGCAATGCCATTGAGCCACGCCTTATGGGTTACGGCGTCGGCATTTCACCGTTGGTCGTATTTACCGGATTGATTTTCTGGGGTTGGATATTCGGGCCGGTTGGAATGTTGTTGTCCGTGCCGCTGTCCATGACCTTAAAAATGGCGCTTGAATCGAACGAAAGAACACGTTGGATTGCGATTCTTATCGGCTCCGAACGTGACGCCGAACATGCGCTGGCCCAAAGTATGAGTGATGATGCGTCTGACGATCAGGATTCGGCTTCAAAGGCCGCATAGAATTCGAGCGAATTGCCTATGGGACCTGTAATTTTATTGTGCGCCCCGAACGGCGCTCGCAAATCGGCCGCTGATCATCCTGCGTTGCCGATAAGCCCCGACGAACTCGCTGATTGTGCGGAGTCGATTCTCGCCGCTGGGGCATCGATCATGCACGTACATGTACGCGATGATGATGGCGGCCATTCGCTTGATGTTGAGCGCTATCAGGATGCACTTGCTGCAATTCGCCAGCGTGTTGGCGATAAGTTGGTATTGCAGGCGACGACAGAGGCATGCGGAATTTACTCGGCGACAGAACAAATGCGAGTCGTCCGAGAGCTGCAGCCGGAAGCAGTGTCGCTTGCGCTACACGAGTTATGTCCTGACGAGACCTCAGAAGAGGTTGCCGGTGAATTTTTTGCTGAGCTGAATACTAATAATATTATGGCGCAATACATTTTGTATTCGCCGCAGGAAGTCGCACGTTTCGTAAGCTTAAAGCGAAAGGGCGTCATTCCGGACAGCCCTGCGTTCGTATTGTTCGTCCTCGGGCGTTACAGCGATGATCTGACGGGTGACCCGGAAGCGCTAACGCAATTCGTCGATGCAATTCAAGATGAAGCTGTGTGGGCGGTTTGTTGTTTTGGTCGAACCGAGGCGGCCGCGGTTGCGAAAGCAGTCGCGATCGGAGGGCATGCGCGGGTTGGATTCGAAAACAATCTTTTATTGCCTGACGGTGGTCCCGCGGCAGACAACGCTGAATTGGTTCGTTTGGCAGCCAACAGTAGCGGCGAACGTAGTCTTGCAAGTGCTGACGACGTGCGGGAATACTTTGGCCGACGCTGAATTCAAACAGTGATGTTTTGCCACTTTCTGCCGCGCCACATGTGCACGAACAGGTAGGCCTGCAGCGCCCGACCACCGCCTTGCAGAATCCACACACCAAGTAGTCCGAATCCGAGCACTGGTCCAACCAGATAGGCTAACGGCAGAAATACCAGCCATTGCGTGCCAATACTGACCAACATGACGCGTTGAGCATCACCTGCACCCAAGAGCGCATGCATGAAAGCGAAGCTGATCGCCTCGAGCGGCATCGTGACGCCCATGACTCGCATCGGCCAACGGGCAAGTTCACGGGTCGCAGGATCGTGAATAAAAATGCTCGACACCAAATCGGGAATTAGCCACATGGGAATTCCAAGTACCGTCAATAGTATGACAGTGACCTTGCCAACGTCCCACGCCCAGCGGTAGGCATCGTCCGGTTGGCCTCTCCCAAGCGCTTGACCAACCAAAGTCGTGCAAGCGATACCCAGCGCAAGGCCCGGCAAGATAGCGAACAACAAAACAGTAATTAGAACGTTTGCGGCTGCGAGTTCCGGGGTGCCGATCTTGCCGATAATGACGAACATTGCGACTAGCCCTGCCGCGAAAAAGAGCTGTTGTAGTCCTGCGGGCAGTGATACGCGGATAAGGCCTGCAGTTTCGTTACGCGTGGCAAGATGTCTCATGAAGCCATCCTTGGCAATATGTTTGAAGCCAAGAAAAATGTAGATAAACGTGCCAGTACCCATCGCAATTGCACTGGCCATGGCAGCGCCGGTTACACCGTAGGCCGGGGCACCAAAGTTGCCGAAAATCAGTACGTAATTAAGGACGATATTGCAGGCATGCATAATAATCAGTGTGTTCATGTACACGCGCGACATATCTAGCGCGTTCCAATAGCCACGAAAAGCGAAGTTCATGCCGACGAAAACGATAGCGCCCAGTCGCCACTCGATATACGGAACCCCGAGTGCGATAACCTCAGTGTCATCGTTCAGCAACGGAAACACGATGTCTGCAAGCGCAATCAGGATGGCGGAGAAAAACGGGGCGATAACCAAGACCAGTAGCAAGGCGGAATTGAGAACGGCAGCAGCTCTGTCGGAACGACCTTCACCCTTACGACGGGCCGCTGAAGATTGAACGCCCGTCGAGATTCCGAGAATAAGTGCCTGGCACATAAAAACGACGAAGCCACCAAGGCCGACTGCAGCCAAAGCCGAATTACCAAGATTCCCGACCATCGCGGTATCGACGATGTTCAATAGATTCTGCGATACCATGCCTCCAATGATCGGCAACGCTAAAGTGAGAATGCGATTTAGGCGTTCGCTGTCTACATTCAAATTGATAACAAATTCCTATTCCTGAAAAACAATAAAAAGGTGGCCAGATATGACCTGGATAACAACAATTCCCTATGCAGCGGCGGAAGGTAAGCTCAGGAAACTATATGATCGAGTCAAAGGGCCGGACAACAATGTCGACAACATAATGCTTGCGCACAGTTTGCGCCCGCATACGATGGAAGGTCATATGGCATTGTACAAATATACGCTCCACCACCCGCGGAATACTTTCCCGAAGTCCTATCTCGAAACCATTGGCGTTTATGTCAGCCTCCTCAATGAATGCCGTTATTGTGTGGACCATCACTATTCCGGTTTGTTGCGCTTGCTCGCCGACAATGAACGTGGAACAGTAATCAGAGCTGCATTGGACGAGCATAATCCAGCCGCAGCGTTTTCCGGCAAGGAGCTCGCAGGTCTGATCTATGTAGAAAAGCTAACGATCCGCCCAACATCGATAACGGCGCAGGATATCGATGATCTTCGTTCGGCCGGACTGGATGACGGAGAAATCCTGGAGATCAATCAGGTTACCGCCTATTTTGCTTATGCGAATCGCACTGTATTGGGTCTTGGCATCAATACCGAAGGCGACATCATTGGGTTGTCTCCTGGAGACAATTCCGACCCGGATAATTGGTCACACGCGTAGGCGTACGATCGCGGCTGGGTCGCTCCTACGATATTTTCAATCATCCGTAGGAGCGGCTTCCAGCCGCGATCAGATGTTTGTCATTGTCCGAAAGGCGGATGCCTCGCTGGGATGGCCCCTAGCTCAACATGTTCCTGGATTTCTTGACCGCGGCAACGACCCGGTCAACATGATCCTCAGTGTTATATACATGTGGCGACATTCTTAATCCGCCGGTTGCTGCTGTAATGACACCTGAATCGTCATAGACCTTGCCCGTTAAGGCGCGACCATTCTCGCGCGGCACGCTGATGATGACGACACTGCTAGTGAATGATGGATTCGAGGTTGATACAAACTTCACGCCGAGATCGTGCAGACCTTCGCGAAGTCGGTCCGCGATCATCATTGATCGCGCTTCGATTCCTGCTGGCGTCATCGCTTCATGCAGTGCGGCAGCATCGCCGAGCGACGCAACGGCTGCATCGTCGCGCTGGCCAAGCGCATCGAATTTTCGTGCACCTGCAGGTGCGTCATCCACCGTTTGGCCCCAAGGGATGCTGACGATATTCGGCCAAATGCTATCGATGTGCTGTTCCCGAACATAGAGGATGCCAACCTCGCGCGGCCCCATGAACCATTTGTGTGCACTGCCGCTGAAAGAATCGGCCTCGATTGCGCCGAGATCAATGTCGACCGCTCCCCAGGTTTGCGCGCCATCGACGTGGATAAATATATCGGCTTTGCGTTTTCTTATCGCTGCACAAATTTCAGCGGCTGGCGAGCGAAACCCGGTGATGTTTGAGATATGGGTAAATGAAATTACCGTCGTTTTATCTGAAACCGCGGCAACAAATAAATCGACTACCTCGTCGATGCTGTTGGTATCCGTTGGAACCGAAAAGCGGCGCACACTCGCGCCCTCTCGTTTGGCTTGTACGTCCCAGGCGACGCTGTTGGAAGGGTGGTTTTGATCCCACAGCACGACCTCGTCACCTGCTTGCAGCGGGACGCCTTGAACGATCACATTGTTGGCTTCTGATGTGTTGCGCACAATTGCGATTTCATCCGGAGAAGTGCCGAGCATGGCGGCAACTCGACTACGCGCCTCTTCCTTGAAGCCAACAATCGTCGCTCGACTGGCTGAGCTCAAAGACAGATCAAGCGCCTGCGCATAACGTGCGTGCGCGGTGGTCACGTTTGACGGCATCGGGCATAGATTTGCCGCATTCATCGGCACATTTTCGTCTGTAAAGCCGAAGGCCAGGGAATCAGAAACTGCTCCCAACGATGCAGTGCTGTAGGTGGCCAGGCTGCTGGCGACTGATGCGCCACCCACAACTTTCAGGAATTCTCTTCTTGCGATTGTCATCGTATTTCCCCCAACTAGGTTACATCGCTATATTCTACGACTTAATGAGCGACTTTTAGCGAGAAATTTGCGACCTATGAATTTGTTTGACTTGGACCATACGACCATCCCTATCGCCGGCACCGACGACGAATTTCCCGTACGCCGTGTTTATTGCATCGGTCGAAATTACGCAGCACATGCTCGGGAAATGGGTCACGACCCTGATCGCGAGGCACCTTTCTATTTCATGAAGCCAGCCGATGCATTGGTGACAGGGTCTGATTCAATCGACTACCCGCCACGTACCGCCGATCTGCATCACGAGATCGAAATGGTCGTCGCAATTGGTAAGAACGGCGCCAATATTTCGCCAGATTCTGCTCTGGAGCACGTTTTTGGCTATGCCGTCGGTATCGATCTGACTCGGCGTGATCTGCAGGGTGAGGCCAAAAAACTGGGTAGGCCGTGGGACACCGCTAAAGGATTTGACCAATCTGCACCCATTTCACCCATTCATACAGTCGCAGATGTGGGGCACCCGACGAGCGGTCGGATTTGGCTGGCGTTAAATGACGAGATTCGTCAGCTTGGCGACCTGAATGAGCTAATATGGGGGGTAGATGAAGCCATCGCGGAGCTCTCCACACTGTATGAGCTCAAACAGGGTGACCTCCTGTTCACGGGAACGCCGGCCGGAGTCGGTGCGGTCGATCGGGGTGATCGTTTAAGCGGTGGTATTGACGGAATTGACGAGATAGCTATAACAATTAAATAAAGCAGCGGAAATCAAAATAGGGGGCACAATCATGGATCGCCGTAAGTTTCTGAACAACTTAAGCGTTACAGCAGTAGCCAGCATCGCTGGCGCAACCACACTGTCTGCGAAAGCCGATGCACTCGAAGATGCACTGGAAGATTCTCTGGAAGAGAAGTTTCGCATCAAACCCAGTCACTGCTACATCGATACGGGTCGACCGAAGCGCGCTGCGGATGACAAAAGACCCTACTACCAGCATGACGAACCGTTGTTGTCGAAGATGCCAAAAGCGCCGACCTTAATGGACTTTTACCTGCAGCGTTTTCCGACCAATCATGTGACCCAGAGCGCGCGCCTTGCCCTAAAGCGGGGCAGTGATGAAAAAGTTGTGTTGGCCTGCCTGCTTCACGATATTGGTCTGAATATTATGGGCACCGATCACGGCTATTGGGCCGCACAATTGGTTCGACCCTATGTAGATGAGGAAGTGTCCTGGGCTATCGAGAAACATCAGGCCCTCCGTTTCTTTGCGGATCACGAGGTGGGTTACGAGTATCCGGTGCGGTATCTCGAATATTTTGGTGAAGACTATGTCCCCGAGCCTTACTTAAAAGAAGAGCATGATCGGGCGAAGAATCATAAATGGTATATGACAGCGCGTGAGATAACGATTCACGACGTGTATGCATTCGACGCTGATTTGCAAGTTGAGGTGCAGGAATTTACTGACATTATCGGTCGACATTTCAAGCAACCGAAAGAAGGCCTTGGTTTCGATGGCAGCGAAACCGCACACATGTGGCGGTCGGTTATTTGGCCTAACAATTTCTTATAAAGCCAGGTAAGGGTTAGTCATGGCTATCCATATTGGTAGCGACTTCACGCCGCCGGACGTTTACGGCAAGGTAACCGGCAGCGCGAAGTATGCGGAAGATATTCACGTCGATGGCATGGTCTTCGCGCGCCTTCTAACCAGCCCGCATCCACATGCTCGCGTCTTGAGCATGGACTTGAGCGAAGCGCTTGCCATGGAGGGAGTCGTCGGTGCGCTAACGGCGGATGACGTTCCGGCTGCTGCGTCGCCGCATACCACCATGCTCACAAACGAACCCGTGTTTGTTGGCGATCCTATTCTCGCTATCGCCGCAATTGACGACTCAATCGCTTCAAATGCGCTCGAGAAAATTCGGATTGAATATGAACCTCTGCCATTCTGCGTTGATCCACTGGAGTCGCTGACACCAAATGGGCCGAATGCCAGGCAAGAGGGTAATGTCTACGCTCCGGCGGGATTTGGCGATCGTACGACTGTGCCCGAGCCGCTCAAGTGGAGTGCCGCGGAGTTAGACGCGTTCTTGAAAGGTACACCGCCGACGGGCGAAATGCCCATCGAGTGGTCCGTTGGTGATCTCGACGAAGGCTTTCGAGCAGCAAGTTTTGTCATTGAAAAAAACTATGTGACTGCCGGATATGCACATCATTCGATGGAGCCACGATCGGCGATGGCCTATTGGCAAAACGGACGCTGCTTTTTACACGGTCCGTCGCAGAGTCAAAGTGCCATGCTGCCGGGTCTTGCACAGATGATTGGGATTCCAATGGAGAATCTCGTTTACATCAATGAAAACTGCGGTGGCGGATTTGGTTCTCGCAGCGTGCCCTATCCGCTGATGGTCGTGCCAGCGTACTTTTCGAGAAAGATAAACCGACCGGTGGCAATGCATTTAAGTCGTGCCGATGAGTTTTATCTCGGCAAAGCCCGATCCGGCTTTCAGGGCCACATAAAAATCGGGTTTCGTGATGACGGCCGAATTTCGGCGATGGATTTGTTCATTATTCAGGATATCGGTTGCCAAACCGGTTTTCCCTCGGCCTCAGCGGCAGCGGGCGCAACGTCTTTGGTCTATCAGCCTGAAACAATGCGATTCCGCGCGATTCCGGTGATGACCAATACAACGCCGAAAGGCGCACAACGGGGTCCGGGACAAAACCAGATTGCGTCTGCGATTGAGCCGTTGCTGGATCAGGCGGCCGTCAATCTGGAATTAGATCGTTTGCAGATTAGGGTGACGAACGCGCCTGATAATGATTCTTTGCATGGGCCTAAGCAGGAGCCGATGACAAGCGCTTACATTAAGGAAGCATTGGCAAAGGGTGCAGAGCGATTCAATTGGGACGAGCGCGCTAAACGCAGCGGCGCCAAAAACGGATCGAAGGTGACCGGCATTGGTGTTGGGCAGGCCTACCATTCGGCGGGCCGCGATGGGTTTGACGGTCTAATTCGAATCGCACCGGATGGAAAGATTCATCTTTATAGCGGAGTGGGGAACCTCGGTACTTACTCCTATGCGTCGACCACGCGACCCGCCGCAGACGTATTGCGCTGTAACTGGGAAAATTGTGTTCTCCACTACGGTAAGTCGACCGAGAATTTACCGTGGAGCTCGGCGCAGAACGGTAGCAACACCACATTCACGCATACACGTGCTAATTACGTGGCCGCGGTCGATATGCTCGAGAAAATAAAAGCGATTGCAGCGATCAAACTTGGCGGTTCTGCCGATGAATACGATATTGCCGATGAGCGGGTCTTCGCCAAGGCTGATCCGGATACGTCGCTAAGCTATGCGCGAGTCGCAGAAGCGGCGATTGAACTCGGTGGCGTGTATGACGGCTCAGACGTGGCAGACGAACTGCACGATGTCACCAAAGCATCGGTCAGCGGTTTGCGTGGTACCGGACTGATTGGTGTGGCCAAAGATACAATGGGCCGACGTGGCGCCGTCCCGGGTCTAGCCGTTGGTTTTGTTGAAATCGAACTTGATCTCGAGACTGGTAAGTACGACATCATCGACTATCTCGGCGTCGCAGATTGCGGCACCGTGGTGCATCCGATGGGGCTAGCGGGACAAATTCGTAGCGGCGCTGTGTGGGGATTTGGCATGGCTGGTCTTGAGCGACATGTATATGACCGAACGAGTGGCCTTCCAGCGAATGTCGGTTTTTATCAGTGCAAACCAGCTACCTATCTCGATTTGCCCGACAAGCTCGACTGGGATGCGGTCGATTTACCTGACCGGGATAACCCGGTTGGCGCGAAAGGTATCGGGGAGCCGGTGATGGGCTGTGCCGCGGCTGCAGTCTTATGCGCAATTTCTGATGCGCTTGGTGGTCACGTGTTTAACCGCGTACCCATTACGCCCGATATGATTCTCAATCACCTCGCGGGCATTCCGCAGCCCAGCGACACGATGAGCACCAACACCTTCTAAAAAACTGGGTCAGAGCCCGTTATTGGGCTCTGACCCAGTTTTGTCATTTGGGATCAGATTTGAAACGGATCTCCATCGATGAGTCTCGTGGCGGGGTAAGGATATGAAAAAGAGAAATCTTAGTAGACGCGATTTTGTGAGCGGCTGTGCACTGAGTCTGGCGGCCGGTACCTCTATTTCGCCCATCGAGGCAGTGGCGCAGAATCTCCTCGACCCCAATGCATTACCGTCTGACTATTACCCGCCGACACGGCAGGGCATGCGTGGCAGCCATGATGGGTCATTTGAGATGGCTCACGCGATGCGCGACGGCCAACGGTGGAGCGCGGAAGATACGGGCGATCGTGAATACGACCTGGTCGTTGTCGGTGGTGGAATCAGCGGCTTGTCGGCGGCCTACTTTTTTCGCAAACAGCATGGTCCTGACGCACGTATTCTAATTTTGGATAATCACGACGACTTCGGTGGTCACGCAAAACGCAATGAGTTTTGGTACGAGGGCGAAATGTATCTTGTGAACGGCGGTACTTTGAATGTCGAGGCGCCGCAACAGTACAGCAGCGTTGCTGGGGGTCTCCTTTGGGAGCTCGGCGTTGATCGCAGCCGGTATTTTGAGAAGAATCAGAAAATGTGGTCGCGCTACGCGGACATGGGCCTTAAAGGCAGCATGTTTTTTGATCGCGAAACCTTTGGCGAAGACAAACTAGTCGTTGGTTATGGCGATGATCCGTTTGACGAATTTGTTGCGAACACGCCTTTGTCTGAAGAGGCTAAAAACGATGCCGTACGATTATACAAAGGCAACGAAAATCATTTCCCCGATCTTAGTTCTGATCAGATAAGAGACAAATTGGCGCACATGAGTTATCGCGACTACGTCACCAATGTCGTTGGGTGCCATGCGGACGTTATTAAACTTTTCGATACCGGCCTTATGGGCATTTTTGTCACCGGCATGGATGCGGTACCTGCTATCTATTGTCGTGAGATGGGCTACCCGGGTTTTGGCGGTTTAGACCTTGACGAAATCTCACCGAATCAACTCGTACACGAACCCGGTGGCCAACACGGACGAGAAAATACGGCGCGTGCGCAATCGGGGCAGCAAGACATGTACTTCCCGGATGGAAACGCGACAATCGCACGTCTGCTTGTTAGCTCACTGGTGCCAGACGCGGTGTCCGCGGATTCGATGGAGGAAATCATCGACGCGCGGGTTGATTACAGTTCGTTGGATCGGGATGAAAACACAACCAGAATCAGGTTGAACAGCACCGTCATCAATGTTGGACATGAAAACTCCAATCAAGTTGAGACTCAATACCTACAAGGTGGCAAGGCCTATTCCGTCAAGAGCAAGGCTGCCGTTCTGGCGTGTTGGAACAGTGTGATTCCACACATTTGCCGAGAGTTTTCGGCAACGCAACGAGAAGCAATGAGTTACGGCGAAAAGTCACCGCTCGTTTACACAGGTGTGCTCGTTTCAAACTGGCAATCGTTCGTTGATGCAGGAATATCCAGAGTGACGGCACCGGGCAGTTATCACCCGAGTATTGGGCTTCCCCCATCACTGAATCTCGGCAGCTATCAGACATCTCGCGATCCGCAGCAGCCTATCGTCGTTCGCATGTCTTGCTATTTCAATGAACCTGGACTCTCCAGACGCGAACAACATCGCATTGGCAGAGCCAAGATGCTCGAAACGCCGTTTTCAACCTTCGAGCATCATATTCGTGATCAGTTAACTCGAGTTCTTGGGCCAACTGGGTTCGATGATGAGCGCGATATTCTGGGCATCATGGTTAATCGCTGGCCACATGGATATACCTATTCGTATAACCCGCTGTTTGATCCTGATGAATGGGCTTACACGACCACGCCGGAGCGACCGGCCATTGTAGGACGACAGCGCTTAGGACGAATTGCGATTGCGAATACCGACTCAAGCGCAAGCCCACACACCGATGGCGCGATTAATGAAGCGTACCGCGCCGTCAACGAACTCCTGGATTCGGCGTCCTCCTCAAACGTTGAGGGCTAGAACCCAAAAATTCGGGGTCAGAGTAATACTCTGACCCCATTCAACTAACGGCGCCGACTAGCGCGACTCCAGAATTCTTCCAGATCGCCTTCCAACGCCAGTGCGCGAAAGAAAGTGTAGGGATCACAGTCGACCTTCGTAATAACCCTGGGGTTAAAGTCCTGATCGTAAACTCGGCGTAAATGCGGGAGCCGTGTGTAATTTTTCGGATCGTGTAACCACATGTCGGCGTGCATGTATCCACTATCATCGTAGTAAAAATGTTCTGTCGTGTAGGCGTCTTCTGATACTGGCTGTCCTCGCGTACTCATAAATGCGGGATTCAGTTTAGTGGTCGTGACGACCAGCGTTTCTCCCTTCCATACCCCACGCGAAAAACCCAACGAGGAGTTGGTGGCGGTTTCCGGAAACTCGCGATCATCAAGATAAATTCGCCGTGCGTAATCGGCTCCATACACAATTACGATGTAATGATCCGCGTGTAGAATTTCCATTGGGTATGGCAGTCCAGAGGCGAGGACCAAGCCGGGTGATGCACACCGGGAGTTCGCATTATCAATTTCAAGGTAATTATCGATAATGTCCTGGCCACGATCCGTCATTGTAAATTTCAGTTTTCGAATCGCGCCTAAACCCGAAGCGCGATTGTAAATGCCACTCATATTGACTGGGCTTGGCGCTAAACCGTCCAACGACTCCTTCGGTATTGCCTTGCTGGCAGTGAAGGTCCCGTCCACCCATTTGCGGCCGAGAAAGTTGCTCGCCCCATTATGTTTGGTCTCGCCGCTAATCGTGCCGTCCGCGTTGAGCCGCCCTTTGAAAGTACTAAGATATTCCTCGTCAAAGCCACTTGCCCAATCGATATCGACTTCGATCTGATCGCCGTCGACGCGCATATCGACCGGTCCGTCATATATATAGGCGGTGAATTCGCCGTTTTCATTCTCTATCGTCAGATGGACATAGGATGTGGTGCTGCCAACGAACGAGAATCCTGTGGTGACGATGGTCCAGTCCCCAGAAAAGTCGTTGTCTTGCGCACCGACGGGTGACTGCAGCGTGACCAGGAAGCAGAGGGCGGTTAACTGAAAAAAATGTTTCATCTCATATTCTCCTTCAGACGCCGTCGCGAGCGATGGATGCAGCGGCCAGACTCTCGTCGGTACTGCCGTGTCGAAACTCTACCTCGATATTCAGCACCACGGTGTCTGATACCACTGGCACGAATCGATCGAGGCCAAAATCTGATCGGCTTAATGAGCCTGTGGCCGAAAAGCCTAAAACCGGCACCTCGAGAACAGGGTGTACGAAGCCATCATTGAAGGTTACGACAAGCTCGAGTGGTTTCGTAATTCCCTTGATCGTTACGTTGCCATGTAATACGCCCTCGTTGTCACTCGTCGCTTCGAAATGGTCAGTGCTAAACGTCATGTACGGATATTTGTCGGCGTTAAAAAACTTTCTGGATGCAAGCTCTTTATCAAAGTGTTCGACGTTGGTACGGATCGACGCTGCAGCGACACTCACGTCGATTATGCTATTCGACATATCCTCGCTATCAAACTGCAATTCCCCCATCACATCGGTTGCCCGTAACAAAGGGTAGGAAAGTCCCTGATGTAAGTAAGAGAAGGACAAATAGGTATGCAGGCGATCAACCGCGTAACGGCCAGAAGGGGCGCCGTCCCCACCACTATCTGTTACCGGGGTGTCGTTTTGTCCGCAGCCAACAATGACTAGCGCTGCAGTCGCAGCAATAAACGTTTTTCGATTCATCGTTAGCGTCCCGCCTCAGTTTTTGATTCGCGGGCCTTTTGAAACTCTACCTGTATATTGAGTTCCAAATCATCTGCGACCCAATCGGCAAAATCTGACATGCCGTAGGCAGACCGACTGATCGTTCCATTGGCTGCGAATCCAATCATTTCTCGTTTGTTGAGTTGATTCATTGCTGCCGCGTGGATACTGACCGTTAGTGTCGCGGGTTTGGTGATTCCAGCGATGGTCAGATCGCCTTGCAACGTTCCAGTGGTGTCTGATGTTTCGCTATAGCCGGTGCTCACGAAAGAGATTTCGGGGTGCTGCTCGACGTTCAGAAATTCTTCGCCGCGAAGACGCGCTTCAAATTCGGGTACCGCCGCGACAATACTGGCTGCATTCACTGCTATATCGACACGGCTGTTGGCCATGTTATTGCCGTCAAGAATTAGCGTCGCGTCGAACTCGGTGAATTGCAGCTGGGGATTCGACAGGCCCATGTGATCGTATGAGAAGCCAAGGTATGCGTGATTGTCTTCGAGCTCGTAGTCGCCGGGTGAAATGTTTGCAGCCAATGAAATGAATTCGCCTCGAGGCGTGTCTGCTTCCAGCGATGTACGGGCATTTAGATCAGCATTGCTTTCGGCAATGCCGCGCTGCGGGCTAATGACGCGCCCGTCTTCATGCGTGACAACATTTATCGACATGCGTTTGGTGTTGTTTCGACCCAAGATGCCGTCTACGGATATTTTGTCGCCGACTTTCAAGGTGTCTTTGGTCCAGCCAACGCGACCAAGCATCATCAGATTCATCGTCTGTAGATCCCAGATTTCCTTGCCGCCGCCGGCACTGTCGACTTCTATGTAATAGCGGGCATGCGGGTTCTTATAGATGATCTCGGTGATAGTGCCTTCGACATTGCCCGCTTTACCGGCCTCGTAATCTGCAGCAAATGCATGATGGGCATGGATTGTTTGGCTCGCAGCCAATAACGGAAAGAGCAGAAATAATCGACTAAGCATTGTGTCCCCCTTGTTCCAGGGTTTAATAGTAGCGCAGATGAGCGCCTGCGCTTCAGGAGGCTCCCTGTCTAGCCGATAATCGTGCGTGATTTCGGTAAGCAGGCGTTTGCGAGCTATGATGTTCGTGAGATTCACGCCATCGTTGGTGTCCCGGGGAGGTAGTGTGGCAGACGGTCAATTCATACGCGTCATTCGGCAGAAAGAAGTGCTGGCATTGTCATTCGGCGCCATGATTGGTTGGAGCTGGGTAGCGTTGACCGGCAACTGGATTGGTGGGGCTGGCAGCGCTGGTGCAATGCTTGCCTTCGCACTGGGTGGCGTCGTGGTCATTTTCGTTGGCTTGACCTACGCGGAGCTCGCCTCAGCCATGCCGCAGGCGGGCGGCGAACATGTGTATGCCAGTCGCGCTCTCGGTAGAACTGCATCGTTTATTTGTACCTGGGCGATCCTCTTGGGTTATGTATCGGTGGTCGCTTTTGAAGCGGTCGCTTTGCCAACGGTTATTGATTATCTGATTCCCGGATTTAGTCGCGGTTACTTGTGGACGGTTGCGGGATGGGACGTGGAGCTGACCTGGGTCTTGGTCGGCGTTGTGGCAGCAATCGCAATGACCGCTGTCAACATTGTCGGCATTCGTACGGCAGCACGATTACAGCTTCTCGCCGCTGCACTTATTATATTGGTGGGGTTTTTACTGTTTGCGGGCGCGTTGGTTTCCGGTGATGCGGGCAATATGCAGCCTTTATTTTCGGGCGGCGCCAAAGGCCTGCTCGGTGTATTGATCATGGTGCCGTTTATGTTTGTTGGCTTCGATGTGATTCCGCAATCCGCTGAAGAGATTGATATTCCGTTTACGGAAATCGGTAAGCTCTTAATGGTATCGATTGTGATGGCCGTCGTTTGGTACATCGCGATGATCTGGGCCGTTTCCACGGGTCTTGGAGAGGCGGCGCGTTCTTCGTCGAGCTTGCCTACCGCCGATGCTAGTGCTGCGTTGTTGGGCGGTTCATGGGGTGGCAAGCTACTCGTAATCGGCGGCATTGGCGGGATACTCACCAGCTGGAACGCATTCTTGATCGGCGGAAGCCGCGCGATTTACGCGTTAGCTCGTGCAGGACAACTGCCAGCATCGTTGGGTCGTCTTCATCCAAAATTTAATACACCGCATAGAGCGGTAATGCTTATCGGTGCATTGTCGATACTTGCACCGCTGTTTGGTCGCCCGGCCCTCGTTTGGTTAGTGGACGCTGGCGGTCTTGGGATCGTCGTGGCCTATGCCTTTGTTGCCTGGTCATTTCTGGTTCTGCGCAAGCGAGAACCTGAAATGACACGACCCTATGTCGTGAAGCACGGGATATGGGTTGGCTGGGCGGCGCTGCTTCTTTCATTGGGCGTCGCGGCGCTCTATTTTCCGGGCAGTCCCGCGGCCTTGGTTTGGCCTTACGAATGGATGATCGTATTTGGCTGGATGATTCTTGGTGTGTTGCTGGCGCTATTCGCCAAAAAATAACGGCGGAACGTGAAATGTTCCGCCGTTACTGAATAACACGCTGTCAGGTATCGCCACTGACGATTTCGTCTTTTGCGGGCGCCTCTTCCCGCGGCGGTAGAGGGGCGCGCAGATCGCTGGCGACAACCTTTTCTACACGTTTGACATTTCAGGTAATCAAAATTGCGGTGTCGAAGAGCTGCCAGCCGACATCTTTTGCAAAATAAAATTATCCCATGTGGCTGTCCTTTCGGTTTGTTTATCTCGACGAATACTGAAGGTTGTATACTGACGGTTCAGCCGAAAACGACCCAAAAAAACCTTAACAATCGATCTGGTTTTTTATCAGGGAGCACTAAAACCGTGACTCGAAAAATCCTGCTTGCCCTCGTATTTGTTGGCTTTTTGGCAGGTTGTGCCGTCAATCCGGTGACCGGTAAGCGCGAACTAACCTTTGTATCGGAAGCCCAGGAGATACAGCTGGGGACTGAGAATTACGCCTTCATGCAGCAATCCGGTGGTGGCAAGTACGATGTAGATCCACAGCTGGCAGCCTATGTCAGAGATATCGGCAATCAATTGGCGGCGCAGAGTGTTCGGGCGCTTCCGTACGAATTCACGGTTCTCAATTCATCAGTGCCGAATGCCTGGGCGCTGCCGGGTGGAAAAATTGCCATAAACCGGGGGCTATTGACTGAGATGAATAGTGAGGCAGAACTCGCGGCCGTCCTGGGGCACGAAATTGTGCACGCGGCAGCCCGACATTCTCCTCGTCAAATGGAGCGAGGAATTTTTTTACAAGCAGCAGCATTGGGTATGGCGATCATGACCAGCGATAGCGACTACGCGAATCTTGCGATCGGTGGTGCAAACGTGGGTGCGCAACTGATTTCACAGTCCTATGGTCGCCAGGCCGAATCGGAACCCGATCTGTATGGAATGCGCTACATGTCCGCAGCCGGCTATGATTCGCAGGGTGCTGTCGAGTTGCAACAAACTTTTGTTCGACTCAGTGAAGGTCGGTCCAGCGATTGGTTGACGGGTCTGTTTTCGAGTCACCCACCATCACAAGATAGAGTGCGGGCAAACATCCAAACTGCTGCCGAATTACCGAAGGGTGGTAAGACCGGCGAAGCCAATTATCGGGCGGCAATGGAGAGAACGATGGATTCCAAACCCGCATATGACGCATACGATGAAGGGCGTAAGGCACTGGCTGAGAAAAATCAGACGCTCGCATTGGCAAAAGCCGAAGAGGCAATCGAATTTTTTCCGGACGAAGCACATTTCTACGGATTGCGAGGTGATGTGCGTTTCATTGCGGAGTGCTACGATATGGCTATAAGCAACTACGATATCGCAATCAGAAGGCGTGGCGACTTCTTTCAGTATTACCTGCAACGCGGGCTTGCGAACGAAAAGTTGGGCAATGATACGAGCGCGCAGGCAGACTGTAGTGGTCAACAAATTCCGGACACTTTGTTAAGGCGCTTTTCATAATTCATTGGCGTCGTGTATCCGAGCGTCGAGTGCAGGCGCCTGGAGTTGTAATACACCGCCACATATTCTCGCACATCAGCAATCGCTTCCCGGCGAGTTCGATACCAGCGATCACCGGTCCATTCACGTTTTAGACTGCTAAAGAATCGTTCAACCGGCGCATTATCCCAGCAGTTTCCCTTACGGCTCATGCTGCCAATCATTTTGTGCTGCTTGAGTAGCTTTTGATAATCATGACTGGCGTACTGGCTGTCGCGGTCGGAATGATGGATCAGGCCCGGCGGCGGTTGTCTCAGATTGACGGCCATCATCAAGGCGCGGATCACCAACGCCTTTTTCATGCGCCGATCGATCGACCAACCCACCACGCGGCGGGAATAAAGATCAATGACCACGGCCAGATAGATCCAACCCTCTTGAGTCCAGAGGTACGTGATATCCGTGCCCCAGGCTCGGTTCGGTGCCGATGGCGAGAAATCCCGGTCAACACGTTCCGCGCCACTGGCAGCTTGTGCTTGCTGTCGGTCGTCACTTTGTACTTGCGCTTCTGTTTCACCTTGAGCTGCAGCGCTTTCATCAAACGACGTGTCCTGTCGCGGCCGATATCAAAACCTTCCTCACGCAGGTTGTTCATCATCGTGCGACTCCCCAGGC
>Ga0209403_10002327_pt1 | contig 22911 bp, 13 predicted proteins | sample ArcticOcean_MG_C_8_FD_187440 | JGI IMG/M metagenome (GOLD analysis project Ga0209403, IMG submission 187440) | Marine microbial communities from western Arctic Ocean - ArcticOcean_MG_CB11_86 (SPAdes) (version 2) | ecosystem: Environmental > Aquatic > Marine > Oceanic | place: Arctic Ocean... | reverse complement strand
GAGCCCGCCAACCCTGTGGGTCTCCAGCGTGCGCTTGAGCTCTGTCGGCTGAATGAAGTCGTATTCAACCGCATACCCTGGCCGAATGATGCTCGCATCTTCCAGGCCTGGCAATTCCCGAACCAACCGCTCCTGCACCCCTCCAGGCAGCGACATCGAAAAGCCGTTCACATAGATTTCGTCGGCGTCCAATCCCTCTGGCTCCAGGTGGATCTGATGCCGTTCGCGCTCAGGGAACCGCATGATCTTGTCCTCAAGCGAAGGACAGTACCGAGGACCGATCCCCTTGATCTGGCCGTTGAATAGTGGGCTCGATTGGATGTGCTGTCGTACCAGGTCGTGCACACGTTCCGTCGTGTGCAGCACCCAGCAGCAGATCTGATTCTGCGGCGGTGCCTGCGTGAGAAATGAGAACGGCATGGGAACCTTGTCGCCAGACTCCTCAGTAAAATTGCCGTTCTTCACAGCCCTCCCGAAATCTATCGAGTCGCGACGGAGCCGAGGCGGAGTACCTGTTTTAAGTCGTCCACCCATAAACCCGAATGACCTGATGGACTCCGCCAGCTCGCACGAAGGCGGCTCGCCGTACCTGCCGGCTGGACGCTGCTCCCGACCGATATGGATGAGTCCGTTCAGAAACGTACCGGTGGTGACGACAAGTGCGCCGCATCCGTGCCGGTCGCCGCCTTCCATCACAAGACCAACGATCCGGCCCTGCTGCACGTCCAGCCGCACGGCCTTGCCGAACAGCCACGAGATCCCCGGCTCCCGCTCGAGCGTCTCGGTCACCCATGTGGAGTACCGACGCTTGTCTGCCTGTGCTCTGGGCGACCAGACCGCAGGGCCGCGGCTCCGGTTGAGTAGCTTGAATTGAATGCCTGTCGCGTCGATAGCCAAACCCATCAGCCCGCCCAACGCATCAATCTCGCGGACGAGATGACCTTTTGCAGTCCCGCCGACGGCAGGATTGCAGGGCATGTGGGCAACAGTGTCGCGCGATAGCGTGCAGACGCCGACGCTGCAGCCGACACGCGCCGCAGCGTACGCGGCTTCAACCCCTGCGTGACCGGCGCCGATCACGATGACGTCAAACGCGCTCATCGGACCCTGGACTATTTTCCAATACAGAACTTCTGAAAGATGTGCCGCAGCAGATCCTCGTGAGTGCGCGCGCCGCCGATCTCCTCCAGGTTCGCGCGCGCGGCCTGCAGGTCGGCCAGGACAAACTCCTCAGGCGTCTCACCACCCGCGACCGCCTGCTGCGCCGCGCACAGGTGCCGGCGCGCCTCCTCGACAAGTTCGATATGGCGCACGTTGGAAATCGCGGCCTCATCGCGCAGCGCGTCACCGCCCGTCAGCGCCACAGCGATCCCACGCCGCAACTCATCCATGCCGGCACCTGTCCTTGCGGATACGCCTAGTACGCGGTCGGGAGCCGCGGCCGGCCCAACGCCGGTTCCTATCACCGGAAGATCCGACTTATTGCTCACGACGATTCGTCGACGGCTAGCCGTCTGGCTGAGGAGCAACGTGTCTTCCGCTTCGAGCGGTTCGCTGCCGTCGAGCACCAGAATCAGGAGGTCCGCCACCGCGCGTGCGCGTTCGCCACGCGACACGCCCTCTCGTTCGACCACATCGCTCGTCTCATGCCAACCCGCAGTGTCAACAAGTCTGACGGCCAGGCCTTCCACGTCAACCTGCTCGGCGACCAGGTCGCGTGTGGTCCCTGGAATCGCGGTCACGATCGCCCTGTCTGACCCAGCTAACACATTGAAAATACTAGACTTCCCAACATTAGGCCGGCCATACACCACGACCGTCGCTCCCTCCCGAATCATCCGGCCCCGCCGCCCACTCTGAAGCAGAGCCTCTAGTTCTGCCACGATCCCGCCAACGCGTCGACCGGTCTCTGCCGGCTCGATGAAATGGTACCCCTCGTCTGGAAAATCGAGCGAGGCTTCGAGACGCGCAACCAGATCAAAGAGTTCCCGGTCGATGGTGGCGATCCGATCCGTGAGTGTGCCGTCGAGCTGATCGAATGCGACCCGCGCCTGCAACGGCGTGGCCGCCGCGATCAGGTCGGCGACCGCCTCGGCCTGGATGAGATCGCGCTTGCCGTTGAGGAACGCGCGCAGTGTGAACTCCCCCGGTTCGGCCAGCCGCGCGCCGGCATTGATCGCGCTCTTGACGATCGCTTGTAGCACGACCGGGCTGCCATGCGCGCTAACCTCCACAACGTGCTCGCCAGTATAGGAGCGTGGCGCAGGAAAGTAGGTTGCCACAACCTCGTCGAGCGTGTCGCGCGAACCCCGCTGACCGGCTGAGCACACGTGGGCGAGCGTCGCGCGGCGTGGCTCAAGGGGCACGCGTCGATCGAGAATTCCAATGGCGATCTCGTGGGAAGCGGGACCGCTGATCCGAACGACGCCGATGCCGCCCCTGCCAGGCGGCGTCGCGATGGCGACGATGGAGTCATCGGTTGAGAACACGAACCGGCTACCAGTGGCTGACTGCCGCTCCCAACGCCAGGCCTACCAGTCCGTGGTGAAAGTCCGGCGTCGTACCGAGACGAGTGACGCGCCTCGCGCGGATTTCGCTCGGTCGCGGCACGCCTGCGAAATTCGCGCTCGCAGACTGGGCGCGCCGCCCTGGAATATCGCCTGTACTTGAGGGAGGAGCAACGCAGACCGCGAGGATGCGTCGCTCGTCGAATGCAAACGGACTTTTACCACGGGGTGCTACGTGGTCGTCGAGATAATCACCGTCTTCATAAACGCGTCACCGATACTCTCCGATGTCGCATTGGGATCGTCTGCGATCGCGAGATGTACAATCCGGCGCTCATACGGATTGAGCGGTCCCATTTCCTGAGCCACTCCGGACGACCGCGCTTTCTCTGCGTTGAAGCGCGCCATCTGCTTCAGTTCCAAATCCTTGTCCTTACGGAACCCGTTGCAGTCGATGACGATGCGCTGGTCGTCGCCTAGCTGTCGGCGGAATGCCGTGGCCGTCAAGTGCTGCAGCGCCAGGAGCCCTTCTCCGTCGCGCCGGATCAACACGGCGCCGTCCTCCCCCTCAAGGTTGATGCGCGTGCCGTCTGCGGTCTCTTCAACGGTTGGGGAGAGCGTCATACCCATAGCCGCAACGACTTTTTGCAGGAACTCAGTGATCTCGGTTGTCATTGGCATAGGTAGTCTCGGTCGTGACCGCTCGGTCGCCCTCGACACCCCTCGGCGCGAGAGGCGGTACGCTGTTTATGATTTCTTCTCCGCCCCGGTCGAACGGCCGGCACCGGCTTTCTTTAGTCGGCGCTCAGCGGGTGGGCGCACTGTCGGTACCGTAACGGGGCCGATCATCCAGAGGGTGAAGTACTGCTGACCAACTGCCCACAGATTGCTCACGAACCAGTACATGACCAGGCCGCTTGGCGCCGCAAGAAAGAAGAAGGTGAACATGAGCGGCATGAGCATCATGATCTTCTGTTGCGCAGGATCCGCCGTTGACGGCGTGATCTTCGTCTGCCAGAACATCGTCCCCGCCATCAAGACAGGGATGATGTAATAAGGGTCAGGCTTCGAAAGATCGTGGATCCAAAATCCGAAGTCGGCGCCGCGGAGTTCGATCGACTGTCCCAGCATCGAGTAGAACGCGAGCAGGACGGGAAACTGCAGGATCATCGGCAGGCAACCGCCGGCCGGGTTCACGCCCTTCTCCTTGTACAGGGCCATGATCTCCGTGTTCATCTTCTGCCGGGCCGGGTCGGTCTTCTTCAGGCCGGCATACCGCTCCTGAATCGCCTTCATCTGTGGCTGCACCACCTGCATCTTCCGCATCGACACCACACTCTTGTGGCGGAGCGGTGAGATGACCAGGTTGATGCACAGCGTGAGCAGGACGATCGACCAGCCGTAGTTGCCGGCGAATCCGTAGATCCACTGCAGCGCACCAAGCAGCGGCACGGCCAGCCATCCGAAGACCCCGAAGTTGATCGCCCGAACCAGCTCAGCATCGACTGACCTGAGAAGATCGAGCTGCTTCGGGCCATAGAAGAACTGCACGTCCTCCGGCGACTCAGGAAACGTGAAGCTCTGCGAGACCAGCACCCGCTGGGTCGCCTCCGGGCCGGCGATAGGCGTGGGCTGAAATTCAACTCGCGTCGGGCCTGGGTTGAGGGCGGCCGCGATGAAGTAGTGGTCGTCGATCCCCACGAACCGAAACGGTCCCTCGTGAGCGGCCTGTTCCTCGAGATCTCCGACGTTCAGCCGCTCGACGCTCCCGTCGAGATGATAAATGCCCTGCGGAGGCTGCACGTAGTTGCCAGTGAAGAAGCTACCGCCGCCCGACTGCGCGCCCGAGTCCTCTAGCCCTGGGCCCCAGAGCACCGTCGGATTCAACGCGACACCGTCGCTCTCGACGGTCGCGGAGAAGGCAATGAGGTAGTTCTCCGGGTCAAACCGCAATTCTTTGCGCACCCGCAGGCCTGAGGCATCTTCGAATTCGAAGACCACACCGGACTCGCCTGTCTGCGCATCCACGCGGCCCGCGCTGTCCCCGGTGACCCGATACAAGGCCGTATTCAGCCGCTCGGTGATCGCCGCGTCGTCGACGCGAAGCGAAAATGGCGTTGGTGAACCCGGCGGCAGGTCCGAAGGGACCAGGTCCACGGGATCGCCGAGGCTGTCCGTATAGGTCTTCAGACGCCAATGAAGAATCCGGCCACCCCGATTCGACAGTGTGGCCTCCACAGTTCCGGTTTCGACGACGATCTCGCGTTCGACCTCATCTCCAATGAGCACGGCCGCTGGTGCGGCTGGCATCGCGGTGGGTTCGTCGGTGGGGACGGACTCGGGGGCCGGCGTGGCCTGCGCCGTCGAGGGCGGCGTCACCTGCGGATCTGGCGCACCCCCGGACGGTTCGGCCGGCGAGACAAGCTCTTGCTGCGCCTGGGGCGGCGTGGGTGGCGGCAACACAAAGGTCTGGTAGCCGTAGAGCACTAGAAACGACAAGAACACGGCGACGAGAACGCGGCGCTCCATCGCCACTAGCGTGGTACCGGATCGACGCCGTGCCGTCCGAAAGGATGGCAAAGCGACAGACGGCGCAGCCCGAGGCACGCACCGCGCCACGCACCGTGCACCTCCACCGCCTCACGCATGTAGTCCGAACACGAGGGATAGAACCGACAACACCCTGTAAACAACGGCGAAATAATAACTTTATACGCTCGTAGCAGGCCGAGGACGCCGGCGGCCGCGAGACCGGCCCGATTGGGAGGTAGGGGCACTCCGTCTACTGCGCTGAAGTGTGGCCTGGTAGTCGGTTGTAAGACTCTCGAATGGGGCGTGGAGCATTTCCCGCCGCGGTATGACAACAATGTCGAGAGCGCTGGCCGTCTTGTGACGCCGGAAGATCTCCCGGGCCAACCGCTTGGCACGACTCCGATCAACCGACGAACCGATCTTCCGGGTTGCCGCGACGCCGAGCCGCGGCCACGCACCGCCATTGGCCAATACAAACACCGTCATAAACCGACCGTGTGCCTTCGCTCCCGACTTGTAGACGCGCTCGAATTCTGGCCTGCGGCGGATGCGCTCGGCGGCAGACAGTGCCTGTCCGCTCATACAGGCTCCTGTTGGACCCTCCGCGACTAACCTTCGTCAGCAACGGTCAGTCGCTTGCGGCCCTTGGCCCGACGTCGTTTGAGAACAATTCGACCGTTCTTCGTCGCCATCCTGACGCGGAAGCCATGCTTCTTGCGGCGGCGGCGGGTATTGGGTTGGTAGGTGCGCTTGCCCTTCATGGTGATCCTGCTATCGCGAACTTAGTCGCACGCATCCTGCGTGGGGAACTGCTAATCCTAGTCGTGACTGACGCAGACTGTCAAACCTGGACACGGCCATGAGAGAGAGATCCAGTGTGCTACAGTCGCGACCTCGTGCCGACAAAATGGCCACCTCGGCCTGTCCCTCAAGTTTTCCACAGGTGTTGAAAACACTGTGTAAAAAAAGGCTAAATCGATGGTCTTGGCGCAGAAACGTCGATTTTATGCCGTTTGAGACGAGGCGAAAGTCATCGGGTGCCCTATTTTAATGGTTTTAGAGACCATGATCCAAATATTTCGCAGCAATACATGGGGATCGCAAAGGCGAAAGTCAGATTCGTTCATGTTTTTCAAGCCCTAGTTCCATGGACGCCAACATCTGGGACCAGATTCTTTCCCGAGTCGAAACAAAGGTTAACCGCCACAGCTTTTACACCTGGTTCAAGCCGACCGCGTTTGTAGGGGACGCCGGAAACTCGATCACCGTCAGGGTGCCAAGCCTTCTGTTCAAGGACTGGCTCACCAAACACTACTCGGTGGTGCTTTCCGAGGCTCTGGCCGAGGTCCGACGCCCTGGGACCGAGTTCGTCTTTATCGCTGAAGGTGCAGCCGCCCCGCCACTGCCGGACGACGCTCCAACTCAGCCTGGCGCGCCCGCCACCGCCATCACGTCTGAGGCTGCCGCGTCGGCAGGCCTCAACCCGCGCTATACGTTCGACACATTCATTGTTGGCCCGTCTAATCAATTTGCGCATGCGGCCTGCCAAGCCGTCGCCGAGGCGCCGTCGCGCTCTTATAACCCGCTGTTTATTTACGGCGGGGTGGGACTTGGAAAGACCCATCTGATGCATGCGATTGGCCAATACGTCTTACAGCACGATTCCTCGCTCAAACTCACCTACATCTCGTCAGAACGGTTCATGAACGAGATGATCAACGCCCTGCGGTATGACCGTATTCTCGATTTTCGGGAAACTTATCGGTCCGTCGACGTCTTGCTCGTCGATGACATCCAATTCGTCTCCGGTAAAGAAGGGACGCAAACCGAGTTTTTTCACACTTTTAACGCTCTCTACGACGCACAGAAGCAGATTGTTATCAGCGGTGACCGACCGCCGCACGAGATTCCTGCCCTTGAGGAGCGCCTTCGATCCCGTTTCGAATGGGGTTTGATCGCCGACATCTACCCTCCCGACATCGAAACCCGGGTGGCGATTCTCAAACGTAAAGCTGAGGCCGAAGCTGTGCCTTTACCCGACGGCGTTGCGATGTACATCGCCAGCCGAATCAAATCGAACGTTCGAGAACTGGAGGGTTCGCTGATTCGACTCATCGCTTATGCATCGCTCACGGGTAGGGAGATCACGCTTGACCTCACCCAGGACGTTCTGAAAAACGTAATCGACCAGGACAATAAAGCCGTCACAATCGAGGCAATTCAGCGGTATATCTCGGAGTACTACCAACTAAAAACAGGCGATCTGAAGTCGCGAAATAATTCAAAATCTATTGCGAGGCCCCGTCAGATCGGTATGTATCTCTGTAAATCGTTGACCCATGCGTCCCTCCCAGAGATTGGTCGAAGTTTCGGTGGAAAACACCATTCGACGGTGATCCATTCCGTAAAAAAGATCGCTGAACTCAGGAAAAACGACCCAGATTTCAACAGTTTGATCGAGAATTTTATTCAGTCCTTTCACTAGATTCCGGACTTCTCCACAACCCCGCCAAGGCGTGGCCTGTGGATATTCAAGACTCCTCCTCTCACTGTTCGTTTTTCGCCAATCCATCCCCGTCCGATCGTCAGCTTTTGGTATACCCTAAACCACTGAAAGTTAAGGGTTAAAGGCGTCTTTTTCCGGTTTTACACCGCACCTTATTACTATATAATTCACTATCATTTCTTCTCCTCTTAAAGAGGAGCTTCTAAGAGTCGTCCATCACTCCGCCAGAGGTCACCACACGCCTATGCAACTCGTTGTTCGCAAAAATGACCTTCTGCGAGAATTGCAGCTTTTTCAGGGAATCGTGGAAAGAAAAAACACGATTCCGATTCTCGCCAATGTCCTGATCGAGGCGAAAGGGGACGAGGTCCGACTGCTTACCACTGATCTCGAGGTGGCCCTGCGCAGCCGCTGCCCGGCAAAGGTCGAGAAGAGTGGTTCTTTGACGCTGCCAGCGAAGAAACTCTACGAAATTCTGCGGGCGCTTCCAGAGACTGATGTTCGGATCGAGGAAGACAAGAATGGCGTGAAGGTGGCAGCAGATCGCTTCGACTCGCGGATGCAAACCTTACCGCGCGAGGATTTCCCGTCCCTGCCTGAAGGCACCGGGACGGCGCGCGCAACGCTTCCTCGGGCCGCCTTGAAGGAGATGGTCGCCAAGACCCACTTCGCGATCACGGGAGAGGACACTAGATTTTTTCTAAACGGTGCAAAATTCATCCTGAAGTCAGACAGCCTCACCATGGTAGCGACCGATGGGCACCGCCTCGCCCTTGTAGAGGTGATGCATGACGTAGGCGTCACTGAAGAAATAGGCGTGATTCTGCCGAAGAAGACGATTCTGGAACTCGGAAAACTGCTCGCTGAGGGGGAAGGCGACATCCTCTTCGAGCGTGGTGAGAATCATCTCTTCTTTGAAGTCGGTGGGCGCGTTTTAATCTCCCGGATGATCGACGGTCAGTTTCCGGCGTACGAACGCGTGATTCCGAAGGAGAACGATAAAACGATTGAATTCGAGAAGGAAAAATTAACCAGTGCCATCAAGCGGGTCGCGCTCTTGTCGAACGAACGCTCGCGGTCGGTGAAGGTTGAAATCGCTCAAGGCAAGGTCGACGTGACCTCGAGTAGTTCGGAATTCGGAGAAGCCCGTGAGGAGTTGGGCGTGGAGTACGACGGAAACCCACTAACCATCTCTTTCAACGCGCAGTATGTCTTGGATTTTCTGAACGTCGTCGAAACTGACGTCGTTGCCCTGTCACTGAAGGACGATGTCAGCCAGGCTGTCATGACACCTGTCAGCGCTGAGGGCTACAACTACACCTACGTGATCATGCCGATGAGGATCTGACCGCGTGGAACCAACGGAACACCCGGAACATCCGCAGCAATCGAGCGACCCGCAATCGCACGTCGCGCCAGAATCTTCCGCCGAGGCTGGGCCCAACGGTACAGGCTCAGATGCCGATTACGGCGCGGACCAGATCAAGGTCCTTGAGGGCCTCGAAGCGGTCCGCAAGAGGCCGGCGATGTACATCGGCTCAACGGGGCCGTCTGGGTTACATCACCTCGTGTACGAAGTGGTCGACAACGCGATCGATGAGGCGCTCGCCGGGTATTGCGATCAGGTCAGCGTCACCGTCCACATTGACAACTCCATCACCGTCGTCGACAACGGGCGCGGTATTCCCGTCGACCGACACGCCAGCGGAAAGTCAGCGGCCGAGGTGGTGTTGACGGTGCTTCATGCAGGCGGGAAATTCGATAACGACAGCTATAAGGTTTCTGGTGGCCTGCACGGGGTCGGCGTCTCGGTCGTGAACGCGCTCTCGGAGCGCCTCGATATTGAGATCTGGCGCAACGGCCATGTGTACCAACAGAGTTACCAACAGGGAGACCCCCTCTCCGACATAGAGATCACGGGCACGACACAGCGTCGGGGCACCAAGGTCACATTCAAACCGGACCCGCAGATTTTCGAGATCGTTGAGTACAGCTTCGACACGCTGGCGCAGCGGTTGCGTGAACTTGCGTTTCTCAATGGCGGCATCCTGATCGCGATTCATGACGAGCGCGACGGTAAAAATCATCAGTTTCAGTACGAGGGCGGCATCGTCTCGTTTGTCCAGCACCTGAACAAGAACAAGAGCATCATCAACGCCGCCCCCGTCTTCATAAAGGGCGACAAGGACGGCATCGATACCGAAATCGCGTTGCAGTGGAACGATGGTTACTCCGAACTGATCTTCACATTCGCCAACAACATCAACACGCACGAAGGTGGCACGCACCTGTCCGGTTTCCGATCCGCGCTGACGCGGACGATCAACGCATACGCGGTGAAGAACAACCTGGCGAAGGATCTGAAGGACGCCACGATCGGCGGCGATGACATTCGCGAAGGCCTCACGGGCGTCATCAGCGTCAAGATCCCGAGTCCGCAGTTCGAGGGTCAGACAAAGACCAAGCTAGGCAACACCGAAGTGAAGGGCATCGTCGAAACGATCGTTAACGACAAGCTTGGACAGTTTCTCGAAGAGAACCCTGCTGTCGCCAAACGGATTATCGGCAAGGCTATTGACGCGGCACGCGCGCGGGAGGCGGCGCGCAAGGCGCGCGATCTCGTTCGTCGAAAAGGCGCGCTCGACGGCAGCAGTTTGCCCGGCAAGCTTGCCGACTGCCAGGAACGCGATCCGGCGCAGAGCGAAATCTACATCGTCGAAGGCGAATCGGCCGGCGGTTCAGCGAAACAGGGGCGCGATCGGCGGTTCCAGGCGATTCTGCCGATCAAAGGCAAGATTCTAAACGTCGAAAAGGCGCGGTTCGACAAGATGCTCGGCAGCGAGGAGATTAAGATCATGATCGCCGCGCTTGGTTGTGGCATCGGTTCCGATGATTTCAACATCGAGAAGCTTCGGTACCATCGCGTCATCATCATGACCGACGCGGACGTGGACGGCTCCCACATCCGCACGTTGTTGCTAACGTTCCTCTACCGGCAGATGCCCCTGTTGATCGATCGTGGGCATATCTACATCGCGCAACCGCCGCTGTATCGGGCGAAACGCGGACGCACCGAGACGTATATCAAGGACGAGCGGGCGCTTGAGAGCTTCCTGATCCACCGAGCGGTCGAATCTCGGGTCATGAAGCTTCCCGACGGCGGAGAACTCGTCGGTGAAATGCTGGAGCACTCACTGCAACGGATGATGGGCTTCCGCAAATTACTTCAGCAAGTGACCCGGCACGGAAATCCGCCAGATATCGTCTCGGCGCTGCTGCAGGCCGACGCACGAGACAAGAGCTTCTGCGAACGACGTGAGGAACTCGACGTGATCGCTGCGCGCATGACGACGCCGGTTCGGAGTGTGTCGGTGAACCGCGACGAAGAGCACAACGCGTTCGTCCTGGCCGTCGAAGATCGATCTCACGGATATCCGCGTACCTTCTCAATTGGGGTCGAGTTCATCGCGTCTGGAGAGTACCGGACGCTACTGGCCGCCTTCAGCGAAATTCGCGACATCACGTTTCCTGTCGTCGTCAAGAGCACGGGGTCCTCTGTTGAAGAGGCTGTGGTTGAAGAGGCCGTGTCGGAAGGGAGCGGCGTCCCGGATGTCGACGGCGCGATGGAGCAGGACGCTGGGCCGGACGAAGAGGCGGATCCAGACGATGATGCGAAGACGGCTCCTGGACGTGGCCAGGCGACTGGAGTGCGGGGGCGCAAGGACGCCGATGCCTCCCTCGACAACGTCGACGCGGTCGTCGAATTTTTCATCGCGGCTGGCAAGAAGGGCGTTGCGGTGAACCGCTACAAGGGGCTCGGTGAGATGAACCCGGACACGCTGTGGTTAACGACGATGGATCCCGACAATCGCACACTGCTCCAGGTTCGCGCCGAGGATCATGCCGAGGCGGATCAGATGTTCACGACGTTGATGGGTGATCAAGTCGAGCCGCGACGCAAGTTCATCGAAGACAACGCGCTCGATGTTACAAACCTTGATGTCTGAACGCTCCAGGCTCAGGGGGGGTGGCCACCTGTCCGCCTAAGGCCACACGTACGGCTCTGGCCCACCGGCCTGAGCCATGTCGCGATCGACAACAAACAAGTCCATGAACGCATCAGACCAGAACAAGATCCCCGTCAATATCGAAGACGAAATGAAGCGCTCGTACATGGATTACGCAATGAGCGTAATCATTGGACGAGCACTCCCCGACATACGGGATGGCCTGAAGCCCGCGCATCGGCGTGTGTTGTACGCGATGCGCCAGATGGGCCTGATGTCCAATCGCGCGCACCGGAAGTGCGCGAAAATCGTCGGCGAGGTCATCGGTAACTACCATCCTCACGGAGACGCTCCAGCCTACGACACGCTGGTGCGTCTGGCGCAGGATTTCAACATGCGCTACACCCTGGTTGACGGTCAGGGGAACTTCGGTTCGATCGATGGCGATCCTCCTGCGGCCTACCGGTACACCGAGGCGCGTCTCCAGTCTTTGGCCGAAGTGCTCATGGCTGACCTCGAAAAGGACACCGTAGACCACGTTCCGAACTTCGACGAGACGACCGATGAGCCGCTGGTACTGCCGGCGCCGTACCCCAACCTCCTTGTCAACGGCTCATCCGGTATCGCCGTTGGAATGGCGACGAACCTGCCTCCGCACAACATGCGCGAGGTGATAGATGCGGCGATCTGGTTGATCGACAGTGCTCAGCAGGACACGCCGCCGACACTGCTTGAGAAACAGCAGCGCCTGATGGCGCTCGTTCCAGGTCCTGACTTCCCGACCGGTGGATACATTGTCGGCAGTCACGGGATCCGCCAAGCGTACCTGACGGGCCGGGGCGCCGTCGTGATGCGGGCGAAGTCCGCGATCGAGGTCTCGAAGAAGGGCGATCGCTCATCGATCGTGATTGATGAGATTCCGTACCAGGTCAACAAGGCGAGGCTCATTGAACGCATCGCGGACCTCGTCCGGCACAAGACGATCGAGGGCATCTCAGACATTCGCGATGAATCGGATCGCGATGGGATGCGCATCGTCATCGACCTGAAGCGAGGTGAGGTCGGCGACGTGGTCCTCAACAACCTCTACAAGCACACGGCTCTACAGAGCAGCTTCGGCATCATCATGCTGGCCATTGTCGGAGGCCGCCCGAAGGTGTTGTCGCTCATCGAGATTCTCGAAAACTTCGTCGAGTTCCGCAGGGAGGTTGTGCGGCGCCGAACGGAATTCGAGCTACGCAAGGCCGAAGCCCGCCGCCACATCCTTGATGGCCTCAAGATCGCTCTCGACCAGTTGGACGCGGTGATCGCTCTCATCCGGGGCGCAAAGAACCCGGCCGAGGCGAGGCTAGGCCTCATGGGCCAGTTCAACCTCAGCCAGATTCAGGCGCAGGCAATCCTGGACATGCAGTTGCAGCGCCTGACCGGTCTCGAGCGACAGAAGATTCTCGACGAACTGGCCGAATTGCTCGCGGTGATCGGACGGCTACTCGCCATTCTTGCGAGTGACAAGCTTGTCATGGAGATCATCGTCAATGAGTTGCGCGCGGTGCGCGAGAAGCACGGAGATGAGCGCCGGACCGAGATTCTGGCCGAGGAGGGCGACTTCCGAGCCGAGGACTTGATTGTCGAGGAAGACATGGCGATCACGGTGAGTAGCACCGGATACATCAAGCGTACGGCGATCACCAGTTATCGCAATCAGCGGCGGGGAGGCAAGGGACGGATCGGCATGCGGACGCGTGAGGAAGACTTCGTCAGTCACCTCTTCGTGGCCTCCACGCACGCCTACGTCATGATCTTTTCAGATCGCGGCCGCGTGTACTGGCTGAAGGTGTACACGATTCCGGATGTCGGGCCCGACGGGCGCGGTAAAGCGATCGCGAACCTTGTGTCCATGGAGGCGGGTGAGCGCATCGCGGCGCTGCTGACCGTCAAGGAGTTCGAGGCAGGCAAATTCATCGTGATGGGCACGCGACGGGGCGTCATCAAGAAGACAGAGTTGACGGCGTTCAGCAATCCGAGAGCCGGAGGCATCATCGCCATGGGTGTCGAGGAAGGTGATTCAGTGATCGCCACCCAGGTCTCTGACGGTATGGGCGAGATCTTCATCGGCACACGCGACGGCAAGTCCATTCGCTTCGCTGAAGCGGGTGTGCGGTCGATGGGACGAACGGCATACGGTGTGCGCGGCGTCTCGCTCCGCGCCGGTGATGCAGTGGTCGCGATGGAAGTGCTACGGGCTGGCGGCACGATTCTGTCGGTGACCGAGCGGGGCTACGGCAAGCGGACAGAGCTGAGCGAGTACCGGCTGCAGTCGAGGGGAGGCGTTGGCATCATCAATATCCAGACCAGTGATCGCAACGGCAAGGTTGTAGGTCTGAGTGAGGTCACCGACGACGAGGAGTTGATGCTGATCACGGAACAGGGAAAGATCCTGCGCATGGCCGCCCGCGATATTCGGACGATCGGACGCGCAACCCAGGGCGTGCGACTGATTGATATTGAAGGCGATGATCGCGTGGTATCGATCGCGCGCCTGGCTGAAGAGGAAGTGGAGGGCGAAGAGGAAGCGCCGCCGTCAGTCGAGGCGTAGGGCAGGACGCGTTGTTCGACGATGGCGCTACGCGAGTTGGAGCTTCGCGAACTTCGCTCGCAGCGTCTTCTGCCCCACCGACGAAAAACGCACGATCAATTTCGTGTCGTCCTCGAGCGGTTCCACACTGAGGACCGTGCCTTCACCAAACGTGGGATGCCGCACCCGCGCGCCTGGCCTGACCCCACCTGATTCAGACTGGTCTTCATCTTCGTAGGCGTATGGAGCTGGCTCCTCGTGCTGCTTCGGGCGTCCCCAAAATCGACCATCCGTCCTTCCACGATTGCGCGACAACGGCGACCGACGAGGTGACGCGAAGGTGGAGGGCACGTGTTCCACGAGTTCGTCAGGAAGCTCGTCGATGAAACGCGACGCCTCATTCGATTGATACTCGCCGAACACGCGCCGTCGCGCAGCCGATGTGAGCACCAGGTGTTGCCGAGCCCGCGTGATACCGACGTAGCACAGTCGCCGCTCCTCCTCCAATTCGGCGTCGTCTCCGAGTGACCGTGCATGCGGGAACAACCCTTCCTCAAGTCCCGCGATGATCACGACGGGGAACTCCAGACCCTTCGCGCTGTGCATCGTCATCATGAGCACTCTGGCGTGTCGCGTGCCCGCCTCTTCGTCCGCGTCAGAGAGCAACGACAACTGGTCGACAAATCCCGCGAGCGACGGCTCAGGGTCCCGCGTTTCGTATTCACGCGCCGCGGAGACAAGTTCCATCAGGTTCTCGATTCGGCTCTCAGCCTCTTCGCTGCGCTCTTCGCGCAGATCCTGCAGATACCCACTCCGATCGATCGCCTTGCCAAGCAGGACCGAGGGGTTGTCCTCGGTGGCCATTGCCGCGAGTCCTGTGAGCAAGTCGCGAAACGCCGAGAGCGATGCGCAGGCGCGCGGTGTGAGTTTTCGATGCTCGACCCCGTGCAGAAGGCGCGCCCATAACGAATCAGTCGAGACCACCGGCTGCAAGCCGGCGAGCAGTGATGGCGACTCGATCTCCTCGCCAAGCTCGATACCGTCTAGCGACTCCATTACACCCTTGCCGATACCCCGCGCAGGGACATTGATCACACGGCGGAGGCTGACGCTGTCATGGGGGTTCAGGATGAGCCTCAGATAGGCGAGAGCATCCTTAATCTCCTTGCGCTCGTAGAAGCGCACGCCGCCAATGATCTTGTAGTTCGTGCCGGACCGGCGAAGCGCGTCCTCGACGGTGCGCGACTGCGCGTTGGTCCGATACAGGATCGCGACAGTGGCCTCCTCGTCGTCGCGCAAGGCTGTCCTCGACGTACGTGCGATGAATTCGGCCTCGTCGAGATCGTCGCCGGCACGGTAGTAGCGTACGAGAGCGCCGCCGGCCTGCTCCGTGTAGAGGCGTTTCTCCTTTCGGTTGCGATTCTGGGAAATCACGGCCGACGCTGCATCGAGGATGACCTGGGTCGATCGGTAGTTCCGCTCAAGGCGAACGATTCGCGCTTCCGGAAAATCGTGCTCGAAATCAAGGATGTTTCGCAGGTCCGCCCCACGCCATTTGTAGATCGATTGGTCGGGGTCCCCGACCACACAGAGGTTTCTGTGTTGAGCCGCCAAGCGCTGAATCAGCAGGTACTGTGGGCGATTCGTGTCCTGATATTCGTCGACCATGAGAAAACGAAACTTCTCGCTGTATGTGTTGCGCACGTGCTCGGACTTCTCGAACAGTTCGACCGTCTTCAACAGGAGGTCATCGAAGTCCAGTGCGTTGGCATCGGCGAGGGCTTTGACGTACATCACATACAGGGTGCCGATCTGCTGGTCGCGCGGATTCCAGGTGTCAGCGGCCAGGACCTCCGGTCCTTCCATGCGGTTCTTCGCCTGGCTGATGCGCGACAGCGCCTGACGAGGTTGCACCGCCGCGTCATCGACGCCCAACTGGCGCAGGGCCTGTTTGATCAGCGTCAGCTGATCAGTGGAGTCGTAGATGACAAAATCCCTGGACAGGCCCACGTGCGGCCCTTCACGGCGCAATAGCCGAGCGCATAGCGCATGAAACGTCGAGATCCACATCTGGCGGCAATCGATGCCGAGCAACGATTCGACACGCGTCCGCATTTCTTGGGCGGCTTTGTTGGTGAACGTGACAGCGAGCACGCGGTCGGGTGGGCAAATCCCCGTGCTGATCAAGTGCGCGATGCGATGTGCGATCACGCGGGTCTTTCCAGAGCCCGCACCGGCCAGAATGAGGATCGGTCCGTCAGTTTGAAGAACGGCGTCCTGTTGTTCGGGATTCAGAGCGGAGAGAAGATCCACGCCTCCCTATTCTACCGTGACGCTTTTTGCGAGATTTCTTGGCTGGTCCACGTCACAGCCCCGCCGAACTGCGATGTGGTACGCCAGCAACTGGAGCGGAATCGTCATGACGATCGGCGTGAGCAGCGCGCCGGTGGCGGGCATCGGAAGGATCACGTCATGAGCATCCAGCACATCGGCCATCCGCGCATCGCCCTCTGTCGTGATCGCGATCACCGACCCCCCACGCGCTTTGGCCTCTTGCACGCTACCGACCATCTTCTCAAAGACATGGTCGGCGGGCGCGACGACCACGACCGGCATGCGTTCGTCGATCAACGCGATCGGCCCGTGCTTCATCTCGCCGGCGGGATAGCCCTCGGCGTGGATATAAGAAATTTCCTTGAGTTTTAACGCCCCCTCGAGCGCGATCGGATAGTTGATGCCACGGCCAAGGAACAGGAAATCGGTGCGACTGTAGAAACGCTCAGCCACTTTCTCCGTGGCCTGGGATGCCTTGACGGCCTGCTCGATCAGCTCCGGAAGGTGCAGCAGTTCGGCGATGTGTGGCCGCAGCCCCTCCGCGGTGAGACTGCCGCGGAGCTGGGCCAGACGGAGCGCGAGTAGGTGCACGGCGACCAGCTGTGACGTGAACGCCTTGGTCGAGGCCACGCCGATCTCCGGGCCCGCATGTGTGTAGACCGTTCCATCCGCTTCTCGGGTGGCCATGCTGCCCACGACATTGCAGATGGCGATCGTGTGCGCGCCTTTCGTGCGCGCCTCTCGTAGCGCGGCAAGTGTGTCAGCGGTCTCACCAGACTGGGTGATGCCGATCGTGAGCTCGTTCGCGGCCACAATCGGGTTGCGATACCGATACTCAGAGCCGTAGTCCACTTCGACGGGCACGTGTGCGAGGGCTTCGATCAGGTACTTGCCGACAAGCCCGGCGTGCCAGGACGTGCCGCAGGCGAGGATGGTGACTTTTTCAAGCGTGCGCAGCGTCTCGTCCGGGATATGCAGGTCTTCCAGGAAAATCTCGCCTTCGTCCAACGACACACGGCCCAGGATGGTCTCGCGGGCGGCGGATGGCTGCTCGTAGATCTCCTTGAGCATGAAGTGTCGGTGTCCGCCCTTCTCCGCCGCGATGGGATCCCACAGCACCCGCTGCGTCGGCTTCGACAGCGGGCGCCCGCCGTGGTCGGTGAAGGCAACCCCAGAGCGTGTGATGACCGCCATTTCCTCGTTACTGAGAAACACGACATCGCGGGTGTGGCTGAGAATCGCAGGGATGTCGGACGCGACGAAGAACTCGTCCGCGCCGATCCCGACGACCACTGGTGGGCCGTTGCCCACCGCCACGATCTTTTCCTGGTCGTCAGCCGATATCAGCACCATCGCGAACATGCCGCGCAGAAACGTCAGCGCGCGACGGACTGCGCCTTCCACCCCATCGCCCTGCATTTCTCGCTCGACAAGATGGGCAACGATTTCCGTGTCGGTCTCGGTCCGGAAGTGGTGGCCCTGCGACCGTAGCTCGCGTTTCAGCTCGAGGTAGTTCTCGATGATGCCGTTGTGCACGACCACGATGCGGCCGGTGCAATCGCTATGTGGATGGGCGTTCTCCTCGGTGGGTCTTCCGTGCGTCGCCCAGCGCGTGTGGCCAATACCGTACCTGCCGTCGACTGGCTCCTCGCGGATCGTGTTTTCAAGATTGATCAGTTTGCCAGGCGATCGACGAAGGGAGATGCCCTCAGGGTTGACGAGCGCGACGCCTGCGGAGTCGTAGCCGCGATATTCCATGCGTCGTAACGCGTCCAACAGAAGCGGCACGACGGGCTTGGGGCCGATGTACCCGATAATTCCACACATTGCCGTGTTCCTCGTTCCGCCCTTCGCGCCTTACGTCTTCGCTCGCGCAGCCTTCTTGCGGTCCGCCCAGCCCTCAATATTGGCCTGCCGTCCCCGGCCGATACCGAGCGCCCCTTGGGGGACATCCTCGGTAATGGACGAGCCCGCTCCGACATAGGCACCTTTTCCCACTCGAACCGGCGCGATGAGCTGCGAATCACTTCCGATAAATGCGTCGTCTTCAATCACGGTCTGATGCTTCTTCTGGCCGTCGTAGTTGCACGTGATGGTACCAGCACCGACGTTCACGTTGGCACCGATCGTCGCGTCGCCGAGATACGACAAATGGCTCGCCTTTGACCCGGCCCCGAATGTTGTTTTCTTGAGCTCAACGAAATTACCAATCTTGGCCCCTTGGCCAATTTCTGTGGCCGCGCGGAGGTGGGCAAATGGTCCAACCGTCGCTCCCTCCGCTACCTGGGAATCAAGGATCAGACAGAAATTGTGGACGGTCACCCGATCACCGATATCCGAGCCGGCGATGCGCACGCTCGCGTGGATTTCACAGGCCGCGCCGATCTTCGATGGTCCCTGGATCAACACACCTGGATGGATCACCGTGTCCGGGCCGACCTCAACCTCCCTGTCGATGTAGGTGGTCGCCGGATCGACGATGGTCACACCAGCGGCCATCAGTTCCGCGTTCTTGTTCTGTCTCATGATCGCACTCACTTCGGAGAGTTCACCGCGTGTATTGACCCCGCGAACCTCGCGGGGGTCCCCAACGACTAACGTTTCGACAGGCAATCGGCGTCGCCTGTAGACAGCGACCAAATCGGTCAGGTAGTGCTCACCCTGGGAATTGCGTGCCGCGATGGCACGTAGGGCATCGAACAGCGGTGCCACGTCGAAGGCGTAGATTCCGCTATTGATTTCGCAGCCGAGGCGCTGCGCGGGCGACGCGTCGCGCTCCTCGATGATGCCGACGATCTCTCCGGCCCTGCGGACAATGCGCCCGTACCCGTACGGCTGCTCCACCACAGCCGTTAGCACCGTAGCAGCGGCGCCCGCAGCCTGGTGCGTGGCCAGCAGCAGCCCAACCGTCTCCGGGCGCAGAAGTGGCACATCGCCGGATAAGAGCACGAGCGTGCCGCTTTGACCAGCCAGCAGCGGCTCAGCCTGCCGCAGCGCGTGGGCGGTGCCGTTTTGCGGGACCTGTAGCGCGAAGCGAAGACCACGGTGGTTCGCTAGGCTCGCCTGTATCGCGGCTGCCCCATGTCCGACGACGAGAGTCGTCGACGCCGGCAACAGACCCGCCGCCGATCGAAGGACGTGCTGGACCATCGGTTCGCCGGCAACTGGGTGAAGCACCTTGGGTAAGGATGACTTCATCCGCGTACCCTGGCCAGCGGCGAGAATAACGACATGCACGTCAGGCATTATTTGTCATACGCCATAACTTTATGTTTTTCGATCAGATCGTAAATATACTTAGCTGAACGACCGTGCCGCTTCGCCAGTGCAGAGACTACATCCCGTCTACCAGTTGGCATGTCTGCGGTCATATGACAAAACTCACCAAAAATGGCAGCGTCATCAACGACTTCCCGGTCCCCTGCGACTGCCATGGCCGGGCCCACAACGAGTGTGAATTCGCCCTTACTGGAGGTCATACGACCAATAATATCCAGCGCTGAACCGTGTATGAACTGTTGATGGAGCTTTGTCATCTCTCTGGCCACAAAAATTGGTCGTGTGCCAAATATAGTGGCCGATTCCCTCAACGTTTTGAGAATACGGTGCGGCGTTTCGAAGCAAGTAAATGTCCAGCGAACTTCAGACGCGCGCAGAATCCATTCTTTTCTGTCTTTCGACCGAGCGGGGATAAATCCGAATATTGTCAGCGGCTCGAGCCGAAAGCCAGAAGCCACAGCCGCGGTGACTGGGGCGCAGGCGCCTGGCACCGGGTCGATGCGAATCCCTTTTTCTCCGGAGACCCGAATTAGCTCGCATCCGGGGTCTGAGATGCCGGGCGTGCCAGCATCGGTGACCAGCGCTACGTCAGCCCCACCTTCCAACCGCGCCAGCAGTTCCGGGATACGGGTCCGTGTGTTGTGCTCGTGGAAGCTGAGCGACGGTGAAGCGATCGAATAGTGGGCAAGGAGCTTCGCCGTTCGCCGAGTATCCTCGGCCGCGATGAGATCGACCTCCCGCAACACACGCAGGGCTCGAAGCGTGATGTCCTCAAGGTTGCCGATGGGCGTGGCGACGATAAACAACGTGCCGGGCATCGAGCGGACCGTTATTGTACCATTGGAGGCTTCGCGCTCACGCATCGGAGGTAGCGAGCGCGCGCCGTCAACACGCATGCACCCATCGGAGCCGTTCCCCCATTTTGTCGAGGATTACCTCGCCCATCTCCACGAGTTCTTACCTGGCCAGGCGAGTAGGGACGGCGTTCATCTGCACGACGACTTACTCGAGAATTTTAGCCGTCCGGCAGTAGAGGCCCACGTTCGTGATCTGGCCGGTTTCGGCCGTCGCCTTCAGGACATCGACCCGGCGCCGCTGCAGCCGAGTGAGCGCATCGACCGGCGGATTCTTGCCGCCAACATCGAGTCCCGGATACACGAGGTCGAGACCGTTCGGACCTGGAGGCGCAGCCCCCGATTGTACGCCGAGGCGCTCGGACGCAGTGTCGCGGGTCAGGCTCTAGATCACTACGCTCCGGAAGTCGAGCGTGCCCGACGCGTCGTATCGAAGCTACGCCAGGCCCCTCGGTTGGTGCAGGCGGCGCGCGACAATATCAGCGATTGTCCTGGGCTGTTCGTCAAGGGCGGTCTCGAAGCCTGGCGCGACGCAGCGACCCTCATCGAGGTCGATCTCCCGCGCGCATTCTCCAGCCTCGACGATTTGCACATTCTGGGCGATCTCGCAGACGCGTCGACGGAAGCGGCCGAGGCGGTCGGCGGCTACATCCAGTACCTCGAGACGGAGCTGGCGCCGCGAACGAAGGCCTCGTTTCGCCTCGGTCAAGAGGTGTTCCAACGGAAACTCCAGCTCGACGAGGGCATCACGCTGAGCGCCGACCGCCTGCTGGCAATCGCGCTGCGCGAACTGGACGAGACGCAAGAGGAGTTCCGCACCGTAGCGGGACGGCTCAACGGTGGTGATCCGATCGCGGCCTGGCGCGCGGCCGAAGAGCGCCATCCGGAGCCCGGTCAGCTCGTGGCTGTCGCGGAGCAGCAGATACGTGACCTGGCGGAGTTCCTGGAGCGGCAGGCAGTCGTGTCGCTGCCGGATCCCGCGCGGGTGGGTGTGGCACCGTCCCCGGCATACTCTCGCTCGGCGCTTTCCAGTGTGCGGCCCCCTGGTCCGTTCGAGAGTAAACCTGGCGCTGGCCACTATTACGTGACAGACGCGGACCGCCGCTGGCCCCAGGAGCGACAGCACGAACACATGCGCGAACTCAATCTGCCGAGACTTTGGAACATGTCGATCCACAAGGTCTATCCTGGACACTGTCTCCAGCATCAGCACCTGCGGCGAGTTGGGTCGAAGGTGCGGCAGTCAGTGCTGCTGGCGCCTTTGTCGTTTGTGAAAGGGTGGGCCCATTACGCCGAGCACATGATGGCGGACGTTGGGTTCGGGCGTGGAGACGCAGCCATCAGGCTAGGCCAGCTGGCTGGATCGTTGGTCCGACTGGCACGTGTCGTCGTCGCCGTTCGTCTACACTGCGACGACCTGTCGGTCGAACAGGGGATGCGATTCTTCCGCGACGAGGCATTTCTCGAGGAACGCCTGGCCCGCCAGGAAGCAGAGCGGGGGACATTCGATCCGACCTATCTTCTTGGGTCGCTCGGCAAGCTGATGTTGCTGAAGCTGCGGCGTGACTACAAGAGTCGAGAGTCCGGCCCATTTTCAATGCGCACCTTTCATGACGCCGTGCTCGCACACGGCAACGCGCCGTTCTGGGCGCATCGCGGTCTTCTGCTCGACGATGCATCAGACGCGGTGCTGGAGTAACCCATGCCTCTATACGAATACGAATGCGAAGCCTGTGCACAGCGCTTCGAAGTCATCCGAAAATTTTCCGATCCCCCGCTCGACGTCTGCAAACACTGTGGACAGGGTCCGATAAGACGGCTTCCCTCGTCTCCAGCCATCAAGTTCAAGGGGTCGGGCTTCTACATCACCGACTACCCGAAGACAGGCGACGCGGGTGGGCAGGGCGACCAGCAGTCGTCGGAGCAGAAGCAGGATGCCAAGTCAGATGCCGCCGCTGCTGGCCACGGGTCCAAGGCAGAAGGTAAGACGGACGGCAAGGCGGAAAGCAAGACTGAGGGAACCAGCGGGACGGCCGCAAAACCTGACGCCCCAGCCAAGAAAGATGCGGCCGCCAAACCGTCCACCTCGTCAGCGGCGACCACGAGCGGGAAGAAGGACTGATCGCGGCCAGCCGTTGGACTGCCGCCATGAACGCCGTGCGGCAGACGCGAGCGGTACGTCGACGGGGCAATCGGCAGCACGGCGCAGATCGGCTCTACCCCATACGTCGCCCGGTGATCGTCGATGAACCGGACCATCACTTCGGTCGGCGGTCGAGCTCCGCCTGTGCGAAATACGCGGAGGCCTTCCGTAGGA
>Ga0209403_10002324_pt1 | contig 22924 bp, 22 predicted proteins | sample ArcticOcean_MG_C_8_FD_187440 | JGI IMG/M metagenome (GOLD analysis project Ga0209403, IMG submission 187440) | Marine microbial communities from western Arctic Ocean - ArcticOcean_MG_CB11_86 (SPAdes) (version 2) | ecosystem: Environmental > Aquatic > Marine > Oceanic | place: Arctic Ocean... | reverse complement strand
GACTGGCCTATTAGTTCAATATTCAATGCGCCGCAAAGAGCAGGCCGAAAAAAAATCGGATGAAGTTTCACCGGGAGCACTAGCAACATGAGCAAACGGGACATCGCGATCCTGACGGACGTCGCTCTGATCACTTGTGTGGTCCAGCGCGGTGTCGCAGAAAAAATTATCACTGTCGCCTACGAGGCCGGGGCCCAGGGCGCCACCGTGAATTTAGCCAAAGGCATGGGGATCCGTGAGCGCCTAGGGATCCTGGGCGTGGCCGTGGAGGTAGAAAAAGAGGTCGTCCACATCGTGGTCTCGTCTGACCAGGTGGAACGCATCTTCGAGAAAATCTATCTGGCCGGTGATCTGGACAACCCGGGGATGGGGATCATGTATATCACGCCGTTGGAGAAAGCGGCGACCTATATCCCGCCAGAGGTTCTTGAAAAACTCGCCGCGCCCGTCGCGGGTGCATAGGGGCTGACCTGTGAACGAGGCCACACCCATGAAACCGCACTCCGAGGACGGCAAGCTCATCACCTGCTATTTGCCGAAGGGCAAAGCAGTGAAAATCATCGGTCTGCTGCACGAAGAAAAGGGCATCAACAGCGGCAACGCCACATCGGGCCGTGGTCAGGGCTTGGTGCGTTCCATCAGCTACGGAAAATGGGCCGAAATCGAAGTGTTGACGGTGACCGTGCCCGCCGAAAAAGCGGAAGACATATTCTGGTTCATGTTCGACAAGGCGGACCTTCGTGAGCCCGGCGGGGGTTTCATTTTCCAAGCGCCGCTTTTACGATCCACACCATTCGAGCTTCCTGAAATCCAGGAAGAACCTTAGAATTCATTTGAGGATAGCGGGCCCGGGCGCCATTTAGGCGCGGCTGCCTGCTGTCTGGCCGTCCACGGAGAACAATCATGACTGCTATTGAGGACATTACCGCTCGGGAAATTCTTGATTCCCGTGGCAACCCCACCGTCGAGGTCGATGTGACCCTGGAAACCGGAGCCTTTGGTCGCGCGGCGGTACCGTCCGGCGCCTCCACCGGTGCCCATGAAGCCCACGAATTGCGGGACGGTGGGGCGCGCTATGGCGGCAAGGGCGTGATCCAGGCCGTGGATGGGGTCAATGGCGAGATTTTCGACGCGTTGTCTGGCCTGGATGCCGAAGACCAAGTGTCTCTGGATCAAATAATGATCGATTTGGACGGTACGGAAAACAAAGCCCGGCTTGGAGCCAACGCCTTGCTGGGGGTTAGTTTGGCGGTGGCCAAGGCGGCAGCGGAAGAAGCCGCGTTGCCACTGTTTTCGTATCTGGGTGGGGTCAATGCCAAGGTTTTACCGGTGCCCATGATGAATGTGATCAATGGTGGGTCCCACGCCGACAACGCTCTGGATTTCCAGGAATTCATGATCATGCCGGTGAGTGCTGGCAGCATTGCCGAGGCCGTACGGGTGGGCGCGGAAATCTTTCACGCGCTGAAGGCCGAACTCACCAAAGGCAATTACAGCACCAATGTCGGCGACGAAGGCGGGTTTGCCCCTGGATTTTCCAGCACCGATGAGGGGCTGACCACGCTCATGGCGGCGATTTCGTCGGCGGGGTTCAAAGCCGGCAGCGACGTCTATATCTGTCTCGATGCCGCCTCCACCGAATTTTACAAAGATGGCAAATACGAACTGGTGGGGGAGGGTAAGTCCCTGAATTCTGACGGCATGATCGCCTATTACGCCGACATGGTTGCCAAATATCCGATCATTTCCATCGAGGACGGCTTGGCCGAAGATGATTGGGACGGCTGGAAAACGCTCACCAGTGAATTGGGGTCAAAGGTTCAGTTGGTTGGGGATGATTTGTATGTGACCAACACCAGTCGCCTGATCCAAGGGATCGAGAGCGGTGCGGGCAATGCGATTTTGGTAAAGGTCAATCAAATCGGTACTCTTACCGAAACACTTGAGGCTGTTGAAACCGCCCAGCGTGCCGGTTTTGCATCGGTGATTTCCCATCGGTCGGGAGAGACCGAGGACTCAACCATTGCCGACTTGGCGGTGGCAACAAATTCGGGCCAGATCAAAACTGGCTCGCTTAGCCGTTCAGACCGGCTGGCCAAGTACAATCAGCTGATCCGCATTGAAGAGCAATTGGGAACCTCCGCCCGCTATTTTGGCGAGGCGGTTCTGCCAAGCGCCTGATTTGACCGAAGAAGCCATCAGCCCCTCGGAAGCGCGGCGCGCCTATTGGAATGCCGTTTACGCGGGGGACGTGCCGACGGAATTCAGTTGGTACCAGGAAATTCCAGAATCCCTGGAACTCATTGAAGCCACGGGGCTAGAAAAAAATGCACGGATCATCGATGTAGGCGGCGGAGCTTCGACATTGGTGGATCATCTGTTGGCCAAGGGCTTCACCGATGTCACCGTTTTGGATATCTCGGAAAAAGGCCTGGATCACGCCAAGGCTCGACTTGAGGGTGAGTCCGATCGGGTGAATTGGATCGTGGCCGATGCCACCCAGTGGACCCCGGACGGGAACTATGACCTGTGGCATGACCACGCCATGTTCCACTTTTTGATGGATCTGGAAGAACAACAGGCCTACATGGATGCCCTGCGGGACGCCGTACCTCTGGACGGATTCGTCGTCCTGTCGGGATTTTCATTGGAAGGCCCCAGGCGATCCGACGGTCTAGCTGTGGTTCGGCGCGACCCTGATCGGTTCGGAATTGCCCTGAAAGACGACTTCGTATTGAAGTTTCAGATCGATAAGGATCACGTCACGCCCACCGGCACGGTGCAGAATATTGCCTACAGCTTGTTCAAGAGAATCTACAGACTACGCGGGGCCGCAACGGCCCAGTAAGGTGATCTGACCTTCGTCGGTGGTGGCGACCTCAGCAAAATTCAATGCATCGATGCGCACCCGCAACCCGAAGCTTGGGGCCGTCAGGGACAGGACTCTGAAGTCTAAGTCTTGAGTTTGGATATCCAGTTCGTTGCACTTGCCGTCCGCACACCGGGTGTAATGCCCGCTCAAGAAATTAAGATGGATCACTGTTTGTGATGGATGGCCTTGGCATTTCTGGTCTGTGCAGATCGTTTGTGAAACTGCGTAACACACCCACATGTCTGATCGTTGGCTCAAGGGATTTGACCACTGTTGGCCGGCTGCATGGCTTGCAAGAATCGCGACCAAAAAGCGCCAGTCATCCAAACCAGCGTGCGCCCAGGGCTTGACGCGGCAAGCACTGTTGTGATTCTTTTGTGGTGATGGGACGAACCCTCAACCAACGTCGTTTTTTTCATCGCCCCCGAGCCAAGACCGCGTTGGTTCTGGCGGTGGGTGCCGCGGCGCTAGCGTATTTTGGCTTCCATGCCATCAACGGCCAGCGGGGCCTTGTGGCGTGGTTCCAAGTGGGCGAGCGCATCGAGCATCTTGAAAATCTCTGGATGCTGAATCAAGCCAGAATTGACTCCCTCGAATTGGCGGTCTCCCTGCTGCGGGTTGAAAGCCTGGACCCGGATATGTTGGATGAACGTGCCCGGAACATATTGGGGCTGGCCCACCCGGATGAATTTATCATTCTCCATTATTAGGTCCCAGTCGATTCTTTCAAAATCAACAACCTCCACCAATAGCCCTCAGTTGATTTCTTCAAAATCAACAAGTCGTTAGGACTCTTCGTTCGCACTGCAAATCGGTGTTCGGGGCTCCCATCTTTCACGGTAGGATAGGATGTCCCGTTTCAGCACGGCTAGGAGAAGTCTATGGCACCAGCGGCGCGAAAATCGGCGAAGCCCAATGCTTCGAAAAAGGCCTCAAAAAAGGGCCCGAAGGCACCAAATACGGAAGAGCTGCTCGCATACTACCGGGGAATGCTACTGATCCGTCGCTTCGAAGAACGCGCGGGGCAACTGTATGGCATGGGTCTGATCGGTGGATTTTGTCACCTGTACATCGGCCAAGAAGCCGTTGTCGTGGGGATGCAATCCACCCTTGGCGCCCACGACATGGTCATCACCACCTATCGCGACCACGCCCACATTCTAGCCGCCGGCATGGACCCAAAGGGTGTGATGGCGGAACTTACAGGGCGTGCCGATGGACTGTCCAAAGGCAAGGGCGGGTCCATGCACATGTTTTCTGCTGAAAAGAATTTTTACGGGGGCCACGGCATCGTCGGTGCGTCGGTACCTTTGGGTGCAGGGCTAGCCTTCGCTCAGAAATACCAAGACACAGATGGAGTCGTTTTGGCGTATTTCGGCGACGGGGCATCCAACCAGGGACAGGTGGCGGAGACATTTAATATGGCTCGCCTGTGGGCCTTGCCGGTGATCTTCATCATCGAAAACAATCAATACGCCATGGGCACATCGGTTGCCCGGTCGTCGGCGCAAACCGAACTGTATTTGCGCGGTGCCAGTTATGACATTCCCGGCGAACAGGTGGATGGCATGGATGTGCTTGCTGTAAAAAAAGCCGGGACCGCCGCTGTTGCCCATTGCCGCGCTGGCAAGGGCCCGATGATCTTGGAAATGAAGACGTACCGATATCGTGGCCATTCCATGTCCGATCCGGCCAAATACCGCACCCGGGAAGAAGTTCAAAAAGTGCGCGAAGAACGCGACCCAATCGATCATTTGCGGGCCTTAGTTTTAAAGCGCAAAGGCGTCAACGAGGCGGCCCTAAAAGAAATGGATGGGGCGATCAAGGAGATCGTCACATCAGCCGCCGCATTTGCCCAAGCCAGCCCCGAACCTGACCCGGCAGAGCTGTATACAGACATCGTAAAACCGGTGAGCGCGTAAAGCCCATGGCGATTTCTGTCACCATGCCGGCACTGTCGCCGACCATGACCGAAGGCAAGGTTGCCAAGTGGCTGAAGGCCGTGGGCGATTCCGTGTCCCCCGGTGATGTTATCGCCGAGATCGAGACCGACAAGGCCACCATGGAAATCGAATCCGTGGACGAAGGAATTCTGGGCCAGATCGTTATTCCCGAAGGCACCGATGATGTGCCGGTCAATTCGGTCATCGGTATTATTTTGGAAGACGGCGAGGGCCAAGACGCGTTGGCGATAGTTGCCAATTCTGCGCCTGCAACACTCCAGCCCGCTCCGTCACCGGTTGAGGCCAAAGCCCCGGCCCAACCAAAGGCTCCGGCGACGGCACCGTCCCAGGTGATAACAGAAGAATTCCCGGTGGGTACGGAAACGGTGGAGATGACCGTCCGCGAAGCCCTGCGCGATGCCATGGCCGAGGAAATGCGCGCCGATGGATCGGTGTTTCTGATGGGCGAGGAAGTGGCGGAATACCAGGGCGCGTACAAAGTCAGCCAAGGCTTGCTGGAAGAATTTGGGGACAAGCGCGTCATCGATACGCCAATTACCGAACACGGATTTGCCGGAATGGGTGTGGGCGCGGCCTATGCAGGCCTGCGTCCCATCGTCGAATTCATGACCTTCAATTTCGCTATGCAGGCCATCGATCATATTATCAACTCGGCGGCGAAAACCTTGTACATGTCCGGCGGCCAAATGAGCGCGCCAATTGTTTTTCGTGGGCCGAACGGTCCCGCCGCCCGGGTCGCTGCCCAGCATTCTCAATGTTATGCCGCGTGGTACGCACAGGTGCCGGGGCTGACGGTGGTGTCGCCGTATTCCGCGGCCGACGCCAAGGGGCTGTTGAAATCCGCCATCCGCGATCCCAATCCTGTGGTGTTCCTGGAAAATGAATTGCTGTACGGGCAATCCTTCCCGGTCCCCACGGGCGACCATTTGGTGCCCATCGGCAAGGCGTGCATTGCTCGACCGGGTAAGGACGTGACATTAGTTGGCCATTCAATTGCCGTGGGCCATGCCTTGCAGGCAGCGGAGTTTTTGGCGGCCGACGGCATCGACGCCGAGGTCATCGATTTGCGCACGGTGCGGCCCTTGGATGTGGAAACGATTTTGTCATCGGTGAAAAAGACCAATCGTCTGGTCACCGTGGAAGAGGGCTGGCCAGTGTGCGGCATCGGTGCGGAAATCGCTGCCGTGGTCAATGAACGGGCTTTCGATGATTTGGATGCCCCGGTGACCCGGGTGACGGCCAAAGACGTGCCGCTGCCCTATGCCGCAAATCTGGAAAAACTTGCCCTGCCTCAGCCAGAAGACGTGGCGGCGGCGGCCAAAGCAGTGTGCTACCGCTAGGCCATGGCGATCTCCGTCACCATGCCAGCCCTGTCGCCGACCATGACCGAAGGCAAGGTTGCGGCGTGGCACAAGGCGGTGGGCGATGCGGTCGCCCCGGGGGACGTGCTGGCGGAAATAGAGACCGACAAAGCGATCATGGAAATCGAAGCGGTGGACGAAGGCACGCTGGGTAAAATCCTGGTGGCTGAAGGCACCGAAGAAGTTGCCGTCAATTCCGTCATCGCCATGATTTTGGAAGAGGGCGAAGGGCAAGAGGCTCTGGATTTGAGTGCCCAGGAACAAGTGCCTCCTCCGCCCACTCTAGAGCCCACGCCAGATCCGACACACACACACACACCGGCACTCGCACCGGCTCCTGTGCCCGTTGCGGCGCCATCCGGCGGCCGGGTATTGGCAAGCCCCCTGGCCCGGCGCATGGCAAAGGACGCGGGCATCGATCTTTCCACCATTCAGGGATCCGGCCCCCGCGGGCGGATCATCAAACGTGATGTCGAGGGCCGACCAACCTCCGCGCCAGCATCGGCCGCGGCCATTGCGCAGTTGCCAGAACAGGGCGTGGTGGAAATCCCCCATTCAGGGGTGCGCAAGATTGTCGCCAAACGCCTGACGGAATCCTGGCAAACCATTCCACATATATTCTTGAATATCGAATGCGAGCTGGACGCCTTGTTGGAAACTCGCAGCAGACTAAACGAGCGCGCCGATGGTGCCTACAAAATCAGCGTCAACGATTTCATCATCCGCGCCGCCGCCTTTGCCTTGGCGAAAGTGCCCGCCTTGAATGTCCGCTGGACCGATACGTCGATGCACCAGCTATCGTCCATCGACATCGCGGTGGCAGTTGCCATGGAGGGCGGCCTGATTACCCCCATCATCCGCGAAGCCGACCAAAAGGGGTTGGCCGAAATCTCCGTGGAAATGAAAGACCTGGCCACCCGAGGCCGGGAAGGGAAGCTGATGCCAGAGGAATACCAGGGGGGCAGCTTCACCATCTCCAATTTGGGAATGTTCGGGATCAAAGATTTTGGTGCCATCATCAACCCGCCCCAAGTTGCGATCATGGCCGTGGGTGCCGGGCAAAAACAGGCGGTGGTGCGTGACGGCGCAGTGGCCATCGCCACAGTGATGGCCTGCACATTGTCGTGCGATCACCGGGCCGTGGACGGTGCGATGGGTGCGACGTTCTTAAAAGCCTTCAAGGGTTTCATCGAAGAACCCCTGACCATGATGCTGTAGCCCATGGCAGATCGTTTCGATCTTATTGTCGTCGGCGGTGGCCCCGGTGGGTACGTTGCGGCCATCCGTGGGGCCCAATTGGGCATGAACGTGGCCGTCATCGAGGCCGAGCACCTGGGCGGTATTTGCCTGAACTGGGGATGCATCCCCACCAAGGCACTGCTGCGCGCCGCCGAAATTCACCACCTGTTGCACCGGCTGGATGAATTCGGCTTGGCGGCCGACAACATCCGCTTTGATTTGGGCAAGGTGGTCGAACGATCCCGAGCCGTCGCCAAACAATTGTCCGATGGGGTGGGGTATCTGCTGAAAAAAAACAAAGTCACGGTCATTGACGGTCGTGGCCGCATTTCGGCGCCCGGCACCGTGGCCGTCGATCTGGACGGCAAACCGGCGGGACAATTCTCCGCCCCTCACATCATTTTGGCCACCGGGGCCCGGGCTCGGACCCTGCCGGCATTCGAAGCGGGTGGCGATCGGGTGTGGACCTATCGGGAAGCCATGGTTCCCGACGCCATGCCGAAATCGTTGCTGATCGTCGGATCCGGTGCCATCGGCATCGAGTTCGCCAGTTTTTATGGCCAGATGGGGGCCGAAGTCACGGTGGTGGAATTGCTGGATCAGATTTTGCCAGTGGAAGACGCCGAAATTGCCGCCTCCGCCGCCAAGGCGTTCACCTCTCAGGGGATCAAACTGCTCACTGGGGCCGAAGTTGCCCAAGTCAAGAAATCTAAATCCGGGCTAACTGCCACGGTGGTCACCAAGAACGGCGGCCAAGAAATCACCGTCGATCGCATGATCTCCGCCGTCGGCATCACCGGCAACGTAGAAAATCTGGGAGCTGAAGACGCTGGTGTCACCATCGATCGCGGCCACGTCACCATCGACGAATGGGGGTCAACCGGTGCGGCGGGGCTGTACGCTATCGGCGATGTAGCGGGGCCACCATGGCTGGCGCACAAGGCCAGCCACGAAGGCGTTGTGGTGGTGGAACGCATCCACGGTCTGGACGACACCCACCCGTTAGATATATCAGCCATTCCCGGATGCACATATTCGAGCCCCCAAATCGCCAGCGTTGGCATGACCGAGGCGGCGGCCAAGGCAGCGGGACATGCGTTGGACATCGGTCGGTTCCCATATGTGGGCAACGGCAAGGCCATTGCCTTGGGCGAACCGGATGGGTTGATCAAAACAATTTTCGATAATACAACCGGCGAGCTTTTGGGGGCCCATATGATCGGCGCAGAAGTCACCGAATTGATCCAAGGCTATGTAGTAGCCAAGACTCACGAAACCACGCGCGAGGCCCTGGCCAATACAATCTTCGCCCATCCCACGTTGTCGGAAGCCATGCACGAGTCGGTGCTTGACGCTTTGGGCCAAGCTCTCCACATCTGAGTAAGAGCATGATTTGATGACGATTACAGACGAAAAACCAAGACGCAAGCCAACCTGGATCCGGGTCAAGGCACCAGGGTCAGCGGAATATTCCGAGACCGCCAGGCTCATGCGTGCCCACAGCCTGAACACCGTGTGCGAAGAAGCCGCGTGCCCGAACATCGGTGAATGCTGGGCCCACGGCCACGCGACGGTGATGATTTTGGGGGATGTATGCACCCGGGCGTGCGGGTTCTGCAATGTGGCCACGGGACGACCGCGTCAGGTTGATCCCTTCGAGCCGGAAAACTTGGCTCTGGCCGTAGGCAAACTTGGCCTGAAACATGTGGTCATTACATCGGTGGATCGGGACGATCTGGCCGATGGCGGGGCTAGTCAATTTGTTGCCTGTATCCAACAAATGCGGGCGCACGCAGCGGACACAACAATCGAAGTTCTGACACCTGATTTTCTCCATAAAGACAATGCATTAGAATCTGTTGTTGATGCAAAACCGGATGTGTTCAATCACAATGTGGAAACGGTTCCGCGGCTTTACGCCAGCGTCCGTAAAGGCGCGCGTTATGCGCAATCCACCGGCCTGCTGCGCCGGGCCAAGGAACGTGACGGATCGCTGTTCACCAAATCTGGATTGATGGTGGGCCTAGGCGAAGAAATCTCGGAAGTCCACGCCGTCATGGATGACCTGCGGGGGGCGGATGTGGATTTCCTGACCATCGGTCAGTACCTGCAGCCCACCCGAATGCATTTGGAAGTGGAGGAATTTATTACCCCAGAGGCGTTCGACGGTTTGGCCAAAGTGGCGGCGGACAAGGGCTTTTTGAAAGTGTCGGCAACGCCGCTGACCCGGTCGTCCTATCACGCCGGGGAAGATTTCCAGAGATTGGTGGCGGCGCGTGCCGCTCGGCAAGCCTGATGCCGGCCCATTCCGAAAAACGGTTTTTGCCGCACACGCCGGAGCATCTGTTTGAGCTGGTCGCCGATATCGCTAAATACCCAGAATTTTTACCCTGGTGTGCCAATGCCAATATATTGTCTATCGATGGAGACGCGGTCACCGCAGATTTAGTAATTGGCTTTAAATTGTTTCGGGAACGATTTACCTCGGAAGTGATTCTAGATCGCCCCAACGGGATCGAAGTCCACTACAAAGATGGCCCGTTCAAAAATTTGACCAACAAGTGGCGATTTTTACCGGGCGGCGATGGCGGCTGTATAGTGGATTTCCAGGTGGAGTTCACCTTTCGCAGCGCCATGATGGAAATGCTGATTGGCGCGGTGTTCACCCAAGCGGTCCACCAAATGGTGGCGTCCTTCGAAACCCGGGCGGACGAAATTTATGGGTCGTCCCGCGCGGACGAAGAAACCGGTCAGCTGGCCCCGGACCACATCACCAAGTAAATCCAGACAAAGCTGATACCGTTGTTGACCCCGTGGCAAACCATGGATGGCCAAAGGGATCCGGTGATGTCGTACAAATAGGCCAACGCTAGGCCGATCAAGAAAATTTGCAGAGCCCCTGAGGTGCCCAAAAGAATGTGGACGGCGGCGAACACCAAGGCGCTGCCCACCAGACCGGGGTACAAGCCCCAGCCATCCCTCAGCCACCGGAACAGAACCCCGCGAAACAAAAATTCCTCGGCGATGGGAACGGCCACCGCGCCAAACGCCAGGACTGCGATAAATCCTGCCATAGAATTCGGTGTCAGATTGGTCACGGCGGGGATCAAATCGGTGCCACCGGCTTCTGAATACCGGGCCACCACCAGAGCCAGGGAAATCAGAATGCCGTAGATGGCGATGGCCGCAACACCTCCCAAGATCAGCAACCCGGTGGAGGTTGGCACCCATCCCAATTCTGCCCAGGTGAACCCTCGGGTTCTGATCAGAATGAAATACAGCGCGCTAAATGCCCCCGCAGCCTCGATTAACATCAGAATGGGCCCGGAAAGAACCACGGATCCGCCAATCCCGACGATTACCACGACCGAGTACAGCAACATGACGGCGACGGCGGCCACAAAAGTCAGGCCAATCACCGCAAACGCCAGCATGATGACATCGCGGCCGTCCAGGATGGGACGAATGGATGCCGCGAAGGTTTCGTTTTCGTCAGGCATTTGGAGTGATCTCTGACAACGCTTGCTGGATCATCTGTAATGCGCTGGCAACCGATTGAAGCCGAACCCGTGATCGACCCAAGTCGCCAAAATCGAATTGCTTTGATTTCGGTTGCGCGCCGGATCGGGCGATTGCGATATAAACCCGGCCCACCGGCTTGTCTGTGTCGCCTCCTGGGCTGGCGATGCCGGTGATTGCCGCCGCCAAATCAGCGTGTGCCGCGGCCAAGGTGCCCGACGCCATAGCCTCGGCCACTTGGGCGCTGACAGCACCGAATTTGTCAAACAATGCGGCGGGGACGCCGACCATGTCCGTCTTGGCGGAGTTTGCATAGGTCACGAAGCCGCGCTGGAAAACGTCCGAGGCACCGGATACCTCGGTGATCAGCGCGGCCAACAATCCGCCGGTGCAGGATTCGGCCACGGTGAGGGACAGGCTCTTGGCCCGACAGTCTGCTACGACTTTTTCTGCGCGTTTGACCTCCCGAGCTGGAAACATCACCCAGCGCCCACACCCAGAGCCACAAGAAACGCCAGGATCACCAAGGTGTAAATCCCGGCCAGCACGTCGTCCACCATGACCCCCAGGGCTCCCGGCAATTGTCTGTCCGCCCAATTCACAGGCCAGGGTTTGAAAATGTCGAAAACTCTGAACAGCACGAAGCCGATGACATAAAGCGATACATTGGGCGTCACCAGGGCAACGGCAATCCACATGCCCACCACTTCGTCCACGACGATTTCGCCAGGATCTTTTTGCCCCATGCTGTCGGCAAGCATTTTTGACGCCCACAGCCCGACGACGAATAACAGACCTGAGGCCGCCAGCATTCCCACTGATCCCCACAGGGAATGAATGACCCAGGCAAAGGGGAGAGCGGCGACCGATCCCCAGGTTCCCGGCATAATCGGCAGGCGCCCCGCGCCGAACCAGGTGGCGATCATTGCGGCGGGGTGGCTGCGCGCAAGCTTTTGCGGATAGGTCATCGGGGGGAGCCCGCGAACATGACCGTTGCGGTGGCCTGGACGGCAATACCTTCCCTGCGACCGGTGACCCCCAACCCTTCGGTTGTGGTGGCTTTCACGTTGATGCGACCTTCACCTAAGCCAAGTAGTTCAGCCAAGCGAGCAATCATTGCCGTGCGGTGGGGGCCGATCTTTGGCGCTTCGCATATGATGGTGAGGTCGATGTGGGAAATCCGGCCGCTTCGGGCTTGAATTTGTTCCAAGGCGAATTGCACAAATGTGGCAGAATCCGCACCGGCCCATCTGATATCGCTGGGAGGGAAATGCACGCCGATATCGCCGCCACCGACAGTCCCCAACAGGGCATCGGTAATCGCATGCAATCCCGTGTCCGCATCAGAATGCCCGATCAATCCGTTTGTGTGCGGGATGTCGACGCCACACATACGGATGTGATCCCCCGGTCCGAATTTGTGCATGTCGAACCCGGATCCCACGGCCATATGGCCGCCACCGGCCATGGTGCGGGTCGCCCGGACCAAATCGTTCGATGTGGTGATTTTTAAATTATCTTCCCGGTCTTCTACTAGCGCGACGGTCAGCCCAGCACGCTCGGCAACGGCAGCGTCATCGGTCAGGTCCAATCCTTTGGCGGCACGATGGGCAGAAAGAATGTCGTCAAAGCGAAACCCTTGGGGAGTTTGCGCCCGCCACAATCGGGATCGATCCACGGTTTCTTCGATCTTTTCTGACCCCAGTTCTTGGCGCTTCAAGGTATCGCGCACAGGCACGGCGGCGATCGCCCCGGGGGCGGCATCCAATGCGTTGATCGTGCGGCCGATAATCTCGGGCCCCACCAGAGGGCGGGCACCATCGTGGATCAGGACTTTTTTAGGGGTAAATTCTGTCAAACTTTCCAGGCCCAACAGAACCGAGTCCTGGCGGCTGATACCCCCGGAAACCGGCTCCATTACTTCCAGGCCTTGGGCGCTGGCTCGGTACAAATCCATGTCGTTGGGGTGAATGACTGCGCGCACGCTGTCCACATGGGGGTGGTCGGCAAACGCTGCCATGGTGTGACCAAGAACCGTGCGGCCGGCCAATTCCAAGTACTGTTTCGGCAAATATCCGCCCATGCGGGTGCCCCGGCCCGCCGCGACGATCAGGGCGATGGTGGTCACGATGGGTGCCCCTCGGGGGGCACATGGATTTGGGAAGCGTGCGGCATTGCCGCCAAATTACCCCAGGTCATGGTCCGGGGTGCGTCATTTGTGCGCTTTTATCTGAAAAACTAGCCCGGATAGAAGAAAATGCCTGTTGATGGGGCAAAAATTGTCGCACCCAGGGTGTTTTCCAATTACATTGCCTAAGGTTTGGGCATTTTGAGCGGGAGGCAGCTATGACGATTGATCCGAATGTGATCCTGGCCGCGCTTCCCGACCCAGTCCTGGTGGTGGAACAGAATGACCAAATTGCCTGGGTGAACGCGGCAGCCGAAAACTTTTTTGGCGCCGGATCATCCTCGTTGCGTGAAAAACCCTTGGCCGAATTGGTCACCCAGGACAGTCCTCTCATTGCTTTGCTAGCCCAGGTTCGTGCCCAGGATTTTGGCCGATCCGACCACGGGGTTGAATTGGCAGGCCCACGGATCGGCTCCCACCGCGTGGACCTCAGGGTGTTGCCCATAGAGGATACCCCGGGCCAGATTTTGGTGTGTATTAAACAGCGGGTCATCGCGGAAACTCTGGATCGCCAGTTGGCCCACCAAGGGGCGGCGCGGTCGGTGGTGGGAATGGCCAGCTTGTTGGCCCACGAAGTGAAGAACCCATTGTCGGGGATCCGCGGCGCGGCCCAGTTATTGGAGCAAAACGCCTCGGAAGGCGATGTGCAGCTGACTCGGCTGATTTGTGACGAAACCGACCGCATTTGCGCGTTGATTGATGATTTGGACAAATTTGGCGACGAGCGCACGGCGGAGCCCGCGCCGGTCAACCTCCACGAAGTTATGAACCACGTGAAGGATTTGGCCGCCAGTGGGTTTGCCCGGGATATCAGGTTTGTCGAACACTTCGATCCATCGCTACCCGAGGCCGCCGCCGACCGCAACGCCCTGATCCAGGTGTTTTTGAATTTGGTAAAAAACGCGGCAGAAGCGGCCCCGGCTCACGGCGGCGAAATAACCCTGGCCACCGCTTATCGCCATGGGGTCCGGGTCTGGGTTCCAGGGGCGGAGCAATCCTTGAACCTTCCACTGCAGGTGACAGTGACTGACAATGGGCCAGGAATAGCGGAAGATTTGGAAGAACATTTGTTCGAGGCGTTCGTGACCACCAAGCCGGAAGGCAGCGGATTGGGTCTGGCCCTGGTGGCTAAACTGGTGCGCGATCATGGGGGCGTTGTGGAATTTGAGTCTGAACCACGGCGCACAGTGTTCACGGTGCGTCTGCCCGTGTTTCGAGAAACGATCAGTAAAAAGGATGTAGAGAATGGTTGAACCCAGTCCTGGCAATGGCGCCACCATTCTGGTGGCGGACGATGACAAAGCCATTCGCACGGTGGTCACCCAGGCTTTAGGCCGAGCGGGGTACGAAGTGCGGGCCACTTCGAACGCCGCGACGTTGTGGACTTGGGTGTCCGAAGGGGAAGGGGACCTGGTGGTCACCGATGTGGTCATGCCCGATGGCGACGGCTTGGAGTTGTTGCCGCGCATCAAACAAATTCGCCCGGAACTGCCCGTGGTGGTGATGAGCGCCCGTAATACCTTGCTGACGGCGGTTACCGCCACCCAAAAAGGGGCCTATGAATATCTACCAAAACCGTTTGATATCAATGTACTAACGTCCGTTGTTGATTTAGCACTTCGGTCCCTTGATGGCCCTGGCGGAACCTCGGGAATCGGCGCTGGCACAGAAGAAGACGAAGCCATGCCCATCGTTGGCCGGTCGGCACCGATGCAGGAAATTTATCGCCTGGTGGCGCGCCTGACCGATACTGATCTGACGGTTTTAATTTCAGGAGAGTCCGGCACTGGCAAAGAATTAGTGGCCAAGGCACTGCACGATTTTGGCCGCCGTCGAGCGGGGCCGTTCGTGCCGTTGAATATGGCTGCGGTGCCCCGGGATTTGATTGAAGCAGAGCTGTTCGGCCACGAAAAGGGCGCCTTTACCGGCGCCACCCAAAAAGGCGTCGGTCGTTTTCAACAGGCCCAGGGAGGAACCTTGTTCCTGGATGAAATCGGCGACATGCCGTTGGATGCCCAAACTCGTTTGCTGCGGGTGCTCCAACAAGGCGAATACACCACAGTTGGCGGGCGGACACCGATCAAGACGGATGTTCGCATCGTCACCGCAACCAACCGTAATCTGCGCCAATTGGTGCGCCAGGGCTTGTTCCGCGAGGATTTGTTCTACCGGTTGAACGTCGTGCCCATCCGAATGCCGCCGTTGCGTGAACGGGCGGAGGATATCCCATCCTTGGTGCGCCACTTCCTCACAAATGCCGAAGCCGAGGGCATGCAGGCAAAGGTCCTTGACGCCGGTGCCTTGGACGAACTCAAAGCCTATTCCTGGCCCGGGAATGTGCGCGAACTGGAAAACATGCTCCGTCGGCTTGCCGCGCTCCATGCCGGAGACGTCATTCGCAAGGACACCGTGCGGGCCGACCTTGCATCTTCGCGGCCCCCTGCAAACACCGGTGATGGCATACAATCCTTGGGCTCGGCGGTGGAGGAAAGCCTGACCCGATATTTCGCGGCTCACCCGGATAGCCTGCCGCCACCCGGCCTTTACAACCGGGTATTGACGGAGATTGAGCGGCCGCTGATCTCGCTTTGCCTGACCGCCACCCGCGGCAACCAAATCCGCGCCGCCGAGCTCCTTGGTCTGAACCGCAACACCCTGCGTAAGAAGATTCGCGAGCTGGAAATTCCTGTGGTGCGCCGTGGCGCCGAGCCAACTGCCTGAGGCAAATTCCCCACGGACCACTGTTACATTGTTGCAACAATGTGGTATACTTGCGGCGTCTGAAGTTTGTAGAAACTGGGCGGTTTTAGAGGGCGAGCGCGTCCTGTTGCGCTGCCCCCAATAGACCATGGTAAACGAAACACACTTTGACGCCCCCCCTCGGTCGCGAAAGGTGGGATGGGCGCGGCGACTGGAGCTTGGCAGAAACCTGTCTATAGGGTTGGCCGTTGCTGCCTTTTTTTCTGGGGTAGCCACCTATACGGCACTGACCGGGTCGTCACCATTTGGCCCTGATCCGCAGACCGTCCAAAGCCTTTTATTGGTGGATTTGGTCCTGGTGTTGCTGTTGGGCGTCGTGGTTTCCATCCGCTTGGTGCGTTTGTGGATCGAACGCCGCCGGGACATTGCGGGGGCGCGCCTGCACACTCGCATCGTCGGGCTGTTTAGCCTGGTGGCCGTAGCCCCGGCGATCATCGTTGCGGTTTTCTCTGCGCTGTTCTTTAACTTTGGCATTGAATCCTGGTTCAGCGAACGGGTTGGCACGGCTCTGGACGAATCAGTGGCCGTGGCCGACGCCTATCTGATCGAGCATCGCAATCAGGTACGCGGCGAAGTCCTTTCCATGGCAGGCGAGCTCAACCGCCAGGCCGGTGAAATCCGCAATGATCCGGTGCGGTTGCGCCAAATGCTGTCCACCGAAGCGGCAATCCACAGCATTCCCGAGGCAATCGTTTTTCATCGGGATGGAACCATTCTGGCACGGGCTGGTCTGACTTTTTCGATGGAATTCGATCTTGGGCGCGATATCCCGGCCAATCTAGAACGGGCGGCCCAGGGTGAAGTGGTGGTGTTGAGCCGAGATGACGATGAGCGTGTGCGTGCCTTGATCCGGTTGGATCGTTGGGTCGATACCTATTTGTACGTGGGCCGACTGGTTGATGCGCAGGTGCTGGTGCACGCGGGGAAAACCAGAAGTGCCGTGGCTGAATATCAACGCCTGGAAGACGAACGGTCCAGGATCCAGATTACCTTTGTTTTGATCTACATTGTGGTCGCCTTGCTGTTGCTGTTGGCTGCGGTCTGGGTCGGGCTGGTGTTTGCATCCCGGCTGATTAATCCCGTCAGCACCTTGATCCGCGCGGCGGAACGCGTGCGAGGCGGTGATTTGGGAGCCCGGGTGCCCGAAGGGCCAGCCGATGACGAGATCGCCTCGCTAGGCCGCGCGTTCAACCGTATGACCAGCCAGCTTGAAAATCAGCGATCGGAATTGATGGAGGCCAACCAGCAGCTCAACATCCGGCGGCGATTCACGGAAGCAGTGCTGTCCGGCGTGTCTTCTGGCGTCATTGGGCTAGATACCGATGGCAACATCAATTTGCCCAATCGGTCTGCCGTTCAGTTGTTGAATGTCAGTGTGAATTCCTTGATCGGCAAGCCATTCTCGCTCGCTGTTCCGGAAATGGCCCCCCTGTTGGCAGAGGCGCGGGAGCGTCCCGACCGCAAAGCCCAAGCCCAGATCAACATGGTGCGCGGCGCCCGTTCTCACGTGTTGATGGTGCGGGTCACGGCGGACCGAAAAGACGACGCGATCACTGGGTTTGTTGTGACTTTTGATGACGTCACCGAATTGGTAGTGGCCCAACGCAGTGCCGCTTGGTCCGATATCGCCCGGCGCATCGCCCATGAAATCAAGAACCCGTTGACCCCAATTCAATTGTCGGCCGAGCGCCTAAAGCGCAAATACATGAACGAAATCGGCACGGACCCCGAGGTGTTTCGTCAGTGTACGGAAACCATCATTCGCCAGGTGTCAGATATCGGCCGGATGATCGATGAATTTTCATCGTTCGCCCGCATGCCTGCGCCCGTTTTCCGCATGGCGGATTTGGTGGAAGTGGCGCGCCAGAGCCTGTTCCTGCAAAAAGTCGCCCACCCGGGTGTTGAATACACAACCGAATTCCCACCCGATGCGGTCGATGTCTACTGCGATTCGCGTCAGGTGGCCCAGGTGCTGACCAATTTGTTGCTCAATGCCGCCGAGGCCATTTCGGGCCGAGACAAACCGGAAGATGGCAGCGAACTGCCCCAGGGCAAGATCATTTTGCGGGTTACAGCGAGCCCGGATGAAGTGATGCTGGAGGTCTTGGATAACGGGCGCGGTCTGCCGGAAGAGGATCGCAACCGCCTGACCGAACCCTATGTTTCGACCCGTCTGAAAGGCACTGGCCTTGGCTTGGCCATCGTCGCCAAGGTCATGGAAGATCACAAAGGCACCATTTTCATCGAAGATCGGCCCGAAGATGGCGCCAGTGTGCGCCTGGTATTTCCGCGCGGCGATCACGGCGAAATCGATCCGGAATCAGAACCCGAAACATCCGGGGCCCCAATTGGTGTGCAGGCTTATGGCAAATGACATACTGATTGTTGATGACGAATCGGACATCTGCGATTTGGTGTCCGGCATTCTGGGTGACGTGGGCTATGAAACCCGTGTGGCAACCACCAGCGGCGCGGCCATGGCGGAAATCCAATCAAGGTTCCCTTCCCTGTTGATTCTGGATATCTGGCTCCAAGGCAGCGACATCGACGGGCTGGCTCTATTGGACCGGGTGTTGGCGGATGATCCGGACCTGCCGGTGATCATGATCAGCGGCCATGGCAACATCGAAACGGCGGTGGCAGCGATCAAGGCCGGTGCCTACGACTTTATCGAAAAACCGTTCAAAGCCGATCGCCTTTTGACAATGATTCAGCGGGCCGTTGAATCGTCAAAACTACGCCGGGAAAATCGCGAATTGCGGCTGCGTGGCAGTCCGGAAACCGAGTTGATCGGTTCGTCCTCGGCTATCAACGCCTTGCGGGCGGCTGTGGAAAAAGTGGCACCGACGGGCTCCCGCGTGCTCATCAGCGGAGCGCCCGGATCTGGCAAAGAAGTCGTGGCGCGGATGCTGCACGCCATGTCCCAGCAATCCGAAGGCCCCATGGTGGTGGTCAATGCGGCGGCGATGGCACCGGATCGCATGGAGATCGAATTGTTCGGCACCGAAAACGGTGCCTCGGACACCAGAGATGGGCGCAAGCTGGGAACCTTCGAACAAGCCCATGGCGGGACGTTGTTATTGGACAACATTGCTGACATGCCCTTGGAAACCCAGGCGAAGATTTTACGGGTTCTTCAGGACCAAAATTTTGAACGGGTAGGGGGCTCCACAAAAATCCAGGTGGATGTACGGGTGATCAGCGCCTCGTCCAGGGATCTTTTCGAAGAAATTTCCGAAGGCCGGTTCCGTGAAGATTTATACCACCGCCTGAACGTTGTGCCGATGCGGGTTCCTGCCTTGCGAGAGCGTCGCGAAGACATTCCGCAATTGGCCCATTATTTCAGCCGTCGCACCGCCGAGGCCACGGGTCTACCACAGCGCCGAATTGATGAAGATGCCCTGGCGATATTGCAGGCTTATGACTGGCCGGGCAATGTGCGTGAGTTGCGAAATCTTATCGAACGCATCATGATCTTGGCTCCGGGTGGTGCGGACAACATTCGCGCCTCGATGCTTCCCTCCGAACTCGGGTCCGGTGCCATCGCCACCATCCGACCGGCGGGGGCTGAAGATATCATGTCCCTGGCTCTTCGCGAGGCGCGTGAAGTGTTTGAACGCGAATACCTAACCGCTCAAATCACCCGGTTTGGCGGCAATGTTTCACGCACCGCATCCTTCGTCGGCATGGAGCGGTCGGCGCTTCATCGCAAATTAAAAGCCCTGAGCATCAACAACAATCGCGGCACCGGACTAATTTCTTAGAGTGCATCCATGAAGGTAATTGTCTGCGGTGCGGGCCAGGTTGGCTTCAACATCGCCAAACAGCTGGCTGCCGAACACAACGACGTTACGGTAATTGACCAGTCACGCGAATTGGTCAAACGAGTCAACGACCAGTTGGACGTGAAATCCATCGTTGGCCACGCGGCCCGGCCGAATGTTCTGAACCAGGCCGGGGCAAGCGAGGCTGACATGATTGTCGCCGTCACCCAGATCGATGAAATCAACATGATGGTGTGCCAGGTGGCGCACTCGTTGTTCAATGTGTCCACGCGAATAGCCCGGGTGCGTTCCCAGGAATACTTGCGACCGGAATGGAGCAACTTGTTTTCGCGCGATCACATGCCCATCGATGTGATCATTTCCCCGGAAGTGGAAATTGCCCGGGCTGTGATCCGGCGCCTTCGTGCCCCCGGCGCCATCAACATGATCCCGTTCGCCAATGACTCGGTTCGGGTTTTGGGCCTATTGATCGACGAAGGCTGTCCGGTGATCGACACTCCACTGCGCCAGCTCACCGAGCTTTTCCCAGGGCTACAAATTCGGATCATGGGGATCATCCGCAAAAACAAGATTCGCATGCCCCATGGGGACGAAGAAATTAACGTCGGTGACGAAGTGTATTTCGCAGTCAAAACCGGCCACATGGCCCGCGCAATGGCAGCGTTCGGCCACGAAGAAAAGGAGGCCCACCGGGTCATCATTTTGGGCGGTGGTAGCATTGGGTTGTTCTTGGCCGAACAAATCGAGCGGGACCACCCCGGTGTTTCTCTAAAAATTATTGAATCCGATGAGAACCGGGCCCTCGTTCTGGCGGAACATACGAACCGGTCGGTGGTGTTGCACGGCAACGCCCTGGACAGCGGCCTTTTGGAAGAAGCCAATGCCCCGGCAGCAGAAACAGTGGTGGCGGTCACCGATGACGACGAAGTGAATATCCTGGCGTCATTGTTGGCGAAAAGCCAGGGGTGCCGCCGGGCCATCACCCTTATTAATGATCAGGCCTACGGGGCTTTGATTACCTCGTTGGGCATCGACGTGGTAGTGGATCCCCGGGCCATCACGGTTTCCAGTATTTTGCAATACGTGCGCCGGGGCCGCATCCGCAGCGTCCACAGTTTGCGCGATGGCATGGCAGAATTGATCGAAGGGGATGCCCTGGAAACATCGTCGTTAGTGGGGGCGCCCTTGCGAGAAGTCAAAGTCCCCGAAGGGATCGTTGTGGGCGCCGTCGTCCGTGGAGAAGAGGTGATTATTCCCCGAGGGTCCACGGTAATCGAAGCTGACGACCGGGTAATTTTATTTTCGTCGGCGAAAGTCATCAAAAGTGCCGAGAAAATGTTTTCAGTCCGCCTCGATTTCTTTTGAGATTTTTCCCGTAGGGTCTACCCCAGAATGTCCTTCGCCAGTGCGTTTTCCATTTTGGGGTGGAGCCTTGCCCTTTTGGGCGGTGCCATGTTGGGGCCGGCGGCGATGGGCTTTGCCATGGACGAACAAGTTTCCGCCCTCGCTTTTTTACTCTCTGCGGCTCCTACAATTTTCGTCGGCGGCGGGCTGATCATTGCCACCCGGGCTCCGCGATCCCATACAGCCCGTCGGGAAAGTTTCGTTTCCGTGGCACTGATTGCCGTAGTCGTCCCGGTGTTTGCAGCGATCCCCTTGCTTGGTTCTGGTGCGATTGGCGGCGCACTGAACGCGTATTTTGAAGCGGTATCAGGATTGACCACGACGGGTGCGACCGTGCTCAGCGATGTAGAGTCTGCAGACCGATCGGTGGTGCTTTGGCGATCCTTGTTGCAGTGGCTGGGGGGCCTGGGCGCGGTGGTGCTCGTCATCGTTCATTTTGCCCCGCGCAGTGTCGGCGGAATGCAGCTGTACGCCAGCCCCTTGGTCCACGGGGAACAGGACCCCTTGGGGGAGCGGTTCCGCCACGCTGGAATGTCCTTTGCCGGGGCCTACGCTGTCCTGACAGGGGGCTGCATCCTCGCCCTTTGGCTCAGCGGAGTGGAATTTTTCGACGGATTTGTTCTAGGGCTATCCACCGTCTCCACCGGTGGGTTTTCCCCATTCAATGACTCCCTAGGCGGGCTGATAAATCGCACAGCCGAGGCAGTGCTTGTGGTGTTCATGGTACTGGGTGCCACCAACCTGACCCTCCATTGGCTGGCCCTTCGCGGCAAAGGATTTTCGGTTTACCCACGGGATCCTGAATTTCCGCTGCTTCTGAGCCTTATGATTACCGCCGGGGTTGCACTTGCTGTGGCTCTCGGCCTCGGGAAAAACATCGATGTGTTGGACGCCATTTGGCTGGGACTATTCCACGCGGTGTCGGCGATTTCTACGACCGGATTCGTCACCGACCACGGTCAGGCCGTTGGGTGGCCGGTGTTTGGACCAATGCTGCTGGTCCTTCTGATGCTGATTGGGGGATCCACTGGATCCTCTGGAGGCGGACTAAAAGTCATGCGCGTGAGTTTGCTCATCCGCTTGGTACTCAGAGAATTCGATCGCCTTGCCCATCCTCACGGGGTGGTGCGCATCCTGTACCGTGGGACCGGCGTGGAAGAAGCCGCGCTGCGAGGTGTTTGGGCCGTGTTCATTGCGATGGTGTTCACGTTCGGAGTGGTCGCGGTGGCCGTGGCATATTCCGGTGTCAATTTCCAAAATGCCGCCTTCCTCGCCGTTTCAGCGGTGACCAACACAGCGCCCATGCTGTGGGCATTTGTGGACCAGGGCATGGGCGTCGGGGATCTGAACAAAGGCGCCAAGGAGGCACTGGCGGTGGGCATGATTTTGGGCCGGCTTGAGTTCCTCAGCGTATTGGTTCTTCTTAGCCCCTTGTTTTGGCGGCGTTAAAATCGACTGAGGTGTAGATGTCGCGCATTGCCTATGTAAACGGTCAGTACGTTTTCCACAGGGTGGCCGGGGTTCACATTGAAGACCGGGGCTATCAGTTCGCCGACGGGGTTTACGAAGTCATTGCCGTGCGTGGTGGCCAACTTGTCGACCTCGGTCCACATTTTGATCGCCTCGATCGCTCGCTTGGGGCCCTGAAAATTGCCCAGCCAATGTCCCGCGGTGCGCTGGCCGTGGTGGTCCGCGAAACGGTGCGGCGCAATCTGGTCAGGGACGGCATCGTCTATATGCAAATCACCCGGGGGGTTGCGCCGCGGTCCCACCCGTTCCCAATTGACGCGGTGCCAGCCGTTGTGGTCACGGCCAAGACTCTGGCGCCGCCG